>WNGK01001552.1_pt1 | contig 42365 bp, 33 predicted proteins | sample 5400601 | NCBI WGS metagenome assembly WNGK01 (sample SAMN13153376, study PRJNA577476) | soil metagenome | isolation source: 60 cm soil or saprolite under Garry oak tree replicate 1 | place: USA:California | collected 2016-06-15 | reverse complement strand
CGCGACGGCTACGGGCCATTGGCTGGCTTTCTCTACGCGTGGACGTGGTTCGTGATCGCGAAGCCGGCCTCGATAGCAACCGTGGTCACGGGACTGGTACGAATTCTGGGAACTTTCCCCGTCTTCTCTTTCTTCTCCGTCAACATCGTCAGCGCGCCCTTTGCCGTGACCTGGGGGCAAGTGTTCGCGATCGCCGCCGCCGTTCTCATCTCGCTGTTGAACTACCTCGGCGTGAAAAAGGCGGGAGAATTCCAGCTCGTATTCACGCTGCTGAAAGTCGCGATTATTCTGGGTATCGTAGTGGTCTGCTTCAGCAGAATCGGCAACGCGCCGGGACGCGGATGGAGCAACTTCACGGGCACGTTCGCGGGCGCAAACGGCGGGGTCGCCGGTTTCATGGCGGCGCTGGTCGCGGCTCTGTGGGCCTATGACGGATGGAATGACCTCAACATGGTGGCCGGCGAAGTGAAGCGCCCGGAGCGGAACATTCCAATTGCGTTGATTGCGGGCGTCGCTACGGTCGGCGTGCTCTACATATTAGTAAACGCCGGAGTGCAATATGTGCTTCCGGCCAATGCCATCGCAGCTTCGCCGCGTCCGGCATCGGATGCAGTTGCGCTGGTGATGGGGCGAATGGGCGCCAGTATTGTTTCGGCAGGCATGGCGCTCTCGATGCTAGTCACGCTGAATGGCACCATCATGAGCGGAGCGCGAGTGCCCTTCGCGGTGGCGCGGGACCGATATTTTTTTAGAGCGCTGGCCGAGGTCCATCCCAGGTTCCACACGCCCTCGGTGGCGATCGCGGCGCAAGCCGTCCTGTCAATTCTGCTGTTGCTGCTCGGGGGAAATTTCCGGCAACTGTTCTCTCTGGCGATTTTTGCCGAGTGGCTGTTTTACATGATCGCGGGCAGCACCATCTTTGTATTCCGCTGGCGCGATCCGCAGGCGGCGCGTCCATATCGCATGTGGGGCTATCCCTTCGTACCGGCCCTGTTCATCGCGGTCGCAGCCGCCCTGCTGTGCTACACCTTCAAGAACGACTGGCCCAACTCCGGCTATGGAGTCCTCGTGATCCTGGCCGGGGTCCCGGTATTTGCGTATTTCTCCTTCTTGCGGCGAAAGAAAAGCAACAGCTCTTAACCGGCGGAGGACGCTGGGAAGGGCAGAAACGAAGAGTCCGCGCCCCGACCTACGGAGCTTTTGCCGAAGATCGCCGTAATCAGGAGTAACCTTTTTTCTGCGTTCTCTGCGGATTTTCTTTGCGTTCTCCGCGGTTAAAAGCTCTTTGCCGCTGCCAAAAGCTTCTTACCGCAGAGGATGCTAAGAAAAGCCGCGAAGGACGCAGAGAAAAACCAGCCAGAAGTTCCTCCGCGTCTTCTGCCTATACTTTCGTGTTTCTTCCCCTTTTCGTCCGTCCGCGACGACCATCGCCCGTGAAAGCCTCGCCCCGCGCCCGTTTTGGGCTGGTCCCTCAAAAGGACTGACTGCCGGTTACCTAAGGTCAAGGGCCGTGGACACGTTTACCCCCTGTCCTATCTCCCGTATTTTTAAAACTCCAAGTCCCGGTGGGTCTCCCCACACCGGGATCCCTATGGAGTGAAATTGCATGGCGACGTCTTACCGCGGCTTTCAACTCGGACTACTGCCCGAACGCAAGATCAACAAACGGGCGCTCGCGACCAGTTATGGACTGGTTACGGTAGTCGTGCTCATCTTAATCAACCTGAGTCTGATCCTGCCGGAAAAGCTGCAACTCACCCAGTATCACGCTACCGAACTCATTCCCATGCCGTCGCTACGGCCCGAGCCGGCTCCAATCAACAGAACACCGGAAGTGAAGCCCAAGCTCCTTCCCGCAGTAAAGCTCCCGGTATTTGAGCAGCCCAAGCTGGTGGTGCCGCGCGAAGTTCGCCGCTCAGCTCCGGAGCCGGTTGAAGCGCCCAAAGTGGTGGTCAACCAGTTCGCGGCCCCGCAAATAAAGATGGTGGCTGGCGGGGCGCGTCCGCAACTGCTGCACACGGGAGATTTCGAAGGCAGTTCGCAGAAGCCGACTGTCAATGCCGCGGTAGAAAAAGTACAGACGGGCGGTTTCGGCGATCCTAACGGATTGAAGGGTGAAGGCAAGCAAGGCGCGAAGCTCTACGCGGCGCAGGCCGGTGGTTTCGACATGCCGGTCGGAGCCGGACAAGGCAACGGATCGGGCGGAGCCAAAGGAATCAAGGGAACGGTCGCCAGTGCCGATTTCGGTAATGGTGTTGCGACCGGCGGCAAGGGAGACGGGCGCAGCAATGGCAAAGGCAGCGGAGTTGCTACCGGCGGATTTGGATCGGAGCAGGTAGTGCATGGCGGGCCGAAGATCGCGCAACTTGATTCCGGACCGGCCAGCACTCCGGTGGAGATCACGTTCAAGCCCAATCCGGTCTACACCGATGAAGCGCGCACTCTGAAGCTGGAGGGCGAAGTGCTTCTCGAGGTCAGTTTTTCGGCGAACGGTACGCTGCATGTGAATCGAGTAGTGCGCGGTCTGGGCCATGGACTGGACGAAGCCGCAATCGCTGCCGCCAACAAGATCCGGTTCAAGCCCGCGTTGCGCAATGGCCAGCCGATGGATTCCACAGCGATTGTTCACGTGACGTTCCAGCTGGCGTACTAAAAGGTTTTGGCGAAGTGATCTGGGCGATTCGCAGTAAGCGGAAACGAAACGGGTACTGAAAAAGGATCGAAGAACTGGTTCAAAGAAACATTGGAGAAAAGAGTCATGCGTACTTCGAAAGCAATACTCACTGCGGTTCTGCTGGCATCGATGAGCGCAGCCGCACAGCAAGCGGCCGAACCACAGCCGTCCGCACAGCCGCCTGCGTCCGATGCGACGCAGACAGCGCAACCGTCTCAGGCTGCTCCGGCAGCGGCACAGCAGGCGCCAACGCAGGCTTCGCAGCCCGCACCCGTAACGCCACAGGCCGCACCGATACCACAGCCAACTGCCGCGCCTGCTCCGACCACTATGGATGAGGTCGTGAACCTCTTCATTGAGCGCGAACACGGTCTCATCAAGATGCTCGCGACCCGCACCCCCGTGGTCGAGACCTATCTGCAGAATCTGACCGCCGACGCGCAACTCGGACCGGTGCCGAGCGCCGATCACTATTTTCTCGGCCGCATGGACATGGGCGAGAGCGTCGACCGCAAGGATTATCTGAAGGAAGAAGATAGGAGCATGCAGCAGCGCCTGATGGGCGGCTTCCAAAAGCTCTACAAAGTGCAGTACCAGCCCCTGGGCTTCTCGTGGATGGTCTACGCCGACCGCGCCGACTTCGACCGCGAGCATTACGACTTTCGTTATGCCCGCCGAGAATTCCTGGGCGACGTGCGCTGCCTGGTATTCGACGTGACGCCGAAACCGAAATCTGGCCGCGGCCGCTTCCTCGGCCGCATTTGGGTGGAAGATCAGGGATTCAACATCGTGCGCCTGAACGGAACCTACTCTCCGGCGGCGCGCAACTCAATGTTCTTCCACATGGACAGCTGGCGTTTGAACCTGATCCCTGGCTACTGGGTCCCGTCTTTCATCTACAGCGAAGAAGGCGACTTCAGCGCCGGCGTGAAGAACAAGCTCGCCTTCAAGGCACAGACCCGCATCTGGGGCTATGACCTGAAGAAGGGCGGCAAGGACGACGAGTTGACGCAGATCCGCGTGGACAGCGTGACCGACGAGAGTGCGACCGCGCAGGATGCGTCCCCGCTGCAGGCTGAGCGTGCATGGCAGCAGCAGGCGGAAGACAACGTCGTCGAGCGCCTCACCAACGCGGGCTTGCTCGCGCCCGAGGGCGACATCGACCGCATTCTCCAGACCGTCGTGAACAATTTGGAAGTCACCAACAACATCGATCTGCCCCGGCCGGTTCGCACGCGCGTGCTGCTCACCGCTCCGCTGGAAACTTTCAGCGTCGGCAACACCATCGTGATCAGCCGCGGCCTGGTGGACGTGCTTCCCGATGAGGCCAGCCTGGCCGCCGTGCTCTCTCACGAGCTCGCGCACATTGTGCTGGGCCATAACCTGGGCAGCAAGTTTGCCTTCAACGACCGCATGCTGTTCTCCGATGAAGGGACGTATCAGAACCTGGGATTCAAGCACATTCCGGAAGAAGAACAGGCCGCCGACAAGAAGGCCATTGAGCTTCTGAAAAACTCGCCTTACGCGCAGAAACTGGACAACGTGGGCTTGTTCCTGAAGGCGTTGCAACTGCGGGCTCCGCAACTGAGCGCGCTGCTGACCACGCACCTGGGCAATCCTCTGGCGGAAGGCGGGACGGTAAGCCGTTTGTCCGCTCTGGCCACCCAAGGCCCGGCACTGGACAACGCCAAACTGGATCAGATTGCGGCTCTGCCCCTCGGCGGACGCGTGAAGATCAATCCCTGGGACGACAAGGCGGAAATGGTGAAGACGGCTCCGGTCGCCATCACCTCGGCGCGTGACAAGATGCCGTTTGAAGTCACGCCCTTCTTCCCGCGCTTAGTCCGCTACGGTGCAGGCGCCGCTCCAGCTGCGGCTCCCACCACCGCTGCCGCCACTCCCAACACGGGCAACTAACCGGCAAGGGCTTTACTCCAAGTTGAAGCAAGGCGTGGGCCGGGATCCGGAACTTCCTTCCGGGATTCCCGGCCTTCGTTTATTCTAGCCTCTCGTCTCTGGACTGTTGACCGGGGATAGGCTGGACCACCCGTGCCGCGCCACGACTGAGGCTGCCCCAGTCGTCGCGATTTTCGAAGCGTGGGCACTACGGACCTCAATCCCTTGTTCACTCGTCACAGACAACACTTGAAGCGCTGTGATAGACATGGCCGATGCCGACAAAACTCCATCGGTGCTACGGCGCCGGATACCTTCACTTCGTCACGACCAGTTGCTATCGGCGAAGCGCTCTGCTCGGCACGCCACAGAATCGCGATCTGTTTCTCGAAGTCGTGGAACAGGTGCGCCGCCGTTACCGTTTCGTAGTCGTTGGCTACGTGGTTATGCCCGAGCACGTTCATCTGTTGTTCAGCGAACCCGAGCGCGGCGATCTCTCGGTGGTGATGAAGGTCCTCAAACAGTCCTTCGCCCGGGGGGCTGGCGCACTCATCCCAACCGAGGTTGCCCCATTCGTCGCGGTTTTCGACGAATGGGTACCGCAAAAGCGGGCACAGTCGGTTTTGTTGCTGGCCTCACCGTGGCCACCACATCTTCGCCCTTTTCCACAGCTCTCCACAACAAGAATCCCGATTCCTGTGACGAACAACCTTTACTGAGAACACAGGAAAGAGCAAACTCGCCCTATGCCCGCGTTCTCCACCGCCAAGAGCTGCTACAAGTCCGAAGCTAAGTCCTTGTTCCGCAATATTTTAGCTGCAACTCCTTGCGGCTCAAGATTTTGCCCAGATCCGCCATATCCTCGCGCCCGCAAGCTATTTGCAATGAAGATTTTAGACAAAAGGATAGAAAAAAATATTGAGAGATATCACGGCGTGCAATGAACGATGAGCGCAGGCAGGAGGTCGCAAAGAAGAACTCAGTGAGAAGCCTCCCCCTTTGTTGTAAGGCTCGGCTATTGGCCAGCCCAAGCGAGGCCGTCCGCGCCTGCACCGGCGTCGATCAACTTTTCCACCGTCCAGTCTGAAGTACGAATCGCAGCGACCTTGTGGCTCGCATCGCACGAGACGTAGGCCACCGCGCCATCAGGGCGGATCACGACTTCTTGAGGAGCGGCGGGAACGTCGATCATGTGCTCGATCTTCATGGACTTGAGATTCAGAACCGCAACTTGCCGTGCTGCGGGCATCGCAATCACAAGCCACAGTCCATCCGGCGTTGCTGCGGTTCCATAGCCGGTGGCGGGCATCGGTATCCACGATTTAACCTTGCGTGTCGAGGTGTCAAACACGGCGAGCTGAGGCTTCGATTGATCAGAGGTGAAAGCCATTCGGTCGTCGACCGACAGCGAGATGCGTTGGATGACCGGCGCAACCGGGATGACGTCGATCGTCTTTCGGGCCGCAATGTCGAGCACAGAAATGGTGCCCGAACCCACATTTGTGGTGTACGCGTAGCGGCCGTCGTGGGTGAGGGCGAGCATGTGCGACTCCGGGCGTCCGGTTGGGATTGAGCCAACGATCTTCAGCGAATGAGGATCGATTACTGTGATCGAATTGTCGAGTTCGGTGGTGACGTAGAGTAAGCCGTCCTTGGGACCGAACAACGGGCAATGGGGACGGACGCCGTGGCCGAAGTCAATATTGCCGATCACCTTACGTGAGGCGATGTCGATCACGACGAGATTGCTGCCGTCGCTACCGGGCTTCCCAACGCCCGAGTCGCCGTAGATGGGCACATAGGCGGTGCGGCCATCCGGAGAAGCGATCACTTCGTGGCCAGTGTTTCCGCCCTCTGCGACCGTGGTGACTTGTTTGCCGGAGTCGGCGTCGATGATGCCGAGAGTGCGGTCTCCCTTGTTGGCGACGAGCAAGATGCCGTGCGAGCCGTTGCTCGGCGACGGTGAGCCCGAAAGGGGGAGCAGGACCGAACAAACAAAGAGCATTGGCAAAATCATGAAGCACGAGAGTCGCATAGAAGTACCTGTGACGATACGCCGACCAGTCTACCTTAATCGCGCCATGTTCTCTTTACTTCGCGCCCAGATCGTCGTGCTCGTGGTAGTTCGGGTACGGTGGACGCTTGATCTCGGGCAGGGGATGCTCCTTCAACTGCTGCATTACCACCTCGATCGCTTTTTCGAGTTGCGCGTCGCGGCCGCCGCGCCATGCGGCGGGGTCGAGATCGACTTCGATATCGGGCGCGACGCCGTGGTTCTCGACTTCCCAATCGCCGTTGAGGCCGTAGATGGCCGCGCGCGGCGCGGTGACGCGGCCGCCATCGAGCAGTTCGGGATAGCCGCCAATGCCGACGAGTCCTCCCCAGGTCTTCTTGCCGATCAGCGGACCGATACCGGACTTGCGGAAGTACCAGGGCAAGGCGTCTCCACCGGAGCCGGACATTTCGTTGATGATCATGACCTTGGGCCCGTAGATCGCTTCCGATGGGCTCGACCAGTCATGGCCATCGCGAGTGACCACCTTGCTCAACATTGGACGGCGCAGGTAGTCGATGATGTAGTCGGCGAGCTGGCCGCCTTCGTTGAAGCGTTCGTCGATGATGGCGGCTTGCTTGCCCACCTGAGAGAAGAAGTAGCGGTTGAAGCTGGTGTATCCGCCACCCGCGGTATTGGGCACGTGCACATAGGCAACGCGGCCTCCAGTGGCCTCGTCGACGCGGCGGCGGTTGCTCTCGATCCAGGCGAGATGGCGCAGATTCTCTTCGCTCTCGACGGGAACGACCGTGACTTCGCGGGAGTCTTTACTATTGCCGTCGGGATTGACGCCGACTTTAAGAACAACCTGCTTGCCGGCGGTCTCTTCGAAGAAGCTGTAGATATTGTCGGAAGCGTGCAGATCGCGGCCGTTCACGGCGAGGATGTAGTCACCAGGTTTGACGTTGACGCCGGGCTGGGTTAACGGGGCTTCGTTGCCGGGATTCCAGTTTTCGCCGTCGTAAACTTTGGCGACGCGATACCGGTTATTTTCCAGAGAGTAATCGGCGCCGAGGAGTCCGCCTTTTACTTTCTTCGGCTCTGGCGCTTCGCCGCCACCAACGAACATGTGGCCGACCGTCATCTCGCCGAGACATTCCTGGAATAGATAGGTGAGTTCGTCGCGGGAGGCGATGCCGTCGAGGTAAGGCGCGTATTTCTTTTTGGCCTTGTCGAGATCGAGGCCGTGATAGTGCGGGTCGTAGAAGAAGTCGCGCTCGATCCGCCAGGTCTCGTTATAGATCTGCTTCCACATGGCACGGGGCTCGACGTAGACTTCCCATCCGTCGAGTTTGAGTGGACCGAAACCGGGCTTGGGCGGGGCTGCGACGCCGGAGCCGCCTCCATCGTCGGCGGAGGCGGTCGCCCAGGAGTCGCCCTTGCGGTAAAGAATTTTCTCACCGTCGAAGGAGATCGCGAAGTCGTTGACGTCTTCAATCAGCTTATCGACTTTGCGCTTGCTGAGGTCGAATTTCTGGATGGTCTGACTGACGTTGGGATTGTCGTCGTCGACGGCGAAGACCATTGGGCCTTCCGAAAGGAACAGGATGCCGGACTTGCCGGGAACCATGTTGAGGTAGTTCTTGGCGGGAATCGGCAGCGAGAGAATGCGCTGACCGATGCCGTCGATATCGATCTTGACGACGACGGGTTCTTCTTTCTTGGCGTCTTTGTCTTTATCTTTATCTTTGTCTTTATCCTTATCCTTGGCGTCTTTCGTCTTGTTCTTGTCTTTATCTTTATCCTGATCGGGCTTCTTTTCGTCTTTCGGCTTATTCTCCTCGTCGCTTTCGGGGGCGAGTGGCGATTTCTCGTCCTTGCTGAGGACAGTGACGTAGACGCTGCGCGAGACGCGATGCTCATCGCTGGTCATGTCGAGGCCGGCGGTGGAGAGGGCGACATTCGTCGAGGCAGTGAAATAGAGATACTTGCCGTTCTTATCGAAGCTGGGATTCAGCGCGTCGCTCATGCCGTCGGTGACCTGGAAAGTCTTGGCCTGATCGAGCGAGTAGACGAACACCGCGTGCTGGCCGCTGGGGAGTTGCTTGGTATAAGCGATCCACTTATTGTCGGGAGACCAGGCCTGTCCGATCAGATTGGCGCCAAAGGTCCAGAAATAGTCGGTGTCTACGAGTTTCGGCGTGGGGTTGTCGAGATCGACATACCACAGCTGCAGGCGCTTGTCGGTGTAAGCAATCTTCTTGCTGTCGGGAGACCACGTGGGTGTGTAGAAAAACGCCGGCGGATTGCCGAGGTTGATGTGGCGCACCGCGCCCAAGCCGTTTTGATCGCGGATGGCCAGTTCATACTCTCCGGACTCATCGGAGAAATATGCGATGGACCTTCCGTCGGGTGACCAGGCCGGATCGCGGTCGGCAACTGCAGGACTGCGAGTGATATCGCGAATGTCGCCTTTGTCGGTGGGGACGGTAAAAATCTCTCCCCAGGCTTCGAAGACGGCGCGGGCGCCCGTGGGGGACATACCGAAATTCTGTATGCGCTTGGGCTCGACTTTCGCGAAGTGCGGACGCACTGCCTCAATGTCGCCGACCACGTGGATCGCAACGTTCTTCGCCTGATGAGTGTTCAGGTCGTATAGCTTGATGGCGCCGAACTGTTCGATGACGATGGCGTCGGGACCAGCCGAGGCGGTCTTGAAATCGAATCCATCGCTGTGCAGAGCTTCAGTGACTTGCTTCGTTTTCGTATCGTATGCGAAGAGGTTGACGGGGCCGTTGCGGTCGGATAGGAAATAGATTGTGTCGCCCACCCACATGGGATGGTGGTCGTTGGAATTGTCGCGTGGAATGTTTACGACGGAGGAGTCTTTGAGATCGGCGATCCAGATGGGCGTGGTCTGGCCGCCATGGTAGCGCTTCCAGGCTTGCTGCCACTTGGGGTGCGGGACGTAGGCGACGTGCGTTCCATCGGGTGAGTACGAGGCGTCCTCGGCGATGGGAAGAGGCACCTGCGTGGGCAGTCCGCCTTCGACGGGGATGGTGTAGAGCTGATCCTCGAAGTGCATGAAGCTGTTGCCCCAGGAATTGAAGACAATCTTTTTCCCGTCGGGGGTCCAGCCGGCAACGAATTCGTCGGCGGGGTGATAGGTGAGGCGTCGCGGCACGCCGCCAGTGGCGGGCACGACGTAGACATCGCGATTGCCGTCGTATTCGCCGGTGAAAGCGATCATCGATCCGTCCGGGGAGAAATATGGGAGAGCCTCGATGCCGATGCCGGACGTGATGCGGTGGGCGTCGCCGCCATCGCGGCTGACGATCCAAAGATCGTCGGCGTAATTGAAGACGATCTGCGTCTTGCTGACGGTGGGAAAGCGCAGCAAGAATGGTGGATTCGACTGGGCTGCGCTGCTTTGCGGGAGTGTCGAGACGAGGGCGAACAACATCATTGGAAGCAGTTTGCGCATGTTGGCTCCGGAAGACTTTCGGGCGAACGGGAATCTTAGTGCGCGGCGGGGATCAGGGTCAACTGCGGGGCTTCTTCTTCCCCGGCAGACTCGCGGGGTTTTCGTGGATGCGCTCCCGGAAACTTCCGCGCATGCCCGCGGCAAGGCCTACGCTGGACTCGCCGAATTTATCGCGCAAGCGATCGGCGGCGGCCATGGCATCTTTCCAGCGTTGCTGGCGGTTGCCCTCGAGCAGGTTGATCTGATCGGGTTGCGACGTGAACGATGACGCCTGCACACCCAAGAGACGGATGGGGACGCCCTTCTTCCAATTCTTGCGGAACAGCGCGCGGACCTGCTCGAAGATTTCGGTATCGAGTTGCGTGGGGCTGGGCAGGGTGTGAGCGCGGGTGATCGTTGTGAAGTCTTTGTAGCGCAGTTTGAGTTGAATGGTGCGGGCGTGAAACTGGGATTCGCGCAGGCGGCGGGCTACCATTTCAGAAAGACGCATCAGCGTGGCTTCGAGCTGGCTGGTGTCGGCAGTGTCTTCGTTGTAGGTGTGCTCGTGGCTGATGGACTTGGCGCCGACATCGGCGCCGACTTCGGTATCGAACCATCCGCCGGCGTCTTCTCCGCGGGCCTTGCCGGCCAGAGCCAAGCCCCATTTTCCGAAGCGGTCGTTCAATTCGGATTCTTCGAGGCGGGCCAGGTCTCCAACTTTCTTGATGCCGAGCGCGTTCAGGTGGCTCTCCATTATTTTGCCGACGCCGGGAATGGCGCGCACGTCGAGTGGAGCGAGAAACTTGGCTTCTTCGCCGGGGACGATCCAGAGCACGCCGTTGGGCTTGGCTTGCGCCGAGGAGACTTTCGCGATTAGCCGGGAGGTTCCGATCCCAACCGAGCAGTTCAGTCCGGTGTCGGCTTTCATGCGCTGGTGCAGAGTGTGCGCGGCTTTGAGCGGAGGACCGTGCAGACGCTCGGTGCCGGTCATGTCGAGGTAGGCTTCATCGATGGATGCCATTTCCACTTGCGGGGAAAATGTGCCGAGAACTTTGTGGACTTTCTCCGAGCACTCGCGGTAACGATCGGAATGTCCGTTGACGAAGATGGCGTGAGGACACATCTTGGCCGCTGTGCGAAGAGGCATGGCGGAGTGGACTCCGAACTTGCGGGCTTCGTAGGATGCCGCGGAGACCACGCCGCGCTCATCGCGCTGTCCACCGACTACGACTGCTTTGCCTTTCAGGCTGGGATCGAAGAGTTCTTCCACGGAGACGAAGAAGGCGTCCATATCGACATGGAAGATAGTGCGGGGGAAGGCGGGCTGTTGGGCGGCAGCGAACATCTTCAGCGGATTGTAGCAGCGGCGGGATTCCCGTTAAATGGCGTTCGGCGAGGGTTGCAGGAACGAGCTTTTAACCGCAGAGGACGCAGAGAAAAGACCGGGACGAACGGGGACGAAGAAGAGACGGATGCTAGAATCGGCCTCGTGTCCGGACGCGCTATCAGGGTTACGTCTCGCATCGCGTTTCTTCTTTGTGGGCTGATTTCGCTTTTGACAGGCGTTCCTTATGTGGGTCTGCGGGGCGTCGGCCTGCCGGTTCAGAGCGAATGGGTCATATTTGTGGTTGCCCTGGCACTGTTGGGCGTTCTCAGCGTGACACTTGCGGTATTGCCCCGCTCGTGGATCGCGAGAACATGCAAGAAAGATCGGGACGATGAACAGTTGTTCTCCGCGCCCCTCAAACTGCTCGGTGGCTTCGCGGTAATTTCATATCTCCTCGCGCTCGTCGCCTATCTCGCTCCGCACGGCTGGAATCTCGATCCCCAACTCATGTTTTCGTTGTGTCCGATGTATTTCATAAAGATGACGTTCGATCCGTCGCTGGCAGCCATTTTTCTCCTGCTTGCCCCCATGAACGCGGCGGTGTACGGCTCGCTCGGCCTCACCTTGGGATACGCATGGTTGGCCTTCGGTAAACGAAGATAAGTAGCTGCGCGTTGGATTCTTCGGCGTCCAGCATAGCAAGTACGAGCTCGATTGTTAGTATTGCTGATAGGGATCGTTGAACGAATTCTAGCGGTGCGCGCGTCGGACTGTCCAGTTTTGGACATCAAGGATTGTTGGCGAACAGGGAGGCGAGATAAACCTATCGTAAGTCGTTGACGGATAGAGGCAAAGTCATCCCAGCTTTGGATACCGACGTGCTGCCACATCCGAAGCCCGCTCACCCGAAGAGCCCCCGGCGAGTCCAAATCATTTTGGAGCGATCAATGACGACGCTGATGCAGGATGTGACCTATGCGTTCCGGTAGTTGCGGAAGACTCCGGGCTTTACCATCACAGTGCTGTTGACACTTGCGCTAGGCATTGGCGCGAACGCGGCGATTTTCACTCTCGTGAATTCTCTGTTGTTGCAGAATCTTCCGGTCGCCGATCCCAAGTCACTCGTGCGTCTGGGCGACGAAAATGACTGCTGCGTGAGCGGGGGTGCTACGGACGAAGGCGACTACTCGCTTTTCCCTACCGCGACCTATGAGCAGTTGAAGAAGAACGCGCCTGAGTTTGAGGAATTGGCCGCGATGCAGGCAGGCTTCGGGTACCGGCCGATCACGGCGCGACGCGATGGAGCATCGTCAGCGGCGCGCTCGGTGATGGGCGAATTCGTCTCGGGCAACTAGTTCCGCACATTTGGGCTGCGACCACGGGTGGGACGCTTGCTGATGGACGCCGATGATATCAAAGGCGCCCCCGTGACGGCGGTGATGAGTTACCAGACGTGGCAGCGTGACTATGCGGGTGATTCTTCCGTAGTTGGCAGCACCTTCTGGGTAAACACAAAACCGGTAACGCTGGTGGGCATTGCACCTGCGGATTTCTATGGAGATCGCATGTCGAGCACACCACCGGACTTCTATCTGCCGATTGAGTCGATGCCGGCCCTGGCAAATGTTCCGTATGTACACGATCCCGACGTGCGGTGGCTGTACATCATAGGGCGCGTGAAGCCGGGCGTTGCAATCATCCCGCTCCAGGAGAAGATTTCTGCTCTGGTGCGACAAGCATTCGCGCCCAGCGAGCTGTTTTCGTCGGAACATGGCAAGGAATTGTTGGCAAAGGTCCATGTTACGCTGACGCCGGGCGGCGCCGGCATTCAGGATATGCAGGAACGGTATGCGTCTCATCTGCGCTTGCTGATGTGGATCGCCGGTCTCGTACTGCTGACCGCTTGCGCCAATATCGTGAATCTACTGCTGGTGCGTGGGATGGCAAGGCGCGCGGAGCTGTCTGTACGTACCGCGTTGGGAGCAATGCGCGGAAGAATTGTCCGCCAACTGCTGACTGAAAGTGTCGTGCTCGGGGTATTGGGTGGTATTGCGGGACTGGCGGTCGCCTACGTGGGAGCGCAGATGCTACTGAAGCTGGCGTTTCCGGGAGCGACAAATGTTCCGATTCATGCAAATCCGTCCCTGACCGTAGTTGGCTTTGCGTTTGGTTTGTCTTTGCTCACCGGCGCTCTTTTCGGTGTGGCGCCAGCATGGATCGCTGCCCAGACGCAGCCACTGGAAGCTCTGCATGGTGGATCGCGAACTACAGCGACGGGAGCTTCCCGGCTGCAACGCTCGCTTGTGGTGGTGCAGAGTGCATTGTCCGTGGTGCTGCTGATTGGCGCCGGATTGTTTTCGCGGAGCCTGAACAAGCTGCAGCACACAGACCTCATGCTCGATTCCAGAAACCGGTATATCGTACACATCAATCCGCAGACGGCGGGATATTCGCAGAAGCAATTGGAGCCACTCTACCGGACCATGGAGCAGACATTCCATGCACTGCCCGGAGTCGAAAAGGCTGGCATTTGCACATATACACCCATGGAGGAAAACAACTGGAGCGAAGGCGTTCAGGTGCAGGGGCAGCCATTGGGAAATAGGGAGGCTTCCTGGGTAAGAGGCAATGCAGAATACTTTGACTCGGTGGGGACGCATGTGGTGATGGGACGCGGCATCGGCGTGCAGGATACCTCGGGCGCTCCCACTGTGGCGGTGGTGAACCAGGCATTTGTGAAAGCTTTCTTCAAGGAAGGCAGTAATCCGATTGGACAGCGCTTCGGAACGCACGGCCCGAATTCGTCCGGAGACTACGAAATCGTCGGCGTCGTAGAGGACACAACATACACTACCGTTTACTGGAAGAACCACAGTATGTACTTTGTTCCAATGATGCAGCGACCTGCGAGTCTCAAGAGTCCAATCGACACCGATGAGTCCTTGTATGCAGGAGCTATCGTGCTCGAGACCCGGGTCCCGATGAACGACATCGAGGAACTGGTTCGCAGGACGCTTGCCGAAATCAATCCGAACTTAACCGTCGTGAAGTTTCAAACCTTCGATTAGCAGATCGCCGATCGCTTTAACGAAGAGCGGATGATCGCGCGATTAACGATGCTGTTTGGCGCACTAGCCCTGCTGCTCGCGACGATTGGGCTCTACGGCGTGACCGCCTATACAGTCGCGCGGCGAACTCGGGAGATTGGCATTCGTATGGCAGTGGGGGCGGAGCGCGGGGGTGTGGTGGCGATGGTGATGCGGGGAGCGATCATTCAGATTTCGCTGGGGCTGGCAATTGGAATCCCGTTCGCAATCGTATGTGTGCGGTTTGTGAAAGCACAACTCTACGAGATCACCAGCGTCGATCCTGGCATTGTTATGGCCGCGATTGGAACACTGGCGGTGGCAGCGTGTGTTGCGGGGCTGATTCCGGCGCGACGCGCGGCGTCGATTGACCCGATGCAGGCGCTCAGAATGGAGTAGCGGCCTAGACCAGGACTTTGTCTGCCGCTGCCTGCGTAGATCCCCGCATCTGCCGCACGCGATCGTAAACCTTGCCATATTCCCGCGCCGACGCGTTCCAGGAAAAATCTTTGTTCATGCCGTTGCGCATGAGCACCTGCCACGAGGTTTGATCGCGATAGGCCTGCAGCGCCTGCTTGATGGTGAGCAGAAGTGATTCGCCGTTGTATTCGGTGAACTTGAAGCCAGTTCCCTTTCCAGAGCGGGCGTCCCAGGGCTCGATGGTGTCGTCGAGGCCGCCGGTGGCGCGGACGATGGGGATCGTGCCGTACTTCAGGCTGTAGATTTGATTCAGGCCGCAGGGCTCGTAGCGCGACGGCATGAGGAACATGTCGGCGCCGGCTTCGATCTTGTGGGCGATTGCGTTGTCGTAGGCGACTTTCACGGCAATTTTGTGGGGGAACTGTTTATTGAGACGCAGGAACATTTCTTCGTAGGTCTTGTCGCCAGCGCCGAGAGCGACGACGATCATTTCTTCGCGAGCCAGGCGGTCGGCGATCTGCGCGATCAGGTCGAAGCCTTTCTGGGCGGCGAAGCGGGAGACGATGCCGATTACCGGAAGTTTCGCGTCAGCCTTGATGACTCCAAAGGTCGCCAGAAGATCTTGTTTGCATTTGGCTTTGCCGGAGAGATCCTGGGGCGAATACTTCGCTGCGGCGAACTTGTCGGCCTGCGGACTCCATTCATCGTAATCGACGCCGTTCAGAATTCCGGTCACCGTCGAGGCGCGGTCGCGGAGCACGCCTTCCAGACCGAATCCGTATTCGGCGGTTTGAATCTCTTGGCTGTACTTTCGGCTGACCGTGGTGATGTAGTCGGCATAGGTCAATGCCCCTTTGAGGAAGTTTACCTGGCCGAAGAATTCCATCTTCGAGATGGTGAAGAGATCCCAGGGAAGCATGAGCAGAGGTAGCGTGTCGGGCGGGAATAATCCCTGGTAGCCCATGTTGTGGATGGTGAAGACCGTGCCTACGTCGCGGAAAGCGGGATCTTCCGCATACACGGTGCGCAGCAGAACTGGAACCAGGGCTGACTGCCAGTCGTGACAGTGAAAAACGTCTGGGACGCCGAGAATCTTCGAGGCTTCGAGCACGGTGCGGGAAAACAATGCGAAGCGCTCGGCGTTGTCGGGATAGTCCCCGGCGGGCGTACCGTAGAGGGCATCGCGGTCGAAGTACGGAGGGTAGTCGACGAAATAGAAGCGCACCCCACCCTGACTGCCGCCGCTGACCACCGAGGCAAAGCGGTACTCGTCGTCGAAGGGGACGGTGACGCTGCGAACCACCGTGGTGGGCTCGGTGAGCTTGGTCTGGCGATAGCGTGGCAGGTAGACGCTGACTTGATATCCGAGTGAGGCCAGGGCCCGAGGCAGGGCGCCGACGACGTCGGCCAGTCCGCCAGTCTTGGAAAATGGGACACCCTCGGAAGCGACGAATACGATATTCATCAGTGCGGAACCTCCCAGAAGCGCGCACGAATTTGGCGGCGCGCTATTATGAATGTGTCTCGGGGCCTTGAGGGTCCGCAGCTAAGATGCGAGGACCGACATCAGAGTCTACTTCCCGAGGCAGCGAGGGTCAACGTGCCAAAGGTCGCATCTACGCGCCGTCCGCAAACCAAGCCCAAACTGGGACAGCATTTTCTGGCCAGCGAAGACCTGGCGGCGCGGGTCGTCGACACTTTGGGCGATGTGTCGCAGAGCACTGTGCTCGAAATCGGCCCCGGACGGGGCATTCTCACATCGTTGCTGGCAAAGCGGGCGCGGCGGTTGATCGCGGTAGAACTGGATCGCGTCCTGGCGGCGCAGCTTCGGCTGAAATTTGGGATGGCGAGAAACGTGGAGGTTATTGAGGCCGACGTTTTGGCGATTGACTTCGATTCCCTGTTCGGACCCAAACCCGGACTTAGTCAACCCGGCATCGACCTCAAGCCACAGCCGGCGAGGGTCGTGGGGAATCTTCCTTTTTACATTACGTCCGACATTATGCTGCGGCTGTTTGAGTTTTCAAAATACTTCGACAGCATTGTGATCATGGTGCAGCTTGAAGTTGCGGACCGGATCGCGGCGGAACCAGGCGGCCGCGATTACGGCATGCTCTCGGCCACGGCACAGTTGTATGCCCGCGTCGAGAAGCTGTTTACGCTTCCGCCGGGGGCGTTTGCGCCTCCGCCGAAGGTGCACTCGACGGTGCTGCGGTTGACCATCGATCCGCAGCAGAAAAAATTGGGAGTGGTGGGCGATGGCTTCATCGACTTTCTGCGGCTTTCGTTTGGGCAGAAGCGCAAAACTCTGTGGAACAATCTTAAATTGAAATACGACGGAGCTGAGTTGAAGCGCGCGCTGGCCGAAGCCAAGGTGAAGCCCACCGCGCGGGCCGAGACGCTGAGCCTGGATGAGAGTGCGGCGATTTATCGCGCCTTGCGTAACGCGCGGACTGAGTCATAGCATTTATGTTGGTCCCGGTGAGTGAGGAGGGGCCATGTCTACTACGATCCTTCGTCATCCCGCAGTGGCGGGACGATTCTATCCTGGCGACCCTGACGATCTGCGTGCCGAGGCGCGCGGCTATCTAACGCAGGCAGGTTCTACTAGTCAGGCCCCCGTGCGAGCCTTGGGATGCATCGCTCCGCATGCGGGATACGTATATTCCGGGCATGTGGCGGGCGCAGTCTTTGCGCGAGTGGAAGTGCCGAAGCGGTGTGTCGTGCTGTGTCCGAACCATACCGGGATGGGGCGCGCGCTTGCCATTATGAGTGAGGGCGCATGGGAGACGCCACTGGGTGCGGTTCCCGTCGATACTGAACTCGCTGGAGTTTTGAAGGAGCGGTTCCCCGCGCTGAACGAAGATTCGGCGGCGCATCGTGCCGAGCATGCTGCTGAAGTCGAGCTGCCGTTTCTGCTGTTGCGTCAGCCGGAGCTGCGGTTTGTGCCCATCGCTTTGGGGACCAGACAATTTGAAGTGCTGGAACAACTCGGCATGGCGGTGGCCGACGTCATCGCGGTCCAGAGTGATCCCATCATGATTGTCGCGTCTAGCGACATGAATCATTACGAATCGGACGTGGTGACACGGGTGAAGGATCATCGGGCGATCGAGCGAATTCTCACACTGGATCCGCGCGGGCTTTTCGACGTGGTGACGCAACAGGACATCAGCATGTGCGGTTTTGGGCCGGCGGTGGCGATGCTCACCGCGGCTCGACAACTGGGGGCGAAGTCGGCCGAACTGGTGAAGTATGCGACTTCGGGCGACATTTCTGGCGACCGCGAGAGGGTCGTGGGATACGCGGGGGTGGTAGTCGTTTGATTGCATTCGCGGGACTTGGCGCCGGGCTTCGCCCAGGCGGGACAGCCGAGGCGGCTGCCCCTACGTGGTTGATAGGTATCACGGAAGAGGAAGGACTACGCGGAACGGCGTCCACAGCCCGAACGGGAATTGTGTGGTGGGTGGATTCAAGCCGAACCCCGTGATAACGGTGCCGTCGGCAGAGACTCCACCGGCAGTATCGACGGTAAGCCACTTGTCGGCGGTATGGACGCCGACTGACTGTAAGGCTGTCCTCAGGTCCTCCATGCCCGTGGTAGCGGTCCAGCGGAAAGCGTGGTTGGAGTCGCTCACACCGCTAGTGAGGGAGGTACCCACGATTACGGTGCCGTCCTTGTTGACCGCATAGGCAACGCTTTCGGGACCGCCGAGGGTGCCTATATCCACCATTCCGGTGGAGGCTGTCCAGCGAAAAGCCCGCCAGAAGCCACTTGCGTCTCGCGCTTCGCCGACGACGGTTGAGCCATCAGCGGAGATGGCGATCGCAATACTCTCTGTGCCGGTGGTGAGGCCCAAGTCCTCTAAACCGCCAGCAGGAGTCCAGCGAAAAGCGTGATTGGTCGCTCCGTTCACATCCGAACCCTTGAGGGCTGCACCCACCGCGACCGGAGCGTTCGCAGTTCCGATCACGCCGAAAGCTTGGGTCTGATCTGGATTTCCGGCAAAGGGGCCAAAGATTCCTGTCTTCCCCGATATTTTCCACCAGACGTCCCCGCCTACCACCATGGATCCATCGGGGGTAACCGCATTTGCGAAAAGCATAGACACCGGAAGGGCTACCATGCCCTGTGTCGCGGCCCATCGGAAGGCACCAAAACTGTTTGTCCCGTTCGGCGCGTTTCCGACGATCACCGCCCCGTGCGCGGATGTGGCGGATGCCATGCTGCCGATGCCGCTTCCGAGATCCCCAAGGACCTGATACTTGCCGGCAACGGTCCAGCGAAACGCCTCGGTTTTGTCGGAAGACGTGCATGTCGTTTGACCGGTTGGGCAGACCCAGGCCCAGCCCACGATTGTCGAGGCATCGCTGGAGATGCCGGTGGAAAAAGTGCCAGCGCCACGCATGGCACCGGGCATCTGTCCCAGTCCATGAAAGCTGGCTGTTTGGGCGATGGCTGGCAGGGCGAAGGTCAGGGTGAGCAGAGCCATCCATCCTGCGGATGCGAATCTGGCGGAAGGTCCGAGCGTGCGGGTATTTGAGCGAATCATTGCAAGCTCCATTTCAACGCATCGAGGCAGCCACAATTCGTGTCGACTTCACTTTTCGGCCAGACTGGCAAAAGGTACAGCGCCATGGGAATCGGCTCGGGCGGTGGCCTCGTCAGCTAGCATAGCGATACCCAATCGCTAGTTTGTCATCGAAATGCAAAGAGTATGTCAACTCATCGTCATTCAGGCATAGCAATCGCGCGGCAAGAAGAGGAATCTCCCCTTCCTGCCGATCGCGGACGCCAGTGGAGCGATCCTGACGCCGCCGAGAGGGCCGTGCGACTATGCGCTGGCCGCGATTGTTACGTTGCGTCCGCAGGCTGCGGATAAAGACGGGAATACTCCGGTCGAAGCCAGATACAGCGAGACCCGCGTCACCAGCGTGCGCTGCGCGCTGTTCACGGCACCGGACTTTCAGAAGCGCCTGGCAGCGCTCGAGTCTTCGACTGTGATGTTTCGCCTGGGGCCACACGGCGAGACCGCGTTGGGCCACACCAGCGACGGCTATTTCAAGTATTGGGATGGCGGCGATCTTTTGCGCAAGGTGACACAGGATCTGCTGCAGACGGAGTTTTCGCCACAGCCTGTGACCGAAGGGGCATCGTAGAAACCGCGCGGACAGTTTGCTTATTCGCGCGACCGCGCTTTGAAGGATCTCGAACTGAGCGGCGCGGACTTGCGTTTTCGAAACCTGGTTCAGGTTGACGGAAAGTCTTGCGCCTGGGTGACGTTGCAATATGTTTTCTCGCCCATCGATTTACCGCCAGTCGGCACCGCGAGCGGTGGACGCACTGTGCCGGCGGCGGGCAATAATGCTGTCGCCGCGGTGTTGCACATTTCACTGCTGCTCGATCCGGCGACGCATCATGTCGCGTGGCTGCACCGCTCGCAGACCATCGACAACAAGTTGACACTGGCTTCGCCCTTTGACGACAGCGATCCATCTCGCGACGGCCCATCTCGCAATGATCCACCGGGCGACGACCCTGCCGAGCCGGATGACCCCGAGAATCCTATGCCTGATTTGTCGAGTATGCGGTCCGACAATCCGGGGCGATATCCGTTCATGACGTTTCACTTTCAGGAGGAGGCGCGGGCCCGACTGTTGCCCGACCAACGGTCGGTTGAGTGGCTGGCAGCGCTGAAGCGCTTCGAGTCCACACCAGAGCCCGAATCTGGAAGTACCCCAGTTCCGCCGACAAAGACCCTGCTGCCGAATCCGATGATTCTGGCTGCGAAGCCTGCAGTGGTGAAGAGAACGACGCGTCCGGTCGTGGATTCCGACACGCTGGTTGCGACTCCCGCCGGGTTCACGCGGTATGAGAAAGGCTTGTGCCGCGACGCATGGTTCTGTGCGAATGTATCTGTGGCTTTGCCCGGAGATGTGCAGGTCTCGGACGACACTCCGCTGCGGACTGTGTACCTGGCGCAGAAGGGGGACCTGCTGGTGAGTATCTCGATCGGGCCAGCGGTGGACCGCCGCTCTCAGGGTCTGACGGAGGAAGAAGAGTTAAAGAAGCAGGCGAGCTATTATCTGGAAAATTATGTCTGGATGGCGGCTAAGCCGGGGATTGGAACCGACTTCAGCAGCGCCACGCTCGACGGATATCCCGGACTGATCACGGACTTCAGCGCGACGCAGCACGATCTGGCCAACATCCACGGCGTTCTGGGACTCATGCTTACCCCGTGGGGGAAAGTTGTGCCGGTGAGTTGCAGTTCGGACCATGCCTGGTCGGCGCAGCTGCAATCGCTGTGCGAGAAAGTGATCACTTCGGTGAGTTTGCGGCGGTAGAGGCGCGACCCATAGACGGGCGCTCCGTTCGCCGCTGCGAGGGCGAGACGCCCTCGCTACAGCCGGCGAGACACCCGTGCTACAAAAACATCAGTGATGTGAGCCACTGGTGGACGAGTGCGTGGAGGACGAGCGTCCGGTCGTTGCGCTGCGGCCCACTGACGGAGACGACATGGTGCTGCGCGGCGCACTGAAGCCTGAAGAAGGCCTGGCTGAACTCGTAGAGAATTGCGGCGCTGGCCGAACCTCAGCGAATCCGGTTTTGGCAACCTGATGGTTCAGGTGGTTGAGGTTCGCGAGCGAACCGCGCGCAATCCCCAGTCCCGCCGAGCCGGCATTCAGAACCAGGTGCGATGGCGTCAACGTTGAAACAGTTCCACCCTTCCCTACTGAAACCGTGTTAACGGTCCCCGTGGCTGGCGCAACTGGGGGACGGAAATTGACCGGTAACGTCCCGGCATAGTGCGGGACGGTGAGCCACGTGTTAAATCCTCCGGGCTGCCACATCCAGCCGAATCCGGGGACAAACATCCAACTTCCGTAGCGGTAGGGCATCCATCCCCAAGGATAAGCGGACGCAAACATGAAACCGTAGCCGGGATAAAAGGACCATGCCCCGTCCATGAACGGATCCCAGCCGACGCCTGTAAAGTAGGGCTGCCACATCATTCCATAGCCGGGGACGTTGCTGTAAGCGCCGTAGTAATTCATGTCGCTCACGCCGTACGCATATGGAGACGAACTACTCTTGGCGTACTGATCGTGGTAGGCGCTGGCTTCTTTGTCCCAGGAATCAAGAGGAGCCTGTTCCACGTTATTGGCGAGCGTGTACTTGTCGTGGTCGGCGGCGTCAAAGGCGGCTGTTTTCTTCTTCTCGACAACAACCTTGCCGGCCGGGCCTTCAACGTCTACATTGCCCTTGAATACGGCCAGATTGGCGAGTTCCGTTGAGGTATCGACTCGGAAGTGAGCGGCGTGGTCGAGTGAGATTTTCTCGCGCGAGAAATTCAGGGCGAATTCGTCTTTGCCGAGCCAGTTTACATAGGCCATGCCCTCGATGAGATTGATCGCCGAAATGCGCTTGCCCGCGTCGCTCAGGCCGAGGGTGCTGAACTCTACTGTCGTATTCGGTGTGAGGCGGAGCGTGCTGCCGTCTTCGAACTCAATTTCTGCGCGGCCGCGATCGTGCGTGCGGATCTGCGTCCCCTGCGTGATGGGGAGGTTGAGGAAGGCATTCTCAAAGCCCATGCCGGTGTTCTTGTCGATCTGAACGGAACCTTGGACATCGCTCAGGCGCACGATGCGCGCCTGCGATGCGGCCAGAGCGGGCAGCGCAAAAAGCGCGCAGGCAGCGGCCGTCAGAAGAACAGTGCTGAATCTGGACAGAGAGAGCTTCGACATGGCAACCCCCAGAGGACTTCCTTGGCTATTAGAACACGGTTCCGCGCCGGGAGTTGTAAAACTTGAGGGGTCGCCGAGGGTTCTGAGGCCGCTAGCGTGCCGGAGCCGGGCTGGGGGCCATCTCCATGATCCGTTGCGCCCGCGCCCGCACTACGTTGATAACGGAGGCGTCGTCGTGAATCTCCTGCAGAACCGGCTTGACGGACTGCAGTTCTACGAGATCCCCCCGCCGGGCCTGGTCTTCCATGCGCTTCAGCTCGTCGTCGAGGGCAAGTTTCTGATAGCGGTGATAGTGGGAGAGGCGCCGGCCGAACTCGAGAGTGGCAGCGACGCCTTGAAACAACGCCGTCAACTGCTGGATGACGGGCATTGACGAATAATTGTAAGCCGCCGCGGATTCGCGTTGGCCGTCCTTGTAGACCAGTTTCTTGGCGCCGGTAAATGCAATCTTGTGATTGCCGGAATCGGTCTTGCCGGAAAAATAATGGGCCTGTGCGGCCAAGTCGAAGATCCGGGCGCGGGTGGCGTCGGAGAAGGTGAATTCAGTCTGGTAGGTCTCGCGGTCGTCGGAGTCAGACGAAATCTTTCCCGAACATTCGTAGTGTGCGTGCCCGTCGGATTGCACGGCGATGGAGTAGTGCTCAGGGTCGGAGGTTGGGAAGTCCAGCGAAAAAGTGATCGTTGCGGGCTCGGCGGCGTGGGCGGCGAGACTGCAGAGCAGGGCGAGGCAGGCGGTGAGAAGGATCAACAACTGCCGCTGCCTTCGTCCCGCGCAAAGCGATCTTACCTGCCCGGTTCCTATCATCAGTTTCACACTCGTAGTCGCAGTCAACTTGCGCAGACTGCGATACGCAATTATGCCAAAACTAGATTGTGGATTTAAGTCTATCGTGCCACGGCGCGCTGCCGGCTGAGCGTCCCTGCCGTGTGGAGATGGCAGATAGCAATGGCGAGCGCGTCGGAAGCGTCCATAGGCTCGGGCGGCACGGCAAGTTCCAGTAACCGCGTGACCATGTGCTGCACCTGCTGCTTCTCGGCGCGGCCATACCCGACCACCGAGGACTTGATGGTCAGGGGCGAGTATTCGGCGACATCCAGCCCTGCTGCGGCTGCGGCCAGCATCGCAACGCCGCGGACTTGACCCAGCTTGAGCGCGGACTTCACATTGAGGGCGTAGAAGACATCTTCGATGGCAACTTCATCGGGTTCATGTTGGGCAATGATTTCGCCGAGTTGAGTGAAGATGCGGGACAGGCGCCTCGGCAGCGCTTCGCGGGGAGAGAGCTTGATCGCGCCACAAGTGAGGCAGCACAGTTTGCCGCTGGCATGCATCTCGACTACGCCGTAGCCGGTGTACTCTCCGCCACAATCGATGCCCATGACTCGCATGTGAGTGCAGTGTATCGCGGAAAGGGCGGCAGTCCCAGTAGGGAAGCTTATGCGTGCGTCTTAAGCCGAAGAGCCTTTTACCGCGAAGAGCGCAGAGAAAGGCCGCCGAGTACGTAGAGAAGAGCAACGTCACAGCTTATCAACACGGTTCTTCTTTGCCATCTTTGCGGCTTCTCTTAGCGAGCTCGGCGGTTAAAGGCTCTTCACCAAGCCCAGGCGTACGCATCGACGCGGGGATCGGCTCCGGCGCTGAGGATGCCGGTGTTTACGTCGAGAACGATTCCGGCATTTGAGCCGAGCGACCACGGGGGATCTACGTGCAGCTTATGGCCGCGGGCGATCAGCGCCTGGCGTGTCGGTTCCGGGACGCGATCCTCGACTGACATATCGCCGGGATACATGGTGTGCGGGAACGGCGAGGCCGGGAAGGCGCGCGAGGACCAGCGCGGAGCCTCGATGGCCTGCTGAATGTTCATGCCGAAATCGATCATGTTGATCAGCGTCTGCATGGTCCGCATCACCTGATCGTCGCCACCGGGGCTGCCCAGGATCGCGAAGGGCTGCCCGTCTTTCATGACGAGAGTACTCTGCAGCGTGCTGCGCGGCCTCTTGCCCGGTTCGAGGGCATTGGCCTCGCCGCGAACCAGCGAGTAATAGTCGCCGCGGCAGTTGAAAATGATTCCGGTGTCTCCCATGACGACCCCGGTGCCAAACAGGCTGTGCAGGCTGGGTTCGAAGCTGACCATGTTGTGCTCTTTGTCGACGACTGCGATGTAGCTGGTGTCGCCGTCCTGGCGGGCATCGCCGTCGAGGTTCTCGTGCACTGGCCGGTCCAACGGTAATGCGTCGGCGCTGAACTTCTCGGGTGAGCCGGGGCGCAATTCCAGCGAAGCCTTCCTTGGCGGGATCGATCATCTTTCTGCGTTCGCGGGCGTACTCTTTCGAGAGCAGGCCGTCGTAGGGAATCTTGATGAAGTCCATGTCGCCGAGATATTTTTCACGGTCGGCCATGGCGAGTTTTACCGCCTCCACGCTGGTGTGGAGAAAGTCGGGACTGTTGTGGCCCAGCGCTTTCAGGTCATAGCCCTCGAGAAGATTGAGCACGATCAGTTCGGTTGGTCCCTGGCTGGCTGAAGGATTCTTGTAAATCTGATATCCGCGGTAGTTGATCGAAACTGGCGTCTCGACCTCTGCAGTGTATTCGGCGAAGTCTTCGTAACGGAACAGACCACCATTGGCCTCGGAGAAGGCAGCGAGATCGTGAGCGATGTCGCCTTTGTAGAAGCGATCCCGCGCCGCTTTCAGGGCCTCGTGCCGGCCTTTGGACTGATTCGATTTTTCGGCCTCGACCAGCTTCTTCAGCGTGCGCGCGAGGTCGGGATTCTTGAGAATCTCGCCAGCCTTCGGCGGGCGGGCGTTGGGCAGATAGATTTTGACCGTCGTCGGATATTTGAGAATTTTCTTCGAGCCCGCAATATAGGACGCGCCGTATTCGCTGAGCGGAAAACCATTCTCGGCGAGGTCGATGGCTGGCTGCAGGACTTGTTCGAAGCTCATTGTGCCCCAGCGATCGAGGAGTGTGAACCAGGCGTCCACCACGCCGGGCAGGCCGCCCGAGAGTAGGCCGTCGCTCTCGGGAATTTTGCCGCCGTTGTTTTTCTGATACCACTCGATGGTTGCGAGTTTGGGTGCTCGAGGCTCGGCGTTCACGGAATAGACTTTCTTATCGCGTGCATTGTAAACGAGCAAGACTGCGTCGCTGCCAATGCCGTTCAGCGAGAAGTCGGTGACCGCCAGCGCGGCCTGGCCGCCGACGGCGGCATCGAAGGCGTTGCCCCCCGCGTCGAGAATGCGGCGCGCGGCTTCGGTGGCCTCGGCTTTCATGGAGGCAACTGCAGCATGGCGTCCGCGAATGACGGGGCGCATGGTCTGGCCGGAGTCGTCGGTCTGCGCAGAGGATTGCGGAACAAGGGCGAAGAAGAGAACGGAAGCGCCTACGGACTTACCTGCCAGCGACAATCTGCGTAACATCGTCCCTCCACCTAAAGCGGCCTGGGTTCGTGGAATCCCACCTTTCGCAACAAACGGCGAAAGATGGGCAGCCGCAGTTTCTTCAGCTCAACGATCAAAGTCAAAGGCGGCGGACAGGAGTGTCCGCCCCACATGTATCTAACAGCACTTTGGCCTTCGCGTCTTGGTCTCTTCGAAATCCTGGCGGAAGGCGGCGTACGCTTTCACCGATGACGGCATCCTAGTGCGGCTCAGAAAGCGAGCGTAGGCAGCCTCGTCGAAAATCTCGCGTAGAGTTGCCAACAGGATTCGGGCTGCTTCGATGAAATGTTTCATCCTTGCTCCTCGGCCAATCGTGTCATCACAAACGGTGCTTCTTTCACACGCGCCTCTTCCCTTCCGCTTAAGACGGCGACCCATTGCCGGACAGACTCGATCAGCACGAGCGCGACCATAACGACTAGAACGGCAGTCACGACGGCATCCAGGCGGTTGTTGAAGATGAGCCGCGCGGTTGCTGCCATGGCCGGCCCCGCCGCTAGAGCATGGGCCTGCGCCAGAAAACCGACTCGCGGATTGGGATCGAGAATCTTGTGCCACGACGCGGTGAACGTAACCGCCACCAGCCACGCCAGCGGCACGAGTGTAACCGCGGCGTAGCGGGTTCTGTGCATCTTGATAATGATCGTCGTGGCCACACATAGCGCTACGGTCGCCAGCAACTGATTCGCGATGCCGAACAGCGGCCACAGCGAGTTGATGCCGCCCAGCGGGTCTTTCACGCCTTGCCACAAGAAATATCCCCATGCGCTGACGACCAGGGCGCTGGTGGCCAGAATCGACGGATACCAACTCGTGCGTCCCAGGGGCTTGTAGATATGCCCCAGCGCGTCCTGAATCATGAACCGGGCGACGCGGGTGCCGGCGTCGAGGATAGTCAATATGAACAGCGCCTCGAACATGACGGCGAAGTGATACCACAGCGCCATCACGGTCGCGCCACCCAGGCTCTGCGAGAAGATGTGCGCCATGCCCACGGCGAATGCGGGCGCGCCGCCGGTGCGGTTGAAAAGAGTCTGCTCGCCGACGGCTTGGGCCAGGGCTTGCATGTCTGCGGCGGTGACGGGGAATCCCCAGGAGGAGATGGTCGCGGTGGCGGAGGCTGCGGTCTGTCCGACGATCCCGGCAGGGCTGTTAATCGCAAAGTAGACGCCGGGTTGGAGCACGCAAGCTGCAATGATCGCCATTACCGCAACTGCGGACTCAGCCATCATGGCGCCATAGCCGACCATGCGGATCTCAGTCTCGCGCGCGATCAGTTTTGGGGTGGTTCCGCTCGAGATTAAAGAGTGGAAGCCGCTGATGGCACCGCATGCGATGGTGATGAAAGCGAAAGGGAAAATCTTCCCCGCAAACACTGGACCGGAGCCGTCGACGAACCGCGTCAGCGCGGGCATGTGTAGCGTGGGATGCAACGCCACAATGCCAATGCCGAGAAGGGCAATCGTCCCCAGCTTGACGAACGTGCTCAGATAGTCGCGCGGCGCCAGAAGCAACCATACCGGCAGAGCCGATGCCGCGAATCCGTAAACAATGATCAGGATCGCAAGAGTTGGACCTTGCAATGTGAACACATGCGCCATCGTGGGATTCTGCGACGCCCATTGCCCGCCCCAGATCGCCAGCAGCACGAGGATGAAGCCAAGGACTGAGACCTCCAGCACTTTCCCGGGACGAATTCGCCGCAGGCAGAGTCCCATCAGCAGCGCGATGGGGATGGTCATCGCGATCGTGAACGTGCCCCAGGGGCTGTCTTTTAAGGCATTCACGACGATGAGGGCGGCGACGCCGAGGAGAATGACGAGAATAGCGATCACTGCCGTGTACGCTACAAAGCCGCCCACGTGCCCGATTTCTTCTTTCGCCATTTCGGTGAGCGACTTACCATCGCGGCGCACCGAGAAAAGTAGAATTACGAAGTCTTGCACGCAACCGGCGAAGACGGCTCCGGCAAGCACCCACAGGGTTCCGGGAAGATAGCCAAACTGCGCGGCCAGCACGGGACCTACCAGCGGACCTGGTCCCGCAATCGCCGCGAAGTGATGTCCAAACACGACCCACTTATTGGTCACCAGAAAATCGCGCCCGTTTTCCAGACGCTCGGCAGGCGTGGCGCGGAGGGAATCGAGGGCGAGAATCTTCGCCGCAATGAACTTGCTGTAAAAACGGTATCCGACGGCGTAGCAGCAGGTCGCGGCCACAACCAGCCACATCGCGTTAATCGGTTCTCCGCGGTGAATGGCTACTACACCGACCGCCACGGCACCGAGCACGCCCACTGCTACCCAGGCAAGAATCGATACTGTCTTCTTCATGTCCGCGAGCTCATGTCCGTCGAGCATTGTGTCGAATCCTGGGCCGGAGCGCAATGCCTATGTAAACGGGCGCGGATGGCCGAACCTGAACGATTTTCCGTGGGCTCTTTGGTTTTGGCGTGTAACGTTTTAGTGTTACTCTATCTGTTCCGATCGATTCTCACTCCTGCGTTTTGGGCCATTTCGTCATACCCTGCACCCGGGGTGCATTCGGAGGACCTTATGCTGCACTCATACTCGAACTGGAGCGAACGATGAAAATTGGCATGTTAACTGGCGGCGGCGATTGTCCGGGACTGAATGCCGTCATCCGCGCCGTGGTGCGCAAGGGCGTGTTCCATTATCACGATGAATTTGTGGGCTTCATGGAGGGCTGGCGCGGCCTGATCGAAGACAAAAGCATGCCACTGAATCTGGACGCCGTGGGCGGCATTCTGCCCCGCGGAGGAACCATTCTGCGTACGTCGCGCACGAATCCGTCCAAACGTCCGGACGGAATCGAACGCTGCACCGCCACGATTGCCAAGCACAAGATCGACGCGCTGGTCGCCATTGGGGGCGACGACACGTTGTCGGTGGCGCAGAAGCTTCACGAGACGGGAATCAAAGTGGTGGGAGTGCCCAAGACGATCGACAACGATCTGGGCGGCACCGACTACACTTTCGGATTCGATACGGCATGCAACGTCGTGTGCGAAGCCATTGACCGCATCCACACCACCGCCGAGGCTCATAACCGCGTGATGGTGGTTGAGGTGATGGGACGGGATGCGGGCTGGATTGCGCTGTACAGCGGCGTGGCGGGCGGTGCTGACGTGATCCTGATTCCCGAGCGGCCGTTCGACATCGACAAGGTCGCCGAATCGATTCGCCAGCGCCACGAGCGCGGCCGTTACTTCTCGATTGTCGTGGTGGCGGAGGGCGCGAAGTTCTCGTCCAATACCAGCCTAGGGGCGCCGATCCTACAAGACATGGGCAAGGATGAATTTGGTCACGCCAAACTGGGTGGCATCGCCAACACTCTCGCCCGAGAGATTGAAAAACGTACTGGATATGAAACCCGGGCGGTGGTGCTGGGACACATCCAGCGCGGCGGCTCCCCCAGCGCTTTCGACCGGGTGCTGGCCACGCGCTACGGGCTGGGCGCTATCGATATGGTGCATCGCGGCGAGTTTGGCTGCATGGCGGCGCTGCGCTCGAACAAGATTGTCTCCATCTCGCTGAGAGAGGCGATCTCGAAGAACCGCGTGGTCGACAATGAAATGATTCAGATCGTAGACGGCCTCTTCGAAGAAATCGGCGTGAAGGAAGCTGCGAGCCAGTAACGCGCTGGAATTGGGCCGCCCGGCCTTTCCCGGGCGGAGACCGTATTCGTTGGCTCGCAGCTCGGGTACATTAGCGTGAGGCTCACCCTCACCACGATGCAGAACCTTTACCTGCGGCTCGCGCCTTCGCTGGTTGCGATCATCGAATTGATCCTGATGATTGCCGCCGCGCTGTTAATCCTCCGGTCGCGGCGAGCGCAGAAGCAATCTGGATCATCCGCGTTTCAATCTTTCGAGCGAGCTTTTGGCCACCTGGCCCAGCGGCGCGGACTCGCCGTGTTTGCTGTGGGAGCTGGAGTAATTGCCCTGCGGGTGGCCTTCACGCCCGTGCTGGGAATCCCGCAACCACGATGGAACGACGAGTTCAGCTACCTTCTCGCGGCGGATACTTTCGCCCACGGAAAAATCACCAATCCCACTCATCCGATGTGGGTTCACTTCGAGAGCTTCCACATTATCGAACATCCCACGTACATGTCGATGTATCCTCCGGCACAAGGGCTGGTGCTGGCGGCAGGGCAACTGCTCGGGCATCCGTGGATCGGGCAACTGCTGGTGACAGGAGCGATGTGCTCGGTTCTGTGCTGGATGCTGCAGGCGTGGCTGCCTCCGCAATGGGCCTTGTTTGGCGCCATTCTCGCTGCACTGAGGCTCGGACTGCTCAGCTACTGGATGAATACTTACTGGTGCGCTTCGGTGGCGGCGTTAGGAGGAGCGCTCGTGCTGGGCGCGTGGCCGCGTCTGCGCCGGCGTCCGTCGGCTTGCCAATCGTTGATTCTCGCATTTGGCCTGGCGATTTTAGCCAACAGCCGACCCTACGAGGGATTCGTTTTCGCCATTCCGATCGCGATTGCCATGCTCTACTGGCTGGCAGGACCGAATCATCCAGCGTTTCGCGTGACTCTGTCGCGAGTGGCTCTTCCGATCCTTGTTGTCCTGCTCGTGACAGGCTTGGCCACGGGTTACTACTACTACCGCGTCACGGGTAGTCCGTTGCGCATGGCTCATCAGGTGAATCGGGAGACCTATGCCACCGCCCCTTACTTCATTTGGCAAACACCTCGTCGTGAGCCGGTGTATCGCTACGAGGTCATACGCAATTTATATGACTGGGAGTTGGCCGAGTTTGAAAAATACCGGACATTCAGTGGCTATTTTCTTGGCGTCGGATGGAAACTCAAATCGTGGTGGCAGTTTTATCTGGGACCGCTTCTGACCGTGCCGTTGCTGGCAGTTCCATGGGTCGTGCGCCAACGTAAGATGCTTCTCCCGCTCGCGATCTGCGCAGCTATGGCAGCCGGATTCGCGGTACAAACCTGGACTCTTCCTCACTATTTTTCCCCTGCTGTCTGCGTTTTGTATCTTTTGCTGGTGCAGTGCATGCGCCATCTGTGGCAGTGGTCCCAGGCCAACTGGCAGCTCGGCAGAAAGGTGGTCCGCGCAATCTCAGTGGTGGCGTGCGCTATGATTCTGCTGCGCCTGGCAGCGGCGGGAACTCACATCCTGATCGAACCCGCATGGCCTCGCGGGAATCTGGAACGAGCCATGATCCTGCGCCAATTGCAACAGCTTCCAGAATCTCAACTTGTCATCGTGCGTTACGGACCGCATCACGATTTTGACCGGGAGTGGGTATACAACGAAGCGGATATTGATGCTGCCAAGGTGGTATGGGCGCGCGACGTGGGGAGGAGCGACAACCAGGAATTGCTCGATTACTTTCGAGATCGGAAGGTATGGCTGGTCGAGGCCGACAGCCCTGCCCCTCAACCGCGACCATACACCGACTGACACTTTCGACAACGCTTGAAGAACTGCACGTTTTCCACCGACTCTCATGCGAGCGACCCGACCAATCTTCCTTCGGCTAACTTTGCTGCTCTTGCTGCTGGTTTGTTCGGCCAGCATGTTGGTTTACTGGAATCGCCTTCCGCGCGCTCTGCATGCCGCCAATATTCGCACAGGTTTGCCGAATGCAAAACCGCTGACCGACCTCTATCCGCGCTGGTATGGAACGCGAGAATTTCTGCTCCATCATCGTGATCCTTACGGAGTTGAGGTCAGCCGGGAGATTCAGATCGCCTACTATGGCCGGGCGCTCGACCCGTCCGTGGCTGGCGACCGGCTTGACCAGGAGCGCTTCGCTTATCCTCTGTACGTCATTTTTCTCATGCTTCCCACCGTGCCCATGGAGTTCGACACGGTGCGGGTCGCTGCGTGGTGGTTCCTGGCCGCGGTGACGGCCGCGGGGTTGTGGTCCTGGCTGCGCTTTCTCCGGATTCAGCTGTCCGTCATTGCCGCCGTGGCCATTTTCACTTTGGCTCTGAGTAGTTTGCCGGTGCTGCAGGGGCTCAGCTTGCTGCAGTTGGGTCTGCTGGTTGCGGGCCTGATCGCTGGGGCCGCCGCGTGCGCCGCCAACGGACGTTTTTTTCTTGCCGGAACACTCTTGGCGATCGCGACGATCAAACCCCAGATGGCTGTGTTGCCGATCGCGTGGTTTGCAATGTGGACCTTGGGCGCGTGGAGGCAGCGAAAGTCCCTGTTGTGGGGGTTCGGCGCGACGCTGACGATACTCATCGTCGCCTCAGAGTTCCTGCTTCCGGGCTGGTTGATACGATACCCGAAAGCTCTGGTGGCGTATTCGGACTACACGAACGCAACCGCTTTCCTGGGCAAGGTGCTGCCTTCGGTTGCGTTGTGGGTGGTCTCAGTTGTTGCGGTGTTGGGCGTGGGATTGTTCTGCTGGAAGGTTCGGCGGGAGGCTGCGGATTCCGTCTGGTTCGCAATCGCTCTGGCTCTTGTTCTGACACTTACCGTCACCATTGTTCCCACCGTGAATGCGTCGTTCAATCACGTCCTGCTCTTTCCCGCCGTTCTGTTAGGGATTCGCCATTGGCGAGAGCTTGCGCGGGGAAGCCGCCTCAACCGTTTTGCTCTTTACGCTATTTGCGGATGCGGATTTCTTCCCTGGGCACTGGCGCTCGTTGTTGTGGTTGTGCAGCCGGACCTGCGAAATGGCTGGTACCTGATCATGTGGTCGGCTCCATTCTATTTCAGCTTCGCGCTTCCCATCGCGGCGCTGGTCTTTCTGATCTTGTTGTGCCGGGCGGTGGCATCGAATTCGACGGGGCATCTTGAGGGCAGGCGGCTTTCGGCGGTCGGCGACGGTCAATGAACACGACAACCACCGCACCAGGTTCCGCTTCGTGGCTGACGGCCAGGCGTTTGCGGGCTCATGGCACGATCCTCGCACTCTGCTTGTGGTCGCTCTACGTGTGGAACGTCGCGACTCCCGGTCTGCGCGACCGCAACGGGAGTCTCAAGGGAACAGACTTTCTGCATCTCTACACGCTGGGTTCGCTCGCGGTCGCTCATCGCGGAGCAGATCTGTACAACATGAATGCCCAGGCGGCGTTGGCGGCAGAGCGCGTGCCGGAAGCTGCGGGCGTCCGGTACTTGCCTCTGTATCCTCCGCAGGTTTCTCTCTTCTTCGCGCCCCTGGCTCATCTCTCGCACGGCTGGGCTTTGATTTTGTGGTGGATTTGCAGCGTGGCTGTCTATGGCGTCTGCTGTTACAGCGTGTGGCGCGCGTGCTCGAACCTGCAGGAGTACGGCGGCACCGTCGCGCTTCTCGCCGTGGCGTTTCCCGGTTTCTTTCACCTGATCGCCTGGGGTCAGACTTCTGCCGCTGCGCTCGGCTGCTTCACGCTAATGTTCTTTCTGCTGCGCGACCGGAGGGAGTTCCTTGCGGGTTTGGTCCTCGGCTGTCTGATTTTCAAGCCGCAACTAGGGCTGGCTGCGGCCATCGTGTTCACATCGATCGGGGCATGGAGAACTGTGGCTGGAGCGGCTCTTTCATCTGCAGGACAGCTCTTGGCAGGAGTCTTTTATTACGGGACGGAACCGTTGCGTCAGTGGGCGCGGATGCTGTTGCATGTGCCGGCAGTGTTGCCCCTGCTTGAGCCCAAGCTTTATCAGACGCACTCGCTGCGAACGTTCTGGTCCATGCTGGTACCCTGGCCGGAAGTTTCTCTCATCCTCTACGTTGTCAGTGCTGCGGTAGCTCTGGGTTTGACGATTGCGTGCTGGAAGCGCAGCAGTGCACTGCCCTCGCCTCTGCAGTATTCGGCACTGCTACTGACGAGTGTGCTCGTGGCACCACATCTCACGGTGTATGACCTGGTGATTCTGGCGCCTGCGTTGATCCTTCTGGCCGACTGGCTGGTTGCTCAGACGCCCACGGCCTCGACTCGGTGGTTGGGATATCTTCTTTACTTCGTGTACATGCTGCCGCTGCTGGGACCTTTCGCGCGATGGACGCACGTCCAGCTTTCAGTGGTTGCAATGGCGGCTGCGGTGTACATGATCTGGAGCATTTCACGCGGAATCAGTTCGCCCGCTCCCGCTGAAGGCACAGCGAGGATCTCGTAGAAGCCTCGGACCACGGAAGGTACGTCTTCTAAGCCCTTCTCAGCGTCCTTCGCGTTTTCTTAGCGTCCTTTGCGATCAAAAGCTTTGGCGGCATTGGCAAAGAGCGTTTAACCGCAGAGAACGCTAAGAAAATGCCGCAAAGAACGCTGAGAAGGGCTTATTCCTGATTGCAACGATCTCCGGCAAAAGGCCGCGGGCGGATGGGATCGACTTATCCCTGCTTCCCGAACAGAAATGCCAGCGCTTCGGGAAACCGGCGTGCCCAGGCCGATTCGTGGTGCGACGCGCCGTCGTCGATGACCAATCGCAGACGCGAGTCGTCCAATCCCGCGCGACGAAAGATCGCGGCCAACTCGCGTACATCATCTACGACGCTCTGATCTCGATCCTTCCGCCCCGCCTCGGCTGTTCCCGTCGCGAGAAAGACTCGTTCCGGCCAACGCTTGACGGCGCGACTCTGCCGGATCAACTGCCGGTTTGAGGCCCAAAGCGAGGGGCTCTCCAGGAGCAATCGGCCGATCACTCCCGGACGCACGGCCGCGGTGTAAAGCGCGATCAGAGCTCCCAGCGATGATCCGCCCAATCCCGTATTCTCAGGCCCGCTAGCCACGCGGTAATTGCGACACATGAATGGAATGACTTCTTTGAACAAGAAACTGGGATACCGGGTTCCATACGCTCGCAGCCTTATCGGATGCAGCGAGCGGTGCGGCATGTATTCGCGGATGCGGTCTCTACCGGTGTTGTCCATGCCCACAATAATCATGGACGGAATGACACCTTCGCGGATCAAACGGTCGGCAGTTTCATCCACCTGCCACTCCACTCCATTGAAGGAGGTCGATGCCTCGAACAGGTTCTGACCATCGTTCAGATAGAGCACTGGATAGCGTCGGCCTGCGTTTACTGGATCGTCGTATTCCGGAGGCAGCCATACGCGCAGGAATCGTGTGTTATGAAAAATACGGCTGCGAAATTCGTGCAGCCGCAAATCTCCGGTCGCGGATTGCGCTCGGATTACGCCGGCGGCAGATCCGGGGCCATAACTTTCAGTTTGCTGGATTTCTTCCATCAGGAAAAGCGCGTTATCAGAATACAACCGTGGGCCGTTTTACGCTCTCGCCCCTCTTAGCTTCACCACGATTGCAAGAACGCTGATCAGAGAAATCATAGCGAGCGAGATCAGGCACAAAATGCACCATGTCATCAGCTCGTACGCTTCGATGTAGGTAAGGTAGAGCGCGAAGGCTAATCCTGCCAGTGCTGCTCCCAGAAGGCGGTTTGGCGTCTCCGCGCGCGACTTCCAGAACGTCGCCAGCACGAACAACGCGGCGTACCCGCCAACACCGATCCCGGCTACTGGAATCCCTTCGACCGTCGAGTATTGGCTGCGGTTCACGATGTCGCAGCTGAACTTCTGGCTGAAATCGCAATAGGCGGTCGCCGACTTCGCATAGTGACGCTGGAGCGACACCGCCGACACGATCACTCCCGCCAGCGACAGGACCGCGATAACTACGAAGAGGATTCGCGTCACGGCAGGCTGCACCCGGTCTTGTCGCTCAAAGCTTCCAGCGACAAAATGCCTTCCCTCGGCGGCTCCGTCCCAAACTGCCAACTGGGGAACAACTTCACCCCCGCGATCTTGCATTCCGGCGCCTCTTCCGATGAGCCCTTGATCCCGCACTCCACATAGGGGACATACTGAAACGCTTCGCCGAACATTTCTTTCTGCTCGATGCAGTGCGGACACCAGTAGAGACCATACATTTTGGCCTGCTTGGTTGCCAGGCATTTCGCGAAGGAATCGTACTTGTGATTCTTGTAGTACCGGCCCCCGAGATATGCGCCCGCCAGCAGAATAAGGACGCCGACGTAGGTGAGGGTCTTCTTCGCTTTGCCGTCGCTCGCGTCGCCATCACGCTCCTGTTGCCGCTTCCGTCGTTCTTCAGACATGAGTGATCCTTATATTACGGCTTTTATAACAACGATCAGGCCACGATGTTCAGCGCACCGGGAAGCACATCCAGTTCCTCGCAATGCAGAGTCAGCACTTCCCCATCGACCATGACATCGATAGGCGCATCCAGGTTGAACTCCACCCGCCGCGCGGCCTGTCGCTCGGCCAGTGGATGCTCGATATGCGTCCCGTCATACAGGCCCGGGAGATTCCGGATCAGACCCAATCGCCCAATCGGGCCCCAGCGAACGTATTCCACCAGGCCGTCGTCGATCTCGGCGTTGGGAGCAATCATCATCGTCCCACCCGTGAACTTGCTATTGTTAAAGGTCAGGAACAAGCAGCGTCGATTATCGAAGCCTTCCGCGTCGTCGACTCGAACCGGAAATGGACGGCGGTTGAATCGCGCTAGCGTCAGAATAATCGAGGCCTGGTACCCGATCTCTCCCCACGAACTAAACCGCCGGGCACGCAGCGTGGCCACGTCTGCCGAAAAGCCCATGCTCAATAAATTGATGTAATGGATCACGCCTGCGCGATGCCGCAAACGCATCACGTCGCAGGCCCGACTCCTGTGGGCAAGCAGAGATTCGATGCTATGTTCTACGCCCCGATTGCTGAAGTCGCGCAGAAAAGAATTTCCCGTGCCCAGCGGCAAGAATGCCAACGTCGGACGCTCACCGTCGAGAGCCTGGGGATAAAAGCCGTTCACGATTTCATAAGAAGTGCCATCGCCACCGACCGCGATAAAGTTCCGGACGCCGCGCTCATAGGCTTCGCGCGCAATCTCCGTCGCCTCTCCCGGAGCGCGCGTTATAGCTACGGTGACTTCGATGCCGCCCGCCCGCAAACGCTCCAGCGCGGGGCCCAGCAGTTTGCGGCTCCGCCCGCCCCCCGCCGCCGGATTCACAATCGCAAGATAGATTTGCCCCAAGGTTCCAGATCCGTTTTCACAGCAAGTAATTGCAGCGCTGGGTGAATCCAACTTCAGTGGCCAGTTACAGTCCCACCATTGCTCCCCGCTCCACCGACTTTCCGATCTCCTCGGCCAGCACCTGTCGCTTAATCTTCATCGAGGCAGTCCGCGGAAAGTCTTTCTCCCAGATCAAGTATCCGCCTACGCGCTTAAAGTCTGGCAGCCGGCGATTTCGTGCTGAGATCTCTTCCCGCAACTTGCTGTCGAATTTCTGATTCTGCTCCGGTCTCAGCACTAGGATCAAACTTTCGCGCCCGAGTTCTCTTTTCGGCCAGACATAGTTCGCCGCGAACACTGCGTACTCTTTCACCGGCAGTCCGTCGAAAGCGGTTTCAATATCCTCGGGGTAGATGTTTTTCCCCCCCTCGGTAACGATCATGTTTTTCTTGCGCCCGAAGAGTTGCAGATGTCCGCCGCTTTCAAACCGGCCCAGATCGCCCGTCAGAAGCCAGCCATCGACGATCGTCTCCAACGTAAGCTCGGCATCGTCGAGATAGTGGGACATCACCGTTTTGCTGCGGACGGCCACTTCCCCAACGCCGTCGGCATCCGGATTCAGAATGCGCAGTTCGACTCCCGGAAGCGGCTTGCCAACCGTATCGGCGCGAAACGGTTTCAGGTCGTTGAGCGTGAGCGCAGTGCCCGCTTCGGTGAGACCGTAACCGTTCACCACCGGGATGCCGAGATCGTAGAAGAACTGCATGGTCGAGGGCTCCATGAATGCCCCGCCGGTGATCAACGCCAGCACCTCGCCTCCAAATCCGCGGTGCACGCTCGAGAGCAACATGCGGCTGAGTTTCACGTTCGGCCGGCGGCGCGTCAGCAGCCGGTTGATTGCGATCATGGCATTCAGGTACGCCCGCTTCCACGAGGGCAGTTCGTCGAACTTCGCGCGCAGACCACGCTCCAGATTCTTGACAATCATCGGCACCAGCGATACGTAGGTGATACGGTAGCGCACAAATGCGTCACGCACGAACTCGGGACGCAGCGTGCGCAGATGCACAACGCACGCTCCGCATACGAACGGACCGATGAAGCCCACCATAAAATCAATCGCGTGATTGGTCGGGAGAATGCTCAAATACCGCACCCCCGGCCAAAATGGATACCACGCGGTCAGCGCACGGCACTGTTCCAGATAATTTTCGTGAGTGAGCACGCAGCCCTTGGGACGGCCGCCAGTTCCCGAGGAATACACGATGCAGGCAACATCGTCCTTGTGACGCATGACGAAGTCGGGAGCGCCTTTGCGCTTGAAGTCCTCCCAGCGAAACGCGCCCGCCAGCTCCGCGCCCAGCGGAGCCTCGGTCACGAGAACGATTTTGGTCGCGATTTTCTGAAAGTCGGTGGACTCCATGATCGCGCGCCACAGGTGGTACTCGACGATCAGCACCTTGGCCTTGGAATGGGCGAGCAATTGTAGGTGTTCGGCCGCGGTCAGCTTGTAGTCGAGCGGCACCAGCACGCCACCGCAGTAAAAGATCGCGTAGGCCGAGATCAGCCATTTCGACTGATTCGTCATGATGATCGCCGCACGGTCGCCCGTATCGTAGTCGGCGTCCTCCAGAGCGCGCGCCAGGGGCAGCGCAATCTCTTTGAAATCGGAATAAGTCAGGCGGACTTTCTCGCGATCGCGCTCGGCTTCGATCAGGCAGACTTCGGAAGAAAACTGGTCGAGCGTATCGCGCAACACGGCGCCCAGACAGGTGTATTGGCGGAGATCGAGCATAAAGGAATTGCTGATTGTAGATTGTAGAGTGTCGATTGACGAACGGCGCGGTGTCCGCAGGCACGTTCCTTCGCAATCAACAATCAGAATAAGCAATCAACAGTGGGATTCTTTCCTACAGGCGCGCCTGAATCTTGGCGGCCAGGGTGCGAAAGTCGGTGACGCCTTGCAGTTCGTAATCCGGCAGCTCCACTCGGAAGTGATTTTCCAACTTGGTCAGCAAGTCGAGCGTCTGCAGGCTGTCGATACCGAGCGCCTTGAAGAAGTCTTCGTCAGGAGAGAGTTTCTCGCGCTGCACTTTGAAGTGCGCTGCGGCTAGCGTGAGTATTTCGTCAAGAGTCTTTTCAGCTGTTTCCATAGACCGTTATTCTAATTCAGTTTCCACTACGGCAGATACGGCTGCGCGTCCGTGCTTTCTACAAACTTCTTCAATCCGGCTTGGACCGCTGGACGCGAAATGAGCTCGCAGAAAATATCAATTTCCCGTCGCAATTCCTCGTGTGGAATCGGCTTGATGAATCGTTTGGCGACCGCCGCCGTCGTGCGGTCGAATTTCGCCATCTGTTTCGCCGTGGCCCGGGCCGCGAGCAGAGCCTCGCCTTCGGCAACTACCTGGCTCACCAGCCCGATCTGTTGCGCCTTGGTGCTATTGAAACTTCGGCCGGTCAGGAGCAGGTCGCGCACGACTGCGTTGCCCAAATCGCGCTTCAGGCGAGGGATTCCGCCGTATCCGGGAATGAGTCCCAAGCGGAGTTCGGGGAAGCAGAACCGGGCCAGTTTGTCAGCGATGATCAGGTCGCAGGTCAGCGCCAACTCGAAACCGCCGCCAAAGGTTACACCATGTATCGCCGCAATCGTCGTTAGGGGCGAGGAGTCGAGGGCGTTCATCACGGCATGGATTCGCTCCAGATTTTCTCGAGCATGTTTGGCCACCTCGGCCTGCCCGTACTGCTGAATCCATTGGTAGAGCTCGCGCAAGTCGGCCCCGGCGCAGAATCCTGACTTCAGCGTGCTGTGCAAGATGATGGCGTGCGCTTCATGGCTGAGACGGTCGAGTACCGCGACGAATTTCTCCAATTCCTCGAGGGTGAGCGAGCTGATCTCGTTGAGTGGCTCGCGGTGGAGCGCCACTTCGATGACGCCGTCTTTCAAGTCCCAGGACAGCGTTTGCCCGTGAAATTGATCCATGCGTAGCGCCTGCTCCCCGGTTGATCTCGATGATGACAAATCCCCCACCCCAGTCTGTCTATACCGCCTGCCTCACTTGGTACATATCCTCGATCTCGGTCTTCATGCGCGCGGAAATCACGTAGCGCTTCAGCTTTCCGTTGGCCGTCAGCATGCCGTTTTCGATCGAGAATGGCTCTGGTCGCAGACAAAACGCCCGCACCTGTTTATAGTGCGGAAGCTCGAGATTGACTGCATCGAGCGCCGCCTGCACATTTTCGCCGCGTACACTTCCAGTCACGATCGCCGAAAGATATCCGCGCCCATTTCCTACGATGACTACCTGCTGCGCGCCGGGCAGATGGCGCGCGATTTCCTCTTCGATAGTTTCCGGCGCGATCTTGTGGCCCGAACCGAGAACGATCAGATTCTTGATGCGTCCAACGATCCGCCAGTTCCCTGCAGCATCCATCTCGCCCTGGTCGCCACTGTGAAACCATCCGTCGCACAATACGTCCGCCGTCTGCTGCGGACGGTTCCAGTAGCCCGGAAAAACGTTCGGCCCGCGCACAATGATCTCGTCGTTGTCGCCAATCCTCATCTCAATGCCCGGGACCGCCGGCCCAACGCGGCCGGGCACGACGTGATTGGGATCGTCCAAAGTGCAGATCCCAGTCGTCTCCGTCAGTCCGTAGACCTGCAACACAGGGATGCCGAGCATGCTGAAGTAGTCCTGGGTCTCGGGCGTGAGCGGTGCCGAGCCGCAGATCAGGGCCTTCAGATTCTCACCGACCATTTTCTTGCGGATCGCGGGAAAGACGAGAACATTGGCCATCCACAACCAGACGGCGTCGCCTGCTTGCAAACGCTCTTCCTTCTTCCGCGTCCGCGCACCCTTGGCTCGGGAATAAATCGCCTGGGCCACGCCGCCCTTTTGCGCGATCTGTTCGTCCACGCCGCGGCGCATGCGCTCGAGCAACTGCGGCACGTTTAGAAAATAGTGCGGAGCCGTAGCCGGCATGTCGCTGGGAATCTTCGTCAAATCGGTGTTCAGGGTAATCAGGCTCCCGCGTAGCAGGAAAGTCAGCACGGCAATCCACGACGCGCAAAAACTAAACGGCAGGTAATGGAAAATGCGATCCTGCCCGGTTCGGCCGCCCATGAGCAAATCCAAGCGCGCCGACGTGCAGCCCAGCATGAATCCTACGTTGGCCGCCGTCAGCACCACGCCTTTGGCTTCGCCCGATGTTCCCGACGTATAGATAATGGTGACGGGATCGGCGTCGCGCACTTGCGGGCGGTCCAAGGTAATTCCCTCGATCCCGGCGAAAATCTCGTCAAAGAGGAAATGCGGCGGCGCTTCCGGCCAGTGCTGCCGAATCCCATTACGTAGTGTCCCGTCGCCGCAGCACACCAACGACGGTGTGCTGTCCTTCATCATCGCCACCAGTTCGGCTGGGGCCTGGCGAGAATACAGTGGCACGACAATCAATCCTTCTGCCATCGCCGCCAAGTCGATCGCCATCCAGCGGATGCCGTTCGCCGCCAGCAAGCCACATCGGTCACCCTTCTTCAGCCCCCTTGCGGCGAAAAATATCCGGGCCTTGCGAATCAGTTCGAGGAGTTCTCCACCAGTCACCCCCGTCACCTGGCCGTCGCGGATCTCCTGTAGCACCGTAGCGTTCGCGGCGGCCTGCAGCTGCGAAAAGATTTCCCCGACAAATGGCATGGTTGTCCGTGGAGTGTGACTAACTGTAGGCGGCCACCAACTGCCGCAGTGAAGCGTTCATGGGCGGCAAGTAATCTTCCCAACTCCAATCCCCAGTTCGGGTCGCGAATTCGGGATATCGCCGCTGGACTTCCTCCTCGAAGAGAACACCCATCCGCGCCATCAATTTCAGATTCTTCACCACCGTACATGCGATGCCGTCGGCGATGCGCTCGCCCTGCGTTGCCAACGTCTCCAGCGCCGCCAGCAGTTTCTGCTCGAGATCGGGATCGTCGACGTTCATCAGCAACTCGGGATGGCCGCGCTCGCGCATCAGATTGCGAATGCGCTCGTCCATGGTGATCCCGGCCGAAGGTACGAGCGCCGGCATGGAGGTCACGATGCCGTGATAGCGCGACGACGCCATCATGTGGCAGGCTCGCAGAATGCTGACCAGTTCATACATGTTGTATTGGTCGGAGGTGAGAACCGGCACTCCGCCGAGCCTTTCCGAGACGCGGTTTGCCGGACGGGCATCCAGTCGCTCCGTCGCGACTAGTATGACGAACACATTCCGTTGCTTGCGGAAAGCGTCGACCGCGTTGGCAATGGAAGTCAGGTAATGCTGGTAGGCGCGGTCGGCGGCCGGGCCTGAATTATGAAAATAGACAGTGCGGTAGTGAC
>WNGK01001563.1_pt1 | contig 42388 bp, 38 predicted proteins | sample 5400601 | NCBI WGS metagenome assembly WNGK01 (sample SAMN13153376, study PRJNA577476) | soil metagenome | isolation source: 60 cm soil or saprolite under Garry oak tree replicate 1 | place: USA:California | collected 2016-06-15 | reverse complement strand
GGTATATCTGGCTCGGCACGCATCGGCTGTTCGACGCGTTCACGTTTGCGTTCGAGCAGACCGAATGGGGCTGGTTCCAGGCGCATGCCTACAGATTCGACGACGAGACCAGTACGTTCATCGTCGAGACGCCCGAGGCCGTTTGGCGCGCCGCGGGCGTCGACCGCATGAGCACCGAGGAATCGGTCAAGTTTTGCGAACGGCTGTTTGCCCGTTATCTCGACGGACAGCGCCTGATGACCAACGCGCGTCATCTGCGCGGCTCGGGATGGATCAACTTCCTGCGCATCGTCAACAAGACCTGGATCTACGATTTCGCGCGTGCGCCGATCGTGCTCCTGGGCGACGCTGCGCACACCGCGCATTTCTCGGTCGGCTCGGGCACCAAGCTCGCGCTCGAGGACGCGATCGCGCTGGCGCGCTCCTTGCAGCAGACCAATCTGCTCGCTGCGCTGCGAACCTACGAGGCCGAACGGACCATCGAGGTCCTCAAAATCCAGAATGCGGCGCGCAACTCGACCGAATGGTTCGAGAATGTGGAACGCTACACGCACCTCGAGCCCGAACAGTTCGCCTATAGTCTGCTCACCCGGAGCCAACGCATCTCGCACGAAAATCTGCGCCTGCGCGATAAGGGCTATATTGCCGCGGTCGAGCGCTGGTTCGCGGCGCGCAGCCAGTTGCCCCACGGCACCCAGGATGGGCCGGTGCCGCCGATGTTCACGCCATTCAGCTTGCGCGGCGTGGCGCTTTCCAATCGCGTCGTCGTGTCGCCGATGGCGCAGTACTCCTGCGTCGACGGAACGCCTGACGACTACTATCTGGTGCATCTGGGCAGTCGCGCCCACGGCGGTGCCGGGCTGGTCTTCACCGAGATGACTTGCGTGTCGGCAGATGCGCGGATCAGCCCCGGTTGCGCGGGAATGTACAAGGAGGAACACAAGGCGGCGTGGCAGCGCATCGTCGACTACGTTCATCGCCGGACGCCTGCCAAGATTGCGATGCAATTGGGTCACGCCGGACCGAAAGGCTCGACGCAACTGGGCTGGGAGGACGCCGATGAGCCGCTCCCCGCCGGGAACTGGCCGCTCGTGGCGGCGTCAGCGTGCGCCTACGGGCCGCGCAATCAGGTCCCGCGCATGATGACCTTGAGCGATATGAACCGCGTCAAAGCCGATTTCGTGCGCGCCACGCAGTGGGCAGCCGAGTGCGGCTTCGACTGGCTGGAATTGCACTGCGCACACGGCTACCTTCTGTCAGCCTTCATTTGCCCGCTGACCAACCGGCGCGACGACGATTACGGCGGTAATCTCGACAACCGCTGCCGTTACCCGCTTGAGGTATTCCGGGCGATGCGGGCGGTGTGGCCCTCCCAAAAGCCGCTTTCGGTGCGGATATCCGCGCACGACTGGGCACCAGGCGGCAATACTCCAGACGATGCTGTCGTGATCGCGCGACTGTTCAAAGAGACGGGCGCGGATCTAATCGACGTCTCGTCGGGACAGACGACGCGCGAGGCGAAGCCCGTCTATGGCCGAATGTATCAGACGCCATTCTCCGACCGGATCCGCAACGAGCTCGGCATCGCGACCATGGCGGTGGGCGCGATTTTCGATCCCGATCACGTGAACAGCATCATCGCCGCGGGTCGCGCCGATCTATGCGCTCTCGCGCGGCCGCATCTGGCCGATCCGTACTGGACGCTGCACGCCGCCGCCCAGCTCGGCTATGAGGATATGCCTTGGCCGAACCAGTATCTGACCGGCAAGGCGCAGCTCGAGCGGAACCTGGCACGGGCGGCGGAAATGTCGCAGGCCGACCAGGCGGAAACCAATGGCTGATGCGAAGCCGCTCGCGGGGCAACACGCGCTCGTCACTGGCGGTGGCAGCGGCATCGGGTTCGCGATCGCAAAACACCTGGCCGCTCTCGGCGCGAGCTTGACACTCGTCGGCCGTGCGATCGACCGCCTCGAAGCGGCCGCGGCTGCACTCAGTGGAGCCGCCGGCTGCGAAACAGTGCAGGCCGATGTCGGCGACGCTGCCGCGGTTCGGCGGGCGTTCGAAGCGCTCGACGAACGCGGACATCTTCTGCGGATCCTGATCAACAACGCAGGTGTGGCGAAGAGCGCCAAATTTGCCGAGACGGATGGAGCGGTCTGGGAGGAAATGCTTCGCGTCAACTTGACGGGCGTTTACCACTGCATCCGGGCAGCGCTGCCGCGCATCCTCGCCGCGGGCGGTGGCCGCATCGTAACGATTGCGAGTACCGCCGGCCTGATCGGCTATCCGTACGTAAGCGCGTATTGCGCCGCGAAGCACGGTGTCATCGGCTTGAACCGCTCGCTGGCAGCCGAGTATGCGATGCGCGGGGTGACCTTCAACGCGGTCTGTCCTGGCTACACCGACACTGGCATGACGCGTCAGACCGTGGCGAATATCGTCGCCAGGACCGGTCGGGCGGAGGAGGAGGCCTGCGCCGCCCTGACCGCGCGCAATCCGCAGCAACGGCTGGTCACCCCCGACGAAGTTGCCGCAGCGGTCGCTTGGCTGTGTCTGCCCGAGTCGGGGGCGATCAATGGCCAGGCGATCTCGGTGTCGGGCGGCGAAGTCACGGTGGGTTAGCGATGCAGGCAATGATCGATCCGGAGTCGCGCGTTCGCGACGCGCATCACGATGCCTTGCGGCTCTGGCTTCGGCTTTTCACTTGCTCGCAGCTCATCGAGCGCGCGATCCGCGTGCGGCTGCGACGCGAATTCAACACAACGCTGCCGCGCTTCGACTTGATGGCGCAGCTCGAACGCAATCCGGACGGCCTCAAGATGGGCGAACTGTCGAAGCGCCTGATGGTTACGGGCGCCAATATCACCGGCGTGACCGATCAGCTCGTCAGGGAGGGATTCGTCAAGCGTCAGCCGATCTCCGGTGACCGGCGAGCGTTTGCAGTGCAGCTTACGACGAAAGGGAAGCGCGCCTTCGACGCGATGGCGTCGGCGCACGAGCAATGGGTGATCGAGCTTCTGGCCGGTCTGACCGCGGCCGAGCGCCGCTCGCTCTACGCATCGCTGGGCCGCGCAAAAGCCGCAGTCCGGTTCTCCTGCGAGAATAATCCATGAGCCACACATCGCACGTCGATACGTTTGCAAGAGAAAATCTGCCGCCGCGCGAGCTGTGGCCCGAGTTCATTTTCGAGCTGCCGGAGCTCGCCTATCCGGAACGGATGAACTGCGCCACCGAGCTGCTCGACCGCGCTGTCGACCGTGGCTGGGGACTGCGCACGGCGATCGTTGCGGCCGACGGCGTGCGCTGGACGTATGCCGATCTGCTCGCTCGCGCCAACCGCATTGCGCACGTGCTCGTCGACGATCTCGAGCTGGTCCCGGGGAATCGCGTATTGCTGCGTGGCCCGAATAATCCCATGCTGGCCGCGTGCTGGTTCGCGGTGATAAAGGCCGGAGGCATCGCCGTCGCCACCATGCCGCTGCTGCGCGCGAAAGAACTCACCGACATCGCCACCAAGGCGGCTATCACGCACGCACTGTGCGACGCGAGGCTCGCCGACGAGCTGACGGCCGCGTTGCCTGCCTGCCCGACACTCGCCCATATCGTTTATTTCAATGCCGGCGGGTCGGATAGCGTCGAGGCGCGCATGCAGGACAAGGCGGCAAGCTTCGCCAATGTCGTCACCGCCGCCGACGAGACCTGCCTGATCGCCTTCACCTCCGGGACAACCGGCAAGCCCAAGGGAACGATGCATTTTCATCGCGATGTTCTTGCCGCCTGCGACTGCTGGCCGCAATCGACGCTGCGCGCACGCGCCGACGATCTGGTCAGCGGCAGCCCGCCGCTCGCTTTCACATTCGGGCTTGGCGGCCTGTTGCTGTTTCCGCTGCGAATCGGCGCGGCGACGCTGCTTCTGGAAAAAGCGCCGCCGGATGCACTTCTCGCGGCAATTGCCCAATATCGCGTCGGCGTGCTGGTGACGGCTCCTACATCCTATCGGGCGATGGCGGCGCAGGCGGGGCAGTACGATCTGTCGAGCCTGCACAAGTGCGTCGCCGCGGGTGAGGCGCTTCCCGCAGCGACACGCAAGCTGTGGCGAGACGCGACCGGCATGGACATCATCGACGGCATCGGCACGACGGAAATGCTGCACATCTTCATCTCGCACGACGAAGCGCATGCAAGACCCGGCGCGACTGGCAAGCCGATCCCCGGTTACCGCGCCTGCGTGATGGATGAAGCGGGCCAGCCGCTGCCGCCGGGAAGAATCGGCAGGCTTGCGGTAAAGGGCCCGACCGGTTGCCGGTATCTCGCCGACGCGCGGCAGAAGGATTACGTTAAGGGTGGGTGGAACTACACCGGCGACGCATACTCGATCGACGAGGATGGCTATTTCGTCTACCAGGCGCGCACCGACGACATGATCATAAGCGCCGGCTACAACATCGCCGGTCCGGAAGTCGAAGGGGCGCTCCTCACACATCCTGCGGTCGCCGAATGCGGCGTGATCGGCGCGCCCGACGAGCAACGTGGTCAGGTCGTCAAGGCGTTTGTCGTGCTGAAGACAGGCCACGTCGGAGACGCCGCCATGGCGCACGAGTTGCAGGAATTCGTGAAGCGCGCGATCGCACCGTACAAATACCCGCGCGCCATCGAGTTCACGGCAAGCCTGCCGCGCACCGAGACCGGCAAGCTCCAGCGCTTCCGTCTGCGCCAGCAGGAGCTGGCCAAGGCGCCGCAACGGGCGTGAGCGTCAGTCCCGTACGCAAACTCAAGCAAAGAGAAACGCCATGCAAATCCTGCAACCGCCGACGTGGATAAAGCCGCGAGGCTACTCGAACGGGGTCACAGCAACCGGCCGGATCGTGCTCGTAGCGGGGCAGGTGGGCTGGAACGCGAGCGGCGAGTTCGAGACGAACGATTTCGTGGGCCAGGCGCGCCAGGCGTTGGCCAATATTGTTGCCGTGCTGGCCGAAGCGGGCGGCCGGCCTGAGGATATCGCGCGACTGACTTGGTACGTCGTCGACAAGGATGAATACCTCGCGAGCTATCGCTCGCTCGGCCGCGCCTACCGCGAGGTGCTAGGCAGTCATTACCCCGCAATGACGGCAGTTCAGGTCGCGGCGCTGATTGAAGGTGGGGCCAAAGTCGAGATCGAAGCGACCGCGGTGATTCCCGAACCGATTTGATGCCTAGCTGGGTTTGCGGGCGAGGCCTGCCCAGGGTATCGCCTGTCGACGACACTTGGCATGACTCACGCGGGGCTCTCGTCCACCTCTGTCTTGAAGGCGATCCCCGTCGCAGTTGCCGCGCCGCTGTCCGCTGACATCTCAGAGGACTTCGATCAAGCGTCGCCGACTTCGTGAAAGCGCGAAGACGGCGCTACCGCCCGCGCTTGCCGGAATGACGTGTCCACCGCTTTCGAATTCTTCCGCCGGATCATCCGGACCCGGACCGCAAAGAGCGTTGCTGACGACTCGAGCAGTCGGCCCCGCCTCCGCACGCATTTGTTGACCATGGTCAAACTGCGCTACGGCGAACACGTGGTAAAAGAAATGCGAATCATTCCCGATTAGTCTCCCACCTCCTAACAGCCGCCATGACGACTGTCTGCATACCCGCCCCCCGCCCGTCGCGTTGGGTGAAGTTCCTGGCCGTGACCGGTCCCGGGCTCGTGGTGATGCTCGCCGATACCGACGCCGGCAGCGTGATCACCGCTGCGCAAAGCGGCGCCCAATGGGGCTATCGACTGTTGTGGTTACAAGGTGCGCTGGTACCCGTCCTTTGGATCGTCCAGGAACTAACGGTCCGACTGGGAATCGTCACCGGCAAGGGCCACGGGGAGCTGATTCGTGACCAATACGGCGCCGCCTGGGCTTGGGTATCGGTCGGCACGCTGGTGCTGGCATGTCTCGGCGCGCTCCTCTCTGAACTCTCCGGACTCGCGGGCGTCGGTCTGCTGTTCGGTGTCCCGGCTTGGCTGACGATGCTCGTCGTGGTCGCCGGCCTCACCTTGATGGCTTATACCGGCTCGTATCTTTCGGTCGAGCGCATTGCGCTTGCCGTGGGCGCGTTTGAGCTTGTGTTCCTCATTGTCGCGTGGCAGGCCAATCCCGATTTGCGTACTGTCGCGTCCGAGACGATCGATATCCCGTGGCGCGACACCAGCTATCTCTACCTCGTCGCTGCCAACATCGGTGCAGTGATCATGCCGTGGATGGTGTTCTACCAGCAGGGAGCGGTGATCGAGAAGAAGCTGACGGTCGCGGATTTGCCGGCGGCACGCTGGGACACGGCGATCGGGGCCGTTGTGACGCAACTGATCATGGCAGGAGTGCTGATCGCTGCGGCGGCGACACTTGGGATCTCCGGGCAGCACGGGACGCTCGATACTGTGGAACAGATCGCGCAAGCGCTGACGCCTTTCCTCGGCGAAACCGCGGGCCGCGTGTTGTTCGCCTTAGGCATCACCGGGTCCGCGCTGGTAGCGACGATCGTCGTTACGCTGACCGCAGCGCGCACGCTGGGCGAAGTTCTCGGCGTCAAGCATTCGCTCGAGCATTCGCCGCGCGAAGCGCCATGGTTCTACGGCATCTATACCGCGGCACTCGTCGCCGGCGGCGTGCTCGTCGCCTCCGGAGCGAATCTCGTGGCGCTCTCCGTTGGCGTGCAGGTGATGAACGCGCTCTTGCTCCCGATCGTGCTGGGCTTCCTCTACCTGCTCGCGCGTCGTCTCCCGCTACCATACCGCCTGCACGGCGCCTACGAACTGGTCGTCGTGCTCACGATTGTCGCGACAGCCGGTTTCGGCGCTTATGCTGCAGTGGCCGGACTAGGCGCATCGTCGTAGCAGACTCGGTCTCATTTCCGCCGGGGCCACCGAGGCTTTGGCCACCGACCAATCAGGCACCCTCCATTGCTCACGCGCGGATGCCCTTGTCCGAAGCGCATCCCCTGCTGCAATGTTGCCCTCGCCCGTTTGCGGCAGGGCGCGTTCTCCGCCAGCGAAGGATGTCATCCACTCGCGAGCACTTCGCGTCAGCCTGGCACTATATTGCTTACACGCACGCTCAGGTGGACTTCAAATGCCGATAACAGGCAGCAAATTGCTTGACATTTAATGCGAGCACGTATTATTTTGCTTGCAGTCCTGGTTCCACATCGTGATGTTGCTGGGCATCAGCGACGGCATACCGGCGTCCCCTGCTTACGGGAAGACCAAATTCCTCGGCGCAGGCAAGCCTTGAATTACGCGTCTTGACGTTCTAAGGAGGAGTAACCCCATGAGATATCGCAGCTTAGCGTTTTGCGCAGCTATCGGCTCAATCTTTGTGGCAGTGTCGGAGCTTGCGCTCGCGCTTCCGACATGCGCGGAGCTTGCAACCAATCCCGCTTATGGACTCGCCGGAAATCCGCAGGTAAGCGGCCTCACGGCCGCCCTGCAGTCCTTGAGCGGGCCGACCACGCCTTACTGCAGAGTGGATTTCACTTTCTCGGGTGAATCGGGTCCGGCGGCGGGATACCTCCCGGGTCAAAGCCAGCACCTCATCATTCGTGTCGGCCTGCCGCCGAACAGCGCCGATGCCACGAACCCGATTGCTGCAGGCGCGGTGCCCTGGAACGGTAGGAACCGCGACCTTGGCGGCGGCGGCTACGCCGGCGCAGTCGGAGGCGTCACCTCCTCCACCAATCTTGGTTACGTCGGCACTTCGACGGATACCGGCCACAATTCAAGCGTCACACCAGGCGGAAGCTTCGCGCTCAATCCGGACGGTACGCTCAATTACGGACTCATCGAGGATTTCGCCTCGGATGGAATCCATGAGCAGCACGTCTGGGGGGTGCAGCTTGCGCAGACCTACTACGGCACAGCGCCGGTCCGCAAGTATTGGATGGGCTGCTCGACCGGCGGTCGCCAGGGCCACTATCAGGCGCAGAATTTCCCGCGGGACTTTGACGGCATTCTTGCCGGCGCGAATGCTTTCAACTGGGATCGCTTCATCACGGCCGAGCTATGGCCGCAAGTCGTGATGAACCTTTGGGTTGGCGGGCCGATCGCGGCAGCAAAGCTCAATGCGGTTACCAACGCAGCGATCTTGGCCTGCGATGCTCAGGACGCAATCCCGGGCGACGGCATCATTCAAGATCCGCGCGCGTGTACTTACAGCGCGAAGTCATTCCTCTGCACGGCATACGGTGGGTCCACGTCCGATCCCAACTGCCTCAATCCGAGGGAAGTTTCAGCGGTGAACCAGATTTGGAATGGCCCTACGGATGCTCAGGGTAACCGCGAATGGTATGGTCTCGAGCGTGGTGCGTCGCTGACCGGCTTGGCGGGCACGAACCCGTTCAGTATCGCAACGGATCACTTCAAATATTGGATCCACCAGGATCCGAGCTTCGACTGGCACACGGTGACATATGCCTCGTTCGCGAACGACATGCTGACATCGATCGCCAAGTTCAATGACGTGATCGGCACCGACGACGATTTGAACGCATTTCGCGCGGCTGGCGGAAAGATGATCACCTATCATGGTCTCAGCGACACACTGATCCCTCCCCGTGGCACTTACCACTACTACAATACGGTGGCGCAAGGTAACTACCAGGACACGCAGACGTTCTACCGCTTCTTCCCGTATCCCGGTAACGGCCACTGCGGGGGAGTAGGGGCTCCTTCGTCAGCCGGAGTAGGCGCTCCGCTCATCAACGGGGAAACGCTGTTCTCGGCGCTCGTGAACTGGGTCGAGAACGGCATCGCGCCCGACTATATCGTGGCATCGCAGACTACCCCGGTTGCACGCACCCGCAAGATCTGTACGTATCCAAACGTGCAAGTCTATAACGGCAGCGGCAGTACGGACGATCAGACGAGCTTTCATTGCGAAGTGCGGAACGCCGACGACCTGAGCGGCACACTGACGATCGGGCAGCAGTACGAAACGAGCACCAAGGCCAATACCGATCCCGGTCCCGACTAACCATAGCTGGGCGGATTCGCTGCGGCGTGGCCTTTGCGGCCACGCCGCTTTTCGCATTCGTTCCGGAAGGTCAGCAAAAAGTGTAGACCCCTCGTAAACACCCCAACGACGCTAACGCTGACCGGATGCGCCTGCACATGAGCCCACTGAAATCGATCGGCTTTGGCTTGTGCTTCAAGCGCACCGTCCGCATTTCAGTTCGGATGGCGAGAATTGACTGCCGCGAACTGGATTGCTCGAGCCGAGGGATAGAGAACGCCAACTACTCTCCGTTGATCAGCGTCCAGCCATTCGCGCAGAGGCAGGACCTCGGTCCGCCCAGAGTTCTCGAAGGCTAGCGCGCCCTTGACGGCTCGACCATTATGCATTATACCTCACATTACTGCATCATATTTCACATGAGAGATGGGAACGCCTGCTAAGGCTCGGATTTCGGTTCGCCTCTCTTCTACCGACGACATTGGAGACGAGCAATTCCTCGCTGCGATGGGGCGGCGAGTACGCGATGCTCGTGCACGGCGCGGCATGGCGCGCAAAACCCTAGCACAGCATTCAAGCGTCTCGGAGCGTTATTTGGCGCAATTGGAAGCCGGAGGCGGAAACGCGTCGGTGCTTCTTCTGCGCAATGTGGCGCGCGGGTTGGGAATGTCGCTCATCGAGCTGCTCGATCAACACGAGGCTTCGGTCGAACAGCGGCTGATTCGCCGCTTTCTCGAACAACTGCAGGAGCAGCAGCTCGAGGATGTCGTGTTCCGCCTCATGCGCGAATTCGGCCACGAAGGAGCCGATCGCAAGCGGCGCATCGCGCTGGTCGGATTGCGCGGCGCCGGCAAAACGACATTGGGCGCCGCCCTCGCGACTGAACTGCGGGTTCCGTTCCTGGAACTCGATCGTGAAATCGAACGCGACGCCGGCATTAGCTTGAGCGAAATCTTTTCGCTTTACGGACAGGCAGGCTATCACCGCATCGAGCGCCGGTGCCTCGAGCGGATAATTCAGGACAACGAGCCGATGGTCATGAGCGTGGGAGGCAGCATCGTGTCCGAAGCGCAATCGTACAATCTGCTGCTCCTCAATTGTTTCACCGTGTGGGTAAAGGCATCGCCTGAGGAACACATGGCGCGCGTCGTAGCCCAAGGCGACTTCCGCCCGATGCAGGGCAACACCGAAGCGATGGATGATCTGAAACGCATCCTCAGCGCGCGTGAGCCTCTCTATCGTAAGGCAGATGTAACGCTGGACACTTCCGGCGACACACCCAAGCAAAGCTTGCGCAAACTGCGTCAAAGCGTGTTGGCCTAGCGGCCGATCGCGCAATCAGGAGAATCCATGTCGGAGGCGGCCGCAACGTCTAAGCGCGAATCCGGAATTCCGGCCCAGCGATTCGTCACCTATGACACCCATCCCGACCGCTACGCGCACTGGAAACTGTCCTTCGACGGTCCTATCGCGACGCTGAAGATGGACGTCGACGAGAATCGCGGCATCGGCTCCGGCTACAAGCTCAAGCTCAACTCCTACGATCTGGGGGTAGATATAGAACTCTCGGATGCCTTGCAGCGCATTCGCTTCGAGCATCCAGAAGTGAGGAGCGTCGTCGTAACTAGCGGCAAGGAGCGGGTCTTCTGCTCCGGCGCGAATATTTTCATGCTCGGGCTTTCCACGCATGCCTGGAAAGTCAACTTCTGCAAATTCACCAACGAGACGCGCAACGGCATCGAGGATTCGTCGGCTCACTCAGGGCTTAAGTTCATCGCCGCCTGCAACGGCACCACTGCCGGTGGCGGCTACGAGTTGGCGCTTGCGTGCGACGAAGTCATTCTCATCGACGATCGTTCCTCCGCCGTAAGCCTTCCGGAGGTACCGCTGCTGGGCGTGCTGCCCGGCACCGGTGGTCTTACTCGAATCACGGACAAGCGCAAAGTGCGCCGCGATCAAGCCGATATCTTTTGCACGTTGGTCGAGGGAGTACGCGCCCCGCGTGCAAAGGAATGGCGTTTGATCGACGACCACGCCAAACCGCAGCAGTTCATGCAAAAAGTGCGGAGTCGTGCATTGGAACTCTCGGCCCAGAGCGATCGGCCGCAGGACGCCCAAGGCATTGTGCTCACGCCGCTCAATCGCGATGTCGACGACACCGGCTATCGTTACGAGCACGTCGACGTCCAGATTGACCGCAACGCGCGCAACGCGACGATCACGGTCTCGGCCCCGCAGCTGAGTCAACCGGACGACCTCGACGCGATTCTCGCGCTTGGAGCTTCGTGGTGGCCGCTCGCCATGGCGCGCGAGCTCGACGACGCGATCCTGCTCCTGCGCACGAACGAGCTGGAAATCGGCACCTGGTTGCTCAAGACCAAAGGCGACGCGCCACTTACATTGGCCGCCGACGCAACGCTCAAGCGTAACGAGTCCAACTGGTTTGTCCGCGAAACGATCGGGATGCTGCGGCGAACGCTGGCGCGGCTTGACGTCACCTCGCGCACACTCTATGCGCTGATCGAGCCAGGTTCGTGCTTTGCTGGAACACTTTGTGAACTCGCGCTCGCGGCCGACCGCAGCTACATGCTCGCCCTGGCCGAGAGCGAGGGCGGCGCGCCACAGTTGACGCTTTCTGCGATGAATTTCGGCGCCTATCCGATGGTGAATGGGCTATCGCGCATCGCCGCGCGTTTCTACAACGACACGGCGCTGGTGGCCCGCGTCAAAGATACCGAGGGTCGCGCGCTGTCCGCCCGTGAGGCTCTCGAGCTCGGCCTGGTCACCGCCACGCCCGACGATCTCGACTGGGCCGAGGAAATCCGGATTGCCCTCGAGGAGCGCGCGAGCCTGTCGCCCGATGCGCTGACCGGCATGGAAGCAAACCTTCGCTTCGGCGTCGCCGAGACGATGGAAACACGGGTCTTCGGCCGCCTCTCCGCATGGCAGAACTGGATCTTCGTTCGCCCGAATGCAGTGGGCGAGTCCGGCGCACTGAAGGTATTCGGCACCGGCAACAAGACCCGCTTCAACAGGGAACGCGTGTAGGTCGTGCAAGAACCTTCCTCAACGTCCAAGGACGCCACGATGAGCATTGACTACAACGCGAAGATCCCAAACAACGTGGATCTCGCCGCCAACAAGACGCTGCAGCGTGCGCTGGAACACTGGCAGCCCGGGTTCCTCAACTGGTGGGGCGCTATGGGTCCCGAAGGTACGAGCAACACCGACGTTTATCTGCGCACCGCGATCAGTGTCGAACCGAAGGGTTGGGCGCATTTCGGCTACGTCAAGATGCCCGACTACCGGTGGGGCATCTTTCTCTCTCTGGCAGAAGCCGAGCGCAAGGTGAACTTCGGCGCACACAAGGGCGAGCCGGCATGGCAGGAAGTGCCTGGTGAATATCGCGCCAACCTGCGGCGACTCATCGTCACACAGGGCGACACCGAACCTGCATCGGTCGAACAGCAGCGTCATCTGGGTCTCACCTGCCCGTCGCAATACGATCTGCGCAACCTGTTCCAGGTCAACGTCGAGGAAGGTCGCCACCTCTGGGCAATGGTGTATCTGCTGCAAGCTTACTTCGGCCGCGACGGCCGAGAGGAAGCGGAAGCGCTGCTCGAGCGCCGTTCCGGCGATGCGGACAATCCTCGGATCCTCGGCGCGTTCAACGAGCCGACGCCCGATTGGCTGGCATTCTTCATGTTCACCTACTTCACCGACCGCGACGGCAAGTACCAGCTGTGCTCGCTTGCCGAATCGGGCTTCGATCCGCTGGCACGCACATGCCGATTCATGCTGACCGAGGAAGCGCACCACATGTTCGTCGGTGAGTCGGGGGTGGCACGGGTGATCCAGCGTACCTGCGATGCGATGGTCGCGAACAAGGTCGACGATCCGGCCATGGTGCGCGCGCTCGGGGTCATCGACTTGCCGACCATCCAGCGTTATCTCAACTTCCACTTCAGCGTCACGATGGACCTCTTCGGCGCCGACGTTTCGTCGAACGCCGCCACGTTTTACTCGACAGGCCTCAAAGGCCGCTTCGATGAGACCAAGATCGGCGACGATCACCTGCTCAACGATGCATCGTATCCGGTGCTGGAGGTGCGCGACGGCTGTCTGGTGACCGTGAACGCACCGGCGCTGAATGCGCTCAACGAAAAACTGCGCGACGATTATGTCCGCGACGCGGCCGCGGGTGTCGAGCGCTGGAACCGGGTCATCGAGAAGACCGGCGTATCGTTCCGGTTCAAGGTGCCGCACAAGGCTTTCCACCGTCGGATTGGACCGCTTGCGGTGGCGCGCGTGGACCCGGACGGCAACGTCGTGTCGGCAGCGGAATGGTCGGCGAGCGTCGACCGCTGGCTGCCGAGTCCCGCCGACCGCGAGTTCGTTGCATCGCTGATGGGTCGCGTGGTAGAGCCGGGCAGGTTCGCCAACTGGATCGCCCCGCCCCCACGCGGCATCGATAACCATCCGCTGGATTTTCAATACGTCCGCTTCAATTGAGCGTCAAATTGTCGAGGATCGCGAGATGAGTGGAGCGGGATTCACGGTGCAGGTACTGCGACAGCACCTCATCGACCCCGAAATCTGCATTCGCTGCAACACCTGCGAGGAGACGTGTCCATCGCATGCGATCACCCACGACGCGCGCAACTACGTCGTGGATGCTGACAAGTGCAACTTCTGCAACGACTGCATCTCGCCTTGCCCAACGGGCGCCATCGACAGCTGGCGCCAAGTGGACAAAACAAAACCGTACACGCTTGTCGAGCAACTCGCGTGGGACAGCCTGCCGCCGCAGACCGAGGTCGATGCGGGAACGGCGGCGGAAATGCCGACGGAAATAGCGCGAATCACGTCGGTCGCCACCGCCGGCCAAGGCGGCGAAGTCTTTCCGCCCTGGTCGGCCGCGCATCCTTACGTCAACATCTATTCGATCCAGAAGCCTGCGATCGCCACGGTCAGCGGCAACTTTCGCCTGACCGCAGATGGCGCCAGCAGCGACATCCGGCATATCGTGCTCGACTTCGGAGGTACCGCACTTCCGGTGCTGGAGGGCCAGACGATCGGCGTTCAACCGCCTGGCTTGGACCCGAGTGGCAAGCCGCATCACGTGCGCCTTTACTCGGTCGCGAGCCCGCGCGAAGGCGAACGGCCGCACTACAACAATCTGTCGCTGACGGTAAAGCGCGTCACCGAGGACCACGCGGGAACGCCTGTCGTCGGCGTCGCATCGAACTATCTGTGCGATCTTAAGAAGGGCGATGAGGTCAAGGTCGTCGGTCCTTATGGCACGACCTTCCTGATGCCGAACCATCGCGGTTCGAGTCTCCTAATGGTCTGCACCGGCACCGGTTCGGCTCCGATGCGTGCGATGACTGAGCGCCGGCGGCGCCGGATCGCGCTCAAGGAGGACGGCGAGCTCATGCTGTTCTTCGGTGCGAGATTGGCGGGCGAACTCCCTTATTTCGGCCCGCTGATGAAGCTGCCGAAAGACTTCATCGACATCAACTTCGCGTTCTCGCGCGTGCCGGGCGAGCCAAAGCGCTATGTGCAGGACCGTATCCGCGAGCGCGGCGCGGATGTTGCGCGCCTGCTCGGCGATGAAAACTGCTACGTCTACATCTGCGGCTTGAAGGGCATGGAGCAAGGCGTCGACGAGGCGTTTCGCGATGCCTGCCGCGAGAACGGCAAGGATTGGGGCGTCGTGCTGCCGAACCTAAGAGCTCGGGGGCGCTATCATGTCGAGACGTATTGATTTTGGTCTCACGGGCCCGACCGTTGACACGACCGCGTCAGAGCTTTCGAGCGCCGTCCGCTTCGCGCTTCAATCCTAACGCGCGTTCATAGAGCCGCTTGCGCGGCGCACCGGTAAGCGAAGCTGCAACGCGAACTGCCTGCGCGAGTGGCAGTTCTGCGAGCAGCACGGAAAGCATCGGATCGTGTGCGTCGGCAGCGGTGTTCATCACGACATCCGGAGCATCGACGATGAGCACGAACTCTCCACGCTGTCTGTCCGTGTCGGCGGCAAGCCAGGCTGGCGCATCGGCGAGCGTGCAGTGGTGAATTGTCTCGAAGCGTTTGCTGATCTCGCGCGCGATGACCAGCCTTCGGCCCGAGCCGAGCGTGGCCGCAAGCGCATCGACCGAGGCGCGGATCCGATGCGGCGCCTCGTAGAACACGAGAGCGCATGCATATTGTCGCAGGCGCTCAAGTTCTTTAGTCCGCGCGCCTGCGGACGCGGGGAGGAAGCCGCAGAACATCCATTGCGCAGCGACGATCCCCGAGACCGACCATGCGGCGGCGACCGCGCTTGCACCCGGGACCGGAGCGACGGCATACCCTGCATCGGTGACCGCCCGCACGAGTTCCGCACCCGGATCGCTGATACCCGGCGTGCCTGCGTCCGAGACGAGCGCGATTCGCTTGCCCGCAGCGAGCAACGCGACGATTTCGTTCGCGCGAAGCCGCTCGTTATGCTCGTGCAGCGAAACGAGCTTCGCATCGATGGCGTAGTGCACTGCGAGCTGGCGCGTCACGCGCGTGTCCTCGGCCGCGATGACGTCGACCTGGCTCAGCACATCGAGCGCGCGCAGCGTGATGTCGCGCAGATTTCCGATCGGCGTCGCCACCACATATAATGTTCGCTCGAGCACCGGCAGGCGCTCGCCCCGAGTTGCAGCTGCGATCTTCTCCATGGTCTTATGGTCGGTTTCCGCGCGTATCCGCGCCGCAGCGCTCCTTGTGTTCGCGCTCGGCGCCGTGTCGTGCACGGTCGCACCGCCATTGTCGGGTCCGCGCGACGGCGCGGCAACGGCAAGGCCCCCTTCCACCGCCCCGCCGCCTGCGACGGCGCCTGTGCCCGCCATGCCCGCGCCGAGTTTCGTGCCGCCGGCGACGCCTCCCGTCGAGACCCGGCCGCTCCTTCCCACGCCGGTCCTCCCCCCCGCGACAAGCGATTCGATCGCCCTCGTTCTGCCGCTGCAATCGCCTGCCTACGCGCGGGCGGCCGAAGCGGTCAAGGCCGGCTTTCTCGCCGCTGCGAATCGGGCGGGCGTCGCGGGACGGATTCGCGTCATCGGACACGGCGACGACGGAGTCTTGCCTGCTTTTGCGCTCGCCGAGCAGCAAGGAGCAGCGCTCGCGGTGGGTCCTTTGACGCGCGACGATCTCAAGACCGTGACCAGCATGGCGTTGACACGACCCCGCATGCTCGCGCTCAACCAAAGCGACGAGGGCGAGCCGCTTCCCGATCAGGCGTATGCGCTCGCGTTGTCGATAGAAAACGATGCCGCCGTCCTCGCGCGCGTCGCCCGCGCCGGAGGCGTGCGCACGATTGCGGTTGTCGCGAGCACCGGGGCACTGCAGCGACGTTTTGCGTCGGCGTTCGTCGCCGTATGGGACCGCGGACCTCCGCGGGAATACCGCTTCGATCCCAATCCCGAAATGCTCGGCCTGCTGCGGCGCGAGCTTGCCGCACGCCCGCCCGACGCGGTCGTTCTGGCAGTCGATGGCGAGGACGCCGCGCTTGCGAAGACGTTTCTTCCTTCGCGCCCGGTATTTGCGATCAGCCAGATCGCGGATGATCTGCCGCCGCAGCTGCTGCGCGATCTGGAGGGCACGCGATACGTGGAAATTCCGTGGCTCGCCCAGCCGGAGAGCCCCACGTTCGCGGGGATGCCGCAAGCGAGCTTCGGCTCTCCTCTGCTCGACCGGCTCTGCGCAGATGCTCGCCGAACCGGTACCCCCCGAGCGCGTCGAGCTCGACGGCGCGACCGGGCACTTGTCGCTGACTCCCGGCCGCATCTTCGCCCGCGAGGGCATCGTCATGCTCATTCGGGACGGTCGCGCGCAGCCGGATACGTCGCCGCAATGAACATCCGTCTGGGAGACGCCGCGGAAACGCTCGCCGCGGGCTTTCTCGTCTCCCGCGGGCTTTCGATCGTCGATCGGAAATTCCGTTGCCGCGGCGGGGAAATCGACCTCATCGCCCGCGATGGTGACACGCTGGTATTCGTCGAGGTGCGGCTGCGCAGCGACAGCGCGTTCGGAGGCGCGCGCGAGAGCATCACCGCGGCCAAGCGCGCGCGAATGACGCTTGCCGCGAGACACTATCTCGCGCGTCTTACTCGGGAGCCGCCGTGCCGCTTCGATGCCATCCTGCTCGATAGGCTCGACACCGGGCACGTCGAGTGGCTGGTCGACATCGACTGCGGCTGACGGGCGATTTCCAAAAGTTGTTACAATTGTTGTTTCGCATCGGCGATCCACGATGGACACGACACACCGCATCCGCGCGCATTTCGCGGACAGCGCCGAAATCAAGCTTGCTTCAGTCGACGCGCTCGCGCCCGTGATCGCGCGCGCGGCAACGCTGATGACCGATTGCTTGCTCGCCGACGGCAAGCTCCTCGCATGCGGCAACGGCGGATCGGCGTCCGATGCGCAGCACTTTGCCGCCGAGCTCGTTGGCCGCTTCGAGCGTGAGCGTCCCGAGCTGCCGGCGATCTCACTGTCGACCGATACCTCGCTTCTGACCGCCATCGCCAACGACTACGACTTCGGCCCGGTGTCTCGCGATCTCGACGTCGGGCAATTCCGGCAACGTCTGCGCGGCAGCGGCGGCGGCGCACGAGCGCGAGATGCATGTCGTCGCGTTGACGGGCAAGGGCGGTGGGCGGCTCGGCGAACTCCTGGCACCGTCCGATGTCCACATCTGCGTCCCGCATACGGTCACGGCGCGCATCCAGGAGGTCCATATTCTGGCCATCCATTGCCTGTGCGACGCTATCGACGCGAGCTTGCTCGGAGACGAAACATGATCACCGCCACTTCCACGCTCATCGCGCGGCGCGCAATGCTCGTCGCGTGTCTGGCGGCGTCGGTGCTCCTCGGAGGGTGCATACCGCTGGTCGTCGGCGGCGTCGCTGCGACTGCTGCCGTCGCGACGGATCGGCGCACCACGGGAACGCAGCTCGATGACGAGCTGATCGAGGACAAGACAGCCGCAAACATCCTCGAGCGCTACCGCAACAGCGTTCACGTCAACGTGACGAGCTACAACGGCCTCGTGCTGTTGACGGGCGAGGTTCCGACCGAGGCCACGAGGGAGGAGATCGCCGACATCGCGCGCGGCTGGCCCAAGGTTCGCAGCGTGCAGAACGAGCTTGCGGTCGGCTCGCTGACCGGTTTGTCCTCACGCAGCAACGACACCTTCATCACGTCCAAGGTCAAGACGCGTTTCGTCGAGGCAGCGAAGTTTCAGATCAATCACGTCAAGGTGGTCACCGAGCGCGGCGTCGTCTATCTCATGGGAGTCGTTCGCCGCGAAGAAGGCAATGCCGCTGCAGAGATCGCACGGACGACGAGCGGCGTTGAGCGCGTGGTCAAGGTTTTCGATTACATCAGCTGACGGGAAGCTCAGCGCGCGATTGGAACCGACATCGCCCGGCTTCGCCGCCAAGGTCACGACCCGGGCGGCGCTCGCGCAGCGGATCGCCCTATTGCGGCGGCCGATGGTCTTCACCAACGGCGTGTTCGATATCCTGCATCTGGGTCACGCGACCTATCTCGCTCAGGCACGCACGTTCGGCGAGTCCCTGGTCGTGGGCGTCAACACCGATGCTTCCGCGCAGCGTCTCGGCAAGGGCAATGGCCGCCCCATCAATTCGTTCGACGATCGAGCGGCGCTGGTCGCCGCGCTCGAGTCGGTCAGCCTCGTCGTCCCGTTCGACGAAGATACTCCGCGGGCGCTGGTACTGGCGTGCCGTCCCGACGTCATCGTAAAAGGTGGCGACTACACGATAGCCACGACCGTCGGCGCCGCTGAAGTCTTGAGCTGGGGCGGCCGCTTCGTGACCATACCGCTTCTGCCGGGAAGATCGACAAGCGCAGTCGTGGAAAGAATACGGCGCTGATACGCAACGCCCGTTTTCGCGCATATCCGGCGCTGACCTGATTCGCCACTTGTTATAATTTCACGTCCGACCCGATGCCTCCCATGTTCCAGACCCTCGATCCGCCGTTCTTGCAGGAGCTCCTGCGCGGCCCAGAACCGCCGCAGTTGATCGACATTCGCAGCGCAGCAGAATTCGCGCGCGGGACGATTGCCGGGGCGCGCCATATCGAGCTCGCCGCGCTGCCCGGATCGACCAGCGAGCTCGAGCCCGAGGCACCGCTGGTGCTGATCTGCATGTCCGGTGCTCGCTCCGCGCAGGCATGCGCCTTTCTCGCCCAGCGCGGTTTCGACAGGCTCTACAGCCTCAACGGAGGCCTTGCCGCGTGGGCGCGCGCCGGGCTCCCGCTCACCTGTTGACGAGCCCGCATGGAACAAACGCTGCAATTCGACCGCGAAGTCGATGCACGAGGATTGAACTGCCCCCTGCCGGTCCTGCGCACCAAGAAGACGCTCAACGACATGGCGAGTGGAGAGGTCCTGCACATTCTCGCCACCGACCCGGCATCGGTACGCGACTTTCAGGCGTTCGCGAAGCAAACCGGCAACGAGCTGCTTCAATACGGCGAGCGCGACGGTGTCTACTCCTTTTTTCTGCGCCGCAAGTAGGCGCGTCGCGGGCACTACCTGCGATTCGCCACTCCCACCTCACCTCAAAGCGAGCGCCGATGTCTGACGACGGTTCGCGCATCGTCGAATTGACCCGGCAGAACTTCGCCGAATCGATCAACGACCATCCCTTCGCGGTGATCGATTTTTGGGCTCCGTGGTGCGCCCCCTGCCGCGCGTTCGCGCCCGTCTTCGCCGCAGCTGCGGAAAGGCACCCCGACGCCCTGTTTGGCAAGGTCAACACCGAAGAGCAGCGCGAGATTGCAGCGTATTTTCAAATCCGCTCGATTCCGACCTTGGCGATATTTCGCGACAACATCATTGTTTTTTCGGAAGCAGGCGCGCTGCCCGCTGCCGAGCTCGAGCACGTGCTCGCGCAGGCACGATCGCTCGACATGGCCGACGTGCGGAAGTCGATCGAAGCGCAGCTCGACGCGGAGCCGCCTCCAGGCGGCTAAGGCAGCGGCCGCTAGCGCCGGTAGCGGTTCAGGAAATCGGCGACGATGCCGCGCTGGCTCTTGTCGACGGCCGCGTCGAGGCTCCGATCGTGGGGATCGTATTGCGCAGCCTTGCGAAAGGCGTTGATCGCGTCCTGGTGATAGCCCTGCGCCTGGAGCGCGTATCCCAGACAACGCCACGGTTCCGGATTCCAGAACTCGAGGTCGGACCACGCCCGGCACAGCTCGCCGGCGCGCCGCCAGTTGCCGGCGTGTAGCATCCTCGGCCCTTCACCGCGTAGCAAGGCCAGACGCGCCTGGCGGTCCGCAAACAGCGCCGCCGTGTCTACGTCGTTGACGGGGGCTAGCGATCCCTCCTGGGTTGCGTAGGGCGCCGCGCTGATTCTGTCCATGAACCCGATCTTGCCTCCTACACCGGGCAGGCCGCGCGGGAGCAGCGAAGGCGGAGATGGGACCCACGCCACCACGGCGTTCTTCGCGGCGGCGATCGATTCCGCCATGGGCTCGTGCCATGCCACTCCGTAGAGCCAGAGCATGGCCGCCAAGCCGACGACACCCGTGACGGTATTAAGGACCCCGGGAGGGCTGTGCGTGACCAGGCAGTCTTCCGCGAAGTCCCAGTCGGTTTCGCCATGCTGTGTCACCTTCTCGTACGCGACGGCGATCAGGATCGGCGTGAGCAGAGGGAAGCCGCATGCGATACCCTCCCACCAGACGCGAAATGCCCTCCTCAGCGCGCGCTGTAATTGTGCGTGGATGTCGCGTCGCGCGTACGCGTCGCTGATCGAGAACTGCAAATACACGCCGAAAAGCCATTTCCCCGGCGTCTGCTGCAGCGCCGCGATCAGGAGCGCTTCGATCGGCACCCAGCTCAAGGTGATGAGCATCGGTGCCACCAGTGGATGACCGATCCAGTACGCCGTGTCGTCGCTGACGCCGCCCGCTCCATGCAGCGTCGACAGCAGCAGCGCCAGCACGAGACCCCAGATCGCGTAGTCGAACAGCCGTGCCGCAAGGCGGTTCCACGGGCGTGGCTCGCTGGTCCGCCCCGCCTTGGCCCGCTCCAGCTCGGCCATGCGGAGCTGGAAAATCCAGCTTGCATCTTCCTGCGGCGCATCGGTGCCCAGAAAGACGCTCTTTTCGCGGCGCCAGTTGAGAATCGCAAGATCGGTCTGCGGTATCAGCGCGGGCTCCGGCGCGACGCGTCGCCGGCGCATCCAGGCCACGCCGTGGACGACGCCATACACGACGGATAGACCCAGCAGCGTGAGGGTCAGCCACACCAGCACCTGCTTGGCCACCAGCACCGCGTCCGTAGGGGTCACGAAGACGATCGCCGCGGCGATGAATGCGCCGAAGAATACGCACAGCGCGAGCTGACCGAGGGTGGAGCGGCCGAAAGACGCAACGCGTTCGGTCAGGCCGGGGTGGTGCGGGTTCCTTCCCGGCACGGAGCCCGGAGCCGTGAGCAGTTTCTCGTCCTCGAAGTCGATGACGTCGTCCCGCGTTGCCGTTCCTTGCTGCGCCGTGCCGGCGACATTGCTGACAAAATGCGCGATCCTCTGTTCGGTGTTGGCCTCCGTAGTGACCGAGAGCTCCTTGTCGTAATGCTGTCGGTGGTCGGGATCGCTCAGTATGCGACTGGCATGATTGATGAATCTGAGCGCCTCTTCTACATTACCCTGCCCGTCGCGCGTCTTGGCGTAATATTTTCGGATCAGCCGGCGCAGCGCGGCCCGCACCTCCTCGTCGGCGGCGCCCTGGGGAATACCGAGTGCTTCGTACAGCGTTGCCTTCATCGGCGCAAATGCGTGGAAATGAAACAGAATCTGACATTGGAATATTCAGGGAAATGACGTCTCAATGCAAGCCGAACGCCGCGGCGCCGATGCGCCGCCCGATTTCCCGGCCGCAGAACGTCAAACGCTGACGCTCAGCGTCATTAGTTCCGCGGCCCAGGCGGGCGGAGACGAAAAAAAAGCGGCACCGGCCGCCTTTTTTCATGACGATGTTTATTCGCCCTGCTTGGTCTCGCGTTGCGCGAGCTTTTCGCGGATGCGCGCCGACTTGCCCGAGCGATCCCGCAGATAGTAGAGTTTCGCCCGCCGCACGTCCCCTTTGCGTTTGACCTCGATGCTGGCGATCAGCGGCGAATACGTCTGAAACGTGCGCTCCACGCCTTCGCCGCTGGAAATCTTCCGCACGATAAAAGATGAATTCAGCCCCCGACTCCGCTTGGCGATGACGACGCCTTCGTAAGCCTGAATGCGCTTGCGCTCGCCTTCGACGACGCTCACGCTGACAATCACCGTGTCGCCCGGGGAGAACTCGGGGATGGTCTTGCCGAGGCGTGCGATCTCTTCCTTTTCCAGCGTATCGATGATATTCATCGTGATTTCCTTTTCCTAAGTCGGCCCGCGCTGAGCGCAAGCGAAACGCGCCATCTGAGCCGAGCGGTCTGTAATTGCGTCAATTACCCGTCGCCTGTTCTCTCTTGAATTCGTCGAGAAGCTTCGCCTCCTCGGTGCCCAAGCCGCGTGCGGCCAGAATTTCCGGGCGCCTCAGCCACGTTCGTCCGATCGCCTGCCGGCGCCTCCAGAGCGCGATCTCCGCGTGATTCCCGGAAAGCAGCACCGGGGGCACGCTGCGGCCCGCATACACCTCCGGACGCGTGTAATGCGGACAATCGAGCAGGCCGTCGACAAACGACTCGTCGACCTTCGATTGAGCGTCATTCAGCACGCCCGGCAATTGTCGCACCACTGCGTCGATCAGCATCAGTGCCGGAAGTTCGCCGCCCGAGACGACAAAGTCCCCTACCGCGAACTCGATATCCACCAAACGCTCGATCGCGCGCTCGTCGATCCCTTCGTAACGCCCTGCGAGCAGAACAAGTCCCTTTTCCTTCGCGAGGTCGGTCACGTCCGCGTGCGCAAGCGGCCGGCCTTGAGGCGAAAGATAAACCACGCGCGGAGCGGCGATTCCCGACATCCGCAGCGCTTCCTTTGCCGCGGCGATCGCCTTTTCCACGGGCTCGGGGAGCATGACCATCCCCGGGCCGCCGCCATACGGCCGATCGTCGACCGTGCGGTGCGCGTCGGTCGCGAAATCGCGCGGATTGCGGCAAGCGAGGCTCCAAAGACCGCGCTCGCGTGCACGACCCGTCACTCCGTAGCGCGACGCGAGCTCGACCATGTCCGGAAACAGCGTCACAACCTCGATTCGCATTACACCGACTGTTCTTCCGACGATATCTCCGACGATATTCCGCGTCAAAAATCACCTTGCCAATCGACCAGGATACGTCCCGCGTCAGCGTCGACTTCATCGACATACGCAGCGACCCAGGGAATGAGCCGCTCGCGTCCATCCTCCGCGATCAGTCGCAGAACCGGATGGGCGCCCGTATCCAGAAACCCCGCCACCCGGCCTAGCGCTTCTCCTTGCCGATTGACCACGGCCAGCCCCGCGAGCTCGGTGCGATAGAACTCACCCGCGCGGACCTTCGGCAGGGTGGCGCGCGGAACGCCGATCCAGGCGCCGCGCCATGCCATCGCCGCTTCTCGGCTCGCGAATCCTTCGACCTCGGCGACGAGTATGTCGGCGTGAAGCCGGGCGCTGACCACGCGAAAATCCCGCCAATCGTCGCTCTGCTCGTCCTTGGCGAGCCACCAACGTTCATGCTCGAGCAAGGCGGCCGGAACAGCAGTGAATGGACGAGCCTTGATCCAACCCTTGATGCCATGAGGGCCGAGGACGCGCCCCATCACCACAAGATCGAGGGCCTTGCTATGCAGCGGTTGCCGCCTGCTGTGCCGGCTTCGACGAGGACGCCCGCTTCACCAGACCCGCCACCGTATCGGAGAGCTTGGCGCCCTTGTGCTTCCAGTGATCGATTCGATCGAGCGAGAGCCGCAGCGATTCTTCACTCTCGCCCGCGATCGGATTGTAGAAGCCGACGCGTTCGATGAATCGTCCATCGCGGCGATTGCGCGAGTCGGCGACGACGATATTGAAAAAAGGCCGCTTTTTGGCGCCGCCTCGTGCCAGTCTGATGACGACCATGGGTTTGAGCCTGAGCAAAAAGACATTGATTATACGATGGAAATCCTGGAGCTCGCAAGCACGAGCCTGCGCTGTATGCACGCGTGCTCAACGAAGGCCTGGAAAGGCGCCCTTCAGGCCGCGCAGCATTTTCTGCACGCCCCCTTTCGAGATCATTTTCATCATCTTCTGAGCCTGCTCGAATTGGTTGAGCAGGCGATTGACTTCCTGCACCGTTACCCCGGCGCCTGCAGCGACGCGGCGCTTGCGCGAAGCCTTGAGCAATTCCGGCTTTGTGCGCTCGGCGGGCGTCATGGAATTGATGATGCCTTCGATGCGGCGGATCGTGCGCTCGTCGACCTGGCTGCTCTGGGCGGCGCGGACCAACTCGCCGGGGAGCTTGTCGAGCACGCCCTGCATGCCCCCCATCTTTCGCATCTGGCCGATTTGCGCCTTGTAGTCGTCGAGGTCGAAGCCCTTCCCCGATTTGACCTTCCGCACGAGCTTTTGCGCCTGCTCGGTGTCAACCTGTCGGTGCGCGTCCTCGATCAGGGTAAGCACGTCGCCCATGTCGAGAATGCGCGAAGCCATCCGGTCGGGATGAAACACTTCGAGGCCGCTGAGCTTTTCAGACACACCGACAAACTTGATCGGAGCGCCTGTTACATGCCGCACCGACAGCGCGGCGCCGCCGCGCGCGTCGCCGTCGAGCTTGGCGAGAACGATTCCGGTCAGCGGAAGTGCGTCGCGAAACGCCTTGGCCGTGTTGACCGCGTCCTGCCCCTGCATCGCATCGACGACGAACAGCGTCTCTATGGATCTCGTTGTCTCGTGCAAAAGCGCGATCTCGCGCATCATCGCATCGTCGATGGTCAGCCGGCCGGCCGTATCGACGATCACGACGTCGTGGTAGTGGCGCCGCGCCCAGTCGATCGCCGCCGAGGCGATGTCTACCGGCTTCTGGCCCTCCGAGGAGGGAAAGAAATCAACGCCCGCCTGCCGCGCCAGCGTTTCGAGCTGGGCGATTGCCGCAGGCCGGTACACGTCACAACTCACCAGCAGTACTTTCCTGCGCGTGTCTTCGCGAAGAAGGCGAGCAAGCTTGCCGGCGGTCGTCGTCTTGCCCGAACCTTGAAGGCCCGCAAGCAAAATGACGGCCGGCGGCGCCGCCGCGAGGTTAAGCGGAGCCGCAGCGCTTCCCATCAAGCGGGCAAGCTCGCGGTGCACGATCCCGATCAACGCTTGCCCGGGCGTCAGCGATCCTGCGACGTCCTCACCAAGCGCCTTTTCGCGCACCGCGGCTATGAATTCCTTGACCACGGGCAACGCAACATCGGCCTCGAGCAGGACCATGCGCACCTCGCGCAACGCGTCCTGAATGTTGGCGTCGGTGAGCCGCGCTTGCCCGCGCAGCTCCTTGATGATGCGGCCCAGCCGCAGCGTTAGATTATCGAGCATGGGTAGGCGGCGTTCATCGCCGCGGGCGCACGCTACGCGTCGCGCCTATCGAGAATTCCGTTGTAAACTCGCGTGGCCGCGACGCGAGCCAACCCATGATTTTACTCTACCTGGCGGTCGCCGCCGCTTACCTATCGGCCGCCTGGCTCGAATGGCAGGCGCTTGCCGGCCCGGAACAAGCACCGTCGGCGCGTCGCGTCGGGCTGCCGCTGTGGCTGCCTGCGGCCGCGCTCGCTGGTCACGCCGCGCTCATCGCAAACTCGCTTTTCTCGGCCGACGGGCTCGATCTCGGTCTTGCCAACGCGATGTCCGTCGTTGGCGGTCTCACCGCGCTTTTTGCATGGATGGGTTCGCTCTCGCGCGCGTTGCCCGGAGCGGCTGCGGTCGCGCTTCCGGTTGCCGCGGTCTCCTCGCTGCTTCCCGCCGTTTTCGCCGATCCCCATCGCTTCGCTTGGAGCGAAGCGCCGTGGGCGGGCTTGCACATCGCGGTCGCTCTCGTCGCGTATGCGCTACTGATCGTCGCCGCGCTGCAGGCGCTTGTCCTGATGGGGCTCGAACGACGCCTCCATCGTGGTCTGCCGGAACCCGCCGCAAGCGGGGTACCTCCACTTCTCACGCTCGAGCGCTTTCTGTTCCGCATCGTCAGCGCAGGCTTCGTCCTGCTCACGCTGACGATGGCAAGCGGCATTCTTTTTTCGGAGGAATTGTTCGGAAAACCGCTGACATTCACCCACAAAATCGTTTTCTCCGTGCTCGCGTGGTTTGCCTACGGCGGGCTCTTGCTGGGCCGCTATCGTTTCGGATGGCGAGGCCGCACGGCGCTCAAGTGGATCCTCGCGGCTACCGTCTTGCTGGTCCTTGCCTACATCGGCAGCAAGTTTGTGCTCGAGGTCATCCTGCGACGCTAGCGTACCGAGTCGTTCGTTCGTCGAGGCACCAGTTCGGCCCGCTCGCTTTCTTGACAGCGTCGGCGGGCGGCCAAATACTCGTCCGATGTCACCGCCGGCGCCCGGCCTTTGAACGACATCCCGTTTCCCACCCTGGTCGGCTGGCTTGTTGCGCTTCTCGTCATGTCGGGTTTTTTCTCGATTGCCGAGACCGCGATGATGGCTGTCAATCGTTATCGCCTCCGGTTGCGCGCCCAGCGGGGCGTGCGGGGCGCCAAGCTTGCTCTGGGCTTGCTCGCCCGCACCGATCAGCTCCTCGGCGTGATCCTCCTCGGCAACACGCTTGTCGCCGCAGGCGCCGCGACGCTGACCGCCGTGATCACCAAGCGGCTCTTCGGCGAAGGAGAGCTTGCGCTGGCCCTGGGTACGGTTGCGATTTCGTTCGGACTGCTCGTGTTCTCCGAGATCACGCCGAAGGTTCTCGGAGCGGCGCACGCCGACCGCCTCGCGCCGATAGTGAGTTTCATACTTGCACCGATGCTTAAAGCCGCCACGCCTGTCGTGTGGTTCGTCAATCTATTCGTGCAGGGCCTGCTCAGGATTCTGCGTCTGCAACCGGCCGCGGAGCCGGAAACGGCGCTGTCGCCCGAGGAGGTGCGCACGCTGGTGCTCGAAGGACACTATTTTCGCGGCAAGCATCGTGCGATGCTTGCCAACCTTTTCGATCTCGATTCGGTCAGCGTCGACGACGTGATGACGCCGCGCAATCACATCGAAGCGCTCGATCTTTCGATCAAGCCGGCGCTGCTCGCGCAGCAGCTCGCGACGAGCTACCACACGCGTCTCCCGGTGTACGAACATGCGCTCGACAACATCGTCGGCATCATTCACCTGAAGCAAGTCCTGCACCTGCAGCAGGCCGATGCGCTCGACGGCGAGCATCTGAGAACCATCCTTCGCCCGCCGTATTTCATCCCGGCGGGAACGCCATTGCTAGCGCAGCTTCAGCACTTCCAGGCCGCCAGGCAACGTCTGGGGCTGGTGGTCGACGAATACGGCGAGCTTCTCGGACTCGTTTCGCTGGAAGACATCCTCGAGGAGATCGTCGGTGAATTCACGACCCAGGCCCCGGGCGGAGCCGACATTTTTCAGCGGGAGCCCGACGGCAGCGTCGTCGTCGACGGTATGGCGCCACTTCGCATCCTCAATCGGAAACTGGGGACGTCATTTCCTCTCGAGGGCCCGAAAACGATCAACGGGCTGATCATCGAGTATTTGCGCGATATTCCGGACGCCGGGGTGAGTTTTCGCATCGGCGGCCAAGGGGTCGAAGTTCTGCAGGTTCAGGACCGTGCAGTGAAGGTGGTCAAGTTGTTGCCCCCAGTGGGTCGTTCACAAGCGCAAGCTTTACAAACGACGGGTGAGCAGGCATCATCGATAAGTTAACTTTTATGCGTTCGGAATAACCGGCACGCTTCAGACGAAGTCCGACATGGCGACGCACGCGGCAACCCCGAATATCAGTGGCCTGGCCCGGGCGATGGTGCAGCATGGCTTGCTTTCCGAATACGACGCCGAAACGCTGCAAGGCCAGGCGCAAACGGCGAATATCGGATTTGTCGAGCAGATCCTGCTTTCCAAGCGGATGAATGCCTCGCAGGTCGCGCAGTTTGCGTCGAGAGCATTTGGTGCGCCGCTGCTCGACCTCACCGGGTTCGATCTCGAGCAGATCAACAAGGACTTCATCGATCCCAAGATCGCGGCGGCCCGCCGCGTACTGCCGCTCCATAAGCGCGGAAATCGGCTGTTCGTCGCCGTGTCCGACCCGGCGAACATGCAGGCGCTGGACGAGGTTCGCTTCAAGACGAACCTCGTGATCGACCCTGTCGTCGTCGAAGATGACAAGCTCGGCAGTGCGATCGCGAAGGTCGTCGAGACCCTGGGGCAAACTCTCAAGGATCTCGTGAGCGCGGATGATCTCGAGATCGATCTCCAGGAAAGCAACAAGCAGCAGAGCGACGAAGAAGCGAACCAGGAAGTCGAGGACGCTCCCGTCGTCAAATATCTGCAAAAGATCATGCTCGACGCGATCGGTGCGGGCGTCTCCGATATCCACTTCGAGCCCTACGAAAAGTTCTTCCGGATCCGCTACAGGCTCGACGGAATACTCAAGGAAGTGGCGCAACCGCCGCTGGTGATCAAGGACAAGATGGCGTCGCGTATCAAGGTCATCTCGAAGCTGGACATCTCCGAAAAGCGGGTCCCCCAGGACGGGCGCATGAAGCTCGTGCTCACCAAGAATCGATCGATCGATTTCCGCGTGAGCACCCTGCCGACCTTGTACGGCGAAAAGATCGTGCTTCGCATTCTCGATTCGGCGGGCGTCAAGCTCGGCATCGAGGCCCTCGGCTACGAGCCCGATCAGCAGAAGTTGCTGATGAACGCGATCGGGCGGCCTTACGGCATGATCCTTGTCACCGGCCCCACCGGCAGCGGCAAGACCGTCTCGCTCTACACCTGCCTCAATATTCTCAACCAGCCTGGGATCAATATTTCCACGGCCGAGGACCCCGCGGAAATCCAGCTTGCCGGGATCAATCAGGTAAACCTCAACGAAAAGGCCGGGCTGACCTTCGCCAACGCCCTGCGCGCGTTTCTTCGCCAGGACCCCGACATCATCATGGTGGGGGAAATTCGCGACATCGAAACGGCGGACATCGCTATCAAGGCCGCTCAAACAGGTCACCTGGTACTCTCGACGCTGCACACCAACGACGCGCCGGCAACGCTGATGCGCCTCGCCAACATGGGCGTGCCGGCGTTCAACATCGCGTCGAGCGTCATCCTCATCACCGCCCAGCGGCTTGCTAGAAAGCTGTGCACGCAGTGCAAGCTGCCCGAGGATATTCCGCCGGAGGCTCTCCTGCAGGCAGGGTTCAAGGAAGAGGATCTGGACGGATCCTGGCAGGCCTACGGCCCGGCCGGGTGTGATAATTGCTTGGGCACCGGCTATAAAGGCCGCATGGGCATCTACGAGGTAATGCCCATCACCGATGAAATGCGGCAAATCATCATGCGCAACGGCACGGTGCTCGACATCGCCGAACAGTCGCAAAAGGAAGGCGTGCGCAACCTTCGGCAGTCCGGATTACTGAAGGTCAAGCAGGGTCTGACGTCGCTCGAGGAGATCGAGGCCGTCACCAACGAATAACCGCAACGGAAGACATCATGGCCATCGCAACCGCTCAACGCAGGGAAGTGCGCAGGGATCCCCGCAGGGACGTCAAGGAGTACACATACCTGTGGGAAGGCGTCGACCGCAACAATCGAAACGCTCGCGGCGAGCTGAAGGGTGCGTCGGAGACGGTGGTGACCACCACCCTGCGCCGGCAGGGAATCCGCATTACCAAGCTCAAGCGGCAGACTTTCCGCGGCGGCCGCAGGGTCAAGGAAAAGGACATTACCTTCTTTACTCGCCAGCTCGCGACCATGCTCAAGGCCGGTGTGCCCTTGCTGCAGAGTTTTGAAATCGTTGCGCGCGGCCACAGCAACGCCCGGTTCGCTCGTCTCATGATGGATATCAAATCCAAGGTCGAGGCGGGTTCCAGCCTCTCTCAGGCGTTCCGGGAGCATCCCGCGCATTTCGACGCGCTCTATTGCAATCTGGTGAACGCGGGAGAAACGGCGGGAATGCTCGACGGCATCCTCGAACGGCTCGCGACGTACAAGGAAAAGATCCTCGCTCTAAAGAGCAAGATCAAGTCGGCGATGTTCTATCCGATGTCGGTCATCGTTGTGGCGATCGTCGTCATTTGGGTGATCATGATCTGGGTCATTCCTGCGTTCAAGCAGGTATTCACTAGCTTTGGCGCCAACTTGCCGACGCCGACATTGATTGTAATGGCGATTTCCGACGTCTTTGTCGCGTATTGGTGGCTGATGGCGCTCGTCATCGTCGGCACCATCTTTACTTTTTTCTTCTTGCACCGGCGTTCGCAAGCTTTTCGCTTCGCCATCGATCGCCTTTCTCTCAAGCTGCCAGTCATAGGAGCGATACTCGAAAAAGCCACGATTGCGAGGTGGACTCGCACGCTGGCGACGATGTTCGCCGCCGGGGTTCCCCTCGTCGAATCGCTAGACGCGGTGGCGGGCGCGTCGGGCAATGCGGTCTACATCGCCGGAACCCGGCGAATTCAAACCGAAGTCAGCACGGGAACCAGCCTCACCAACGCGATGCACAACACCGGCTTGTTTCCTTCCATGGTCCTGCAGATGGTGCAGATCGGCGAAGAGTCTGGATCGCTCGATGGCATGCTCTCAAAGGTGGCCGACTTTTTCGAGCGTGAGGTCGACGACGCGGTCGCGGCCCTCACGAGCCTGCTCGAGCCTATGATCATCGTCTTCCTCGGCGTCGTCATCGGGGGATTGGTTGTCGCGATGTATCTGCCGATCTTCAAACTTGGTGCGGTGGTCTGAAGGAAGACTCGTCATTGGTCGCTTGCATGGCGACATGAGGAGCGACCGGCGCTCCTCGCGGCTCGCGGACCGATGAGCCCTGACCTCGCGGGCTTGGTTGTCGCAGCAGGCGTTGTCGGCCTTTGCATCGGCAGCTTCCTGAACGTGGTCATCTATCGCATTCCCCGGATGCTGGAACAAGGCTGGCGTGTGCAGTGCGCCGAGCTTGCGGGCGAACGCGTCCCCGAGGCTCCTCGATACAACTTGATCGTCCCGCGATCGCAATGCCCGGCGTGTGGCCACCGCATCGGCGCGCTCGAAAACATTCCCGTCGTCAGTTATCTCTTCCTGCGAGGGCGTTGTGCCGCTTGCAAGCACCCGATTTCGTCGCGCTATCCCCTGGTCGAGCTCGTGACGGCGGCCCTGACGGTCGCGGCGGTCGTGCGCTTCGGCGCGACACCATCCGGCCTTGCCGCGTGCGTATTCCTGTGGTTGCTCATCGCGCTCACATTCATCGACTTCGACACGCAGCTCCTGCCCGACAACTTGACGCTGCCGCTGCTATGGGCGGGGCTGTTGGCGAACCTGCTCGGCGCGGTCCCGTCGGTGAGCCTGCGCGAAGCGGTTATCGGCGCGATTGCGGGATACTTGATACTGTGGTGCGTCTATTGGGCGTTCAAACTCATCCGCGGCAAGGAGGGCATGGGCTACGGTGACTTCAAGCTGCTCGCGGCGCTCGGCGCGTGGCTGGGGTGGAAATTGCTTGTGCCCATCGTCGCGCTTTCTTCGCTGGTCGGAGCGGCGATCGGCATCGGACTCGTTGTCTTCAAGGGACGCGACCACCAGATACCTCTGGCTTTCGGTCCGTACCTGGCAATCGCGGGCGCGATTGCACTTTTTTTCGGCAAGCCGCTGGTCGCCCTTTATCTACCGTCCTGAAAACCCGTGGCCTACGTCGTCGGGTTGACGGGAGGCATCGGAAGCGGCAAATCTGAAGTCGCTCATTCGTTTGCGAACATCGGCGTCGAGATCGTCGATGCCGATTCGATCGCACATCGCTTGTCCACGGCGGGTGAAGCGGGTCACGCCGCGATCATTGCCGAATTCGGCGAAGGCATGCTTGCGCCCGACGGCGAGATCGACCGTGCGCGCCTGCGCCGTCGCGTGTTCGACGACGCGGCGTCGCGCGACAGGCTCGAAGCGATCCTGCATCCGTTGATCCGCGCAGAAGCGCTGCGTCGGATCTCTCTCTGGACCGGACCTTACGGCATCGTCGTCGTTCCGCTGTTGATCGAGCGTGGAGGCCTCGAGCGCATCGTCGACCGCATTCTCGTGGTCGATTGTCCGGAGGAAGAACAGGTACGTCGTGTCGTTGCGCGAAGCGGGCTCACGCCCGATGAAGTGCGCGCGATCATGTCGGCGCAGGTCGATCGTTCGCCGCGGCTCGCCGCCGCGGACGACGTTCTCGACAACAGCGGCACGCGGCAAGACATCGTTCGCCAGGTTCGAGACCTCGACGTCCGCTATCGCCAGCTGGCGAGCGAGGCGCTGCGGCCGCCCTGAGATGCCGGACCTGCCGCAATCGATGGACATGGTGCAGAATGTCGCAGGCTCCCGAGGGCGAACGCCGGCGTGATCCGCTACGAACATCCGCTCAACGAACGAATCCGCACGATGATGCGGCTCGAGGGCTTGTACGGCCGGGCACTGTTTTTCGCCGAAGCATCGGCGGCGGCCGACCACCACGCGGCGCTTCTTGCCTTGTTCGAAATCACCGACGTCGCCTCGCGCGCCGATCTCAAGACCGATATTTTGCAGGAGCTGGAACGGCAGCGACAGCTTCTCACGCCGCTCAAGAACAATCCCGCGATCGAGCGCCAGGCGCTCGATGCCTTGCTCTCGGAGATCGACGACGTCAGCGCGCGGCTGCTGGCGCAGAGCGGCAAGGTCGGCGGCCATTTGCGCGAAAACGAATGGTTGATGGCGATCAAGCAGCGCACCGGCATTCCCGGCGGCGTTTGCGAGTTCGATCTGCCGGCATACCATTACTGGCTGCATCTCGACCCTGCGAAGCGAAAGGAGGATCTGCGCGCGTGGCTCGCGCCGTTGCTTCCGATTCACTCGGGTTTGTCGATCGTATTGCGAATACTCCGCGAAAACGGCAAAACGACGCGGCAAACCGCGTATCACGGCGTGTTTCAGCTGATGCTCACCACCGCCAAGGTGGCGCAGCTCCTGCGCCTGTCGTTGGCACGCGATATTCCCTGCGTGCCGGAGATAAGCGCCAACAAGTACGCCCTCAACATCCGTTTCCTCGGCATCGCGGGGATGGACCGTGGAGCCGTGTATGAAGGCGACGTCGAATTCGACCTGATGTTCTGCAATCTCTAGCCTAGGACTGGATCGCGGCTCCGCTGTCGAACAGCGCTTTCATTTCGTCTGCGTCGAACCCGGCTTCCGAAAGAACCTCGCCGGTGTGCTGACCAAACAGCGGCGCCGGCCGGCGAACGCCGGCGGGCGTCTCGGAAAACTTGATCGGACAACCGAGCGCTCGCGTAACACCCGCCTTCGGGTGCGCCGTTTCCACGACCATCTGCCGTGCGCCGACTTGCGGATCGGCGAGCATTTCCGCGATCGACAGGACGGGGCCCGCCGGAACGCCCGCCGAGCCAAGAGCGGCGAGCCACTCCGACGATGGCTTGCGCCTGAAGCGGAGCGTCAACGCCTCGACCATCTCGGGCAGGTTCGCCATCCGCGATGCGTTGTCTCGAAACCGAGCGTCGGCGAGAAGCTCGGGTGCGTCGAGCACTTGCGTCAGCCGCGCGTAGTTGGTCTGGTTGGACGCGCCGATGGTGATCCACCCGTCCTGCGTCTCGAATGCCTGGTAGGGAGCCGTGAGCGGATGTGCCGATCCCAGCGCCCCGATCTCCTTGCCGCTGCCGAGAAAAATCGCGCTTTGCCAGAACGTTTGCATCACGCCCGCCTCGAGCAGCGATGTATCGACGAGCTGTCCTTTCCCTGTGCGCAAGCGGTGCACGTACGCGCTGACGATTCCCAGCGCGGCCAGAATCCCGGCGTTGATGTCGGTGACGGGCGAGCCCACCTTGGTCGGCGGCCCGCCGGGCTCTCCGGTAATGCGCATGAGTCCGCTCAATCCCTGCGCCACCAGGTCGAACCCTCCCTTGACCGCATCGGGACCGGTGCGTCCGTAGCCCGAGATCGCGCAGTAGATCAGAGCCGGGTTGGTTCTGCGGAGAATGTCGTAGCCGAGGTCGAGACGCTCCAGCGTGCCGACGCGAAAGTTTTCAATCACCACATCCGCGCGATCGATCAACCGCCGCAAGGCGCTGCGCGCCAAAGCTTGCTTGAGATCGAGCGCGATGCCGCGCTTGTTGCGGTTCATCATCATGAACGCGCTCGCCTCGCCGTTCACTTCCGGCGGGATGAAGCGCCGGGTATCGTCGCCGCCGGGTATCTTCTCGACCTTGATGACGTCGGCGCCCATGTCGGCGAGCAGCATCCCCGCCGTCGGGCCCGACATGATGTGGGCGAGCTCGATCACTCGGAGGCCGTCGAGCGCACCCATCACTTGCCCTCAAACCGTGGTTCCTGTTTCGCCAGGAAGGCGCTTAAGCCTTCGCGATAGTCGTCGGTGTCGAAGCAGGCGTAGCCCTCGTCCCGTTCCGCGGGAGAGAGCTGCGCGGAAGCCGAGAGCCGGCGTATGAAGCGCTTGTGCCAGCGCGCGACCAGCGGCGCGCCTGCGGCAATGCGTTGCGCCGCGGAACGGACCTCGGCCTCGACAGCGTCATCCGGCACGATGCGATGCACGAGGCCCTTTTCGTGCGCTTCATGCGCATCGAAGACTCGACCTTCGAGCAATATTTCCAGCGTGACCGCCGGTCCGACAACCGAGAGCAATCCCATCAGCTCGCCATATCCCATGGTGAGCCCGAGCCGGTTGATGGGGATGCCGAAGCGGCTTCCGTCGCCGCAGATGCGCAGATCGCACATCAGCGCGACTTCCAGACCGCCTCCGACGCACACGCCATGAATCATCGCGATCGTCGGGTGGATGCACGTCCCGATCGCCTGCATGGTCGAATGGATGAGCTCGCCGTAGACGCGCCCCTGCTCGGTGTCAGCGCGCACCGTTGGGAATTCGCCGATGTCGGCGCCGGCGCCGAATGCCAGCGTGCCGGCACCGCGTACGATCACGCAGCGCAAATCCGTTTCGGCCGAGAGTTCGCGCATGCGCGCGCCGAGCTCGCGCCACGAGGCTTGCGACAGCGCGTTGAGCTTGTCCGGGCGGTTCAAGATGACCGTCGCCACGACGCCGTCGCGCTCGACAATCACGCAGTCGGACATCGCTGTGCCCTTCAGCGGTAGAACAGGTCGACGAGGCCCATGCCCGTTGCCGGCACGTACGTGACCAGGATCAGGACCGCCACCAGCACGGCGACAAAGTACACGTTGACCTTCGTCACCTCCCACATGTCGGCCTTGGCGATGGCGCAACATGTCATCAGCACGCTCGCCACCGGGGGCGTTTGCTGGCCGATGCCCAGATTGATGGTAACGATGAGGCCGAAATGGACGGGGTCGATCCCGACTGCTTTGACCAGCGGCATCACCACCGGCACGGTAAGAATGATCGCAGCGGCGGAATGCAAAAACAGGCCGAGGATCAGAAACAGCACGTTGAGGATCGCGAGCACGGCCCACTTGTTCGACGTGAATTCGAGAATGCTCTGCGCGAGCTGCTGCGGCAGGTGTGTCTCGGTGAGGTAGACACCGAGAAGCGCGCTGGCCGCGACCAGGAGCATCACCACCGCGGTCTGGATGCCGCCCTCGATGATCGCGGAGTGGAGCACTTTCAGATCGAGCTCCCGGTAGACCACGAATCCGATGAACAATGCCGCCAGTACTGCGATCGCGGCGCCTTCGGTGGCGGTCACGATGCCGCCGAAGATGGTGCCGAGGATCACCACCGGAAGCAGGAAGGCCCACAGCGCTTCCTTGAACGTCCGCACCACGTTGCTCCAGCGAAACGCCTCCTCGACCGGGAAGTTGTAGCGCCGCGCGAACCAGTAGGCTACGCCCATCAGCCCGAAGCCACCGATGATGCCTGGGACGATGCCCGACACGAAGAGCTTCACGACCGAGGTCTCGGCAATCACCGCATAGAGCAGCATCGGGATCGAAGGCGGAATGATGACGGCGAGCGTCGCCGATGAGGAAATCACCGCGGCAGCGAATTCCTTGCTGTAGCCGCGCGAGCGCATCGCGGGGATCAGGATCGATCCCAGCGCTGCGGCGTCGGCCACCGCAGAGCCGGAAATCTCCGCGAAAAACATCGATGTCCCCACCGAAACGATCGCAAGACCGCCGCGGATCCAGCCAAGAACCGCCGACGCAAACGCGATGAGGCGGCGTGAAATGCCGGACGCGTTCATGATCGCGCCGGAAAGGATGAAGAGCGGAATCGCGATCAGGGGAAAGCTTGTGGCGCCGTTATAGATCGTGATTGCGACGTTCGGCAGCATCGAAATGCCCTGAGAGGCAACGAGCGCAACGACGGCTACAACGCCCAACGCGACGGCGATCGGCACATCCATCAGCACCAGCGCGAGCACACAAGCAAAAAGGACCAGGATCTGCATGCGGGTCTACTGGAGCTTGTCGGCGAGATCGCTCGAATCGACCGTCGACGCACCGCGCGCGGCCGATAGCGCATCGGGCAGGTTAAGGAGCTCCGCAATGATGAACAACACGCAGCTGATCGGAATGACCGATTGCGTCCATGCCACGGATATGGCGGGAAGGCTGATCAGATAATCGGTCGCGAGCACGTCGAGCACCGAAAAGCCGATCCAGCCCAGTAGCGCCAGGAAACCAATGACCAGAATTTTCGAGCAGACTACCGCGAGCAGCCTCCACCGCGGCATCATCGACCGAACGAGCCCGGGAAATCCGATATGCGCGCGCTTTAGCGCCGCGAGCGCGGAACCATAGAATGTTAGCCAGGCGAGCAGGATGACCGCGACTTCGTCATACCAGGAAAGCGCCTGTCCGAACGCGCGATACGCGATGCCGATGGTTACCTCGATGGCGAGCGCTGCCATGAGCACGATCACGACCGCCTCGAGGAGCCTCTCATACGCGCGGCGAAACGTCTCCAGCGTCACCGCGCCTCCAGGCGCCGGGCCGCGGTAACGCTACTTTCCAAGCGAGATCGCCTGCTCGATCAGAGCGGTCGAACCGGGAACTTCCTTGCCGAACTCTTCGTAAATCGGCTTGCTCGCCGCGATGAACGCGTCCTTGTCGGCCTGGTTGATCTTCATCCCGGCACCGACGAGCTTCCCCTGCAATTCGTCATCGTCCTTCTTGGCCTGCGCATAAACGAACGATTGCGTTTCCCTGGCGGTGTCCTCGAGGATCTTGCGCACGTCGGCGGGCAGGCTGTTCCAGCGCCGCATCCCGACGGCGACAAACGCCGGCGTGTAGACATGACCGGTGAGCGACAGGTACGTCTGCACCTCCTGGAACTTCTGCGAGTAGATCTGGGTGAGTGGATTTTCCTCGCCGTCCATCACACCGGTCGAGAGCGCGGTGAAGACTTCGGAGAGCTTCATCGGGCTGGGATTCGCGCCGTAGGCCTGGAACATCTTGAGCCGCCACTTGCCCTCGGGCACGCGCAACTTGATGCCCTGAAGGTCCGCAGGCTTGACGATCGGGCGCTTGCTGTTGGTGATGTGCCGGTAGCCGTTCTCCCACACCGCGAGGATCTTGAGCCCCTTCGCCTCGGCGGCCGGCTCGAGCTTGGGCCAGAAGATCTCCCGCTCGATCTTCGTCATGTGTGCGCGATCCTTCACCAGATACGGCATCTCGAACAGGCCGAAGAGATCCGCCTCCGACGACATCACCGTCGAGGGCAGCGCGAAATCGAGCGTTCCCAGCTTGAGCTTTTGCAGCATCTCCTTGTCGCCGCCGAGCTGGCTCGAGCCGAATACGACGACCTTGGCCTTGTCGCCGAGCTTTGCGTTGGCGCGCTTCGCGAACTCGTTGGCGGACACATCGAACAGCGAGCCGGGCTCGCCAACGTGACCGAACTTGAGCTCGGTCTGCGCCCACGCCGGCGCAACCGCGGCGGCGATCACCCCCAGCACCAGCATTCTTGTCAGTTGCATCTTGAATTTCCCTCTGTTTCGGAGATTCGACTCAGGGTCGAAGGTCGCGTGACTTATCATGCCGCGCTCATCGCGGGCGCAGCGGAAACCTTCCCTGTGTCGACGGCGCCCGACAGATACGCAAGGGCGGCGTCGACGCCTCCCCTGCGATGCGGCACACGTATCGCTGCGAGCCCCATTTCCACGCCGCAGAGCGTTCCGCACAAGGCGAGGTCGTTGAAAAAACCGAGATGGCCAATTCGGAACACGCGACCGGCAAGGCGGCCGAGCCCGGTGCCCAGCGACATGTCGAAGCGCGTCAGCACTTCGCGCCGGAAGAGGTCGGCGTCGTGTCCCTCGGGCATGACGATCGCAGTGAGCGAGCTGCTGTACTCCGCCGGATCGCGGCACAGGACTTCCAATCCCCACGCGCGCACGGCACGCCGAGTCGCCTCGGCGTGCCGGTCGTGGCGCGCAAACACATTCGCCAATCCTTCCTCGAGAAGCATCGCGATCGATTCGTGCAAACCGTAGAGCATGTTGGTCGCGGGCGTGTACGGAAAGTAGCCTTGGCGGTTCATCGCGATGATCTCTTCCCAGCCCCAGTACGACTTCGGCAGCCTCGCATGGGCGCTCGCCGCGATTGCCTTGTCGCTCACGGCGTTGAACGACAGCCCCGGCGGCAGCATCAGGCCTTTTTGCGATCCGCCAACCGTGACGTCGACGCCCCACTCGCCATGACGGTAGTCCATCGATGCGAGCGACGAAATCGTGTCAACCATGAACAGCGCGGGGTGCGAGGCGCGATCGATCGCCTTGCGGATGGGGGGGATGCGGCTGGTGACGCCCGTCGATGTCTCGTTGTGCACGACCATCACCGCCTTGATCGCGTGCGCCTTGTCTTCGGCGAGCCGCGACTCGACCGTTGCCGGATCGACGCCGGTTCGCCAGTCGCCGGGCGCGAAGTCGACGACCAAGCCCAGCTTGTCGGCCATTTTTCGCCACAGCGTCGCGAAATGCCCCGTCTCGAACATCAGCACGCGATCGCCCGGGGACAGCGTATTGACCAGCGCCGCTTCCCATGCGCCGGTGCCCGACGCGGGGTAGATCACCACCGGTCCGTGTGTCTGGAAAACATGCTTCAGGCCATCGAGAAGGCCCAGCGTAAGGCGAGCGAATTCCGGACCCCGGTGATCGATCGTGGGGTGATCGAGCGCGCGCAGCACGCGGTCGGGAACATTGGTGGGGCCTGGAATCTGCAGAAAGTGGCGACCGCTGGGGTGATCGTCGAGTCGCAGCATCGGGTTTCCTTGCCTGGGCGAGCTTGGTATATTGTACAAGAGAGTCACATGCCTTAAGTCCGACGCTGCCAGCCCGGTCGGAGCTCTGCAGCGATCTCAAGCGCCAGGAGACGCCGCTACCCGATGAATGCGCCGACCGAACGAATAGTCAACATGTCCTCGCGCGTCCGGCACGCCGTCGATGCATCGCGGTTGGCAACGCGGCTGCGTGAGGAGTGTCGCGGCGACGTCCTGTTCGATGTCGGGTCTCGCGGCCGCTACTCGACCGACGCGTCGATCTACCAGATATTCCCCATCGGCATCGTCGTTCCGCGCGACGAGAACGATGCCCGGACGGCGCTCGCCGTAGCTCGCGATCTGGGAGCTCCGTTGCTTCCTCGCGGCGCGGGTTCGTCGCAGTGCGGGCAGGCCGTCGGCGAAGCGCTGGTCATCGATCACAGCAAATTCCTGAACTCCATCGTCGGCCTGGATCGCGAAGCGATGACGGTGACGGTACAGCCCGGGGTGGTACTCGACCAGCTCAACGCCTTCCTGAAGCCGCATGACCTCTGGTTTCCAGTCGACGTCAGCACGTCGGCCCAGGCGACGATCGGCGGAATGGCCGGAAATAATTCGTGCGGATCAAGATCGATCGAGTACGGCAACATGGTGCACAACGTGGCCGGCATCGATGCGATTCTGGCCGACGGCAGGGAGCTCGCTTTCGGGCCGCTTGCGAAAATGCGCGACCGCCCCGACTCGCTTGCGCTGGTCAACGCGCTGACGGCGATCGGGGAACGTGAACGCGAGGAGATCGCAAGGATGTTTCCGACGATGCTTCGTCGCGTCGGCGGCTACAACCTCGATGTATTCAACCCGCAAAGCGTGCGCCCCTATACGCACGACACATCGATCAACCTCGCCCAGCTGCTTGTCGGATCGGAGGGAACGCTCGCGTATTTCTCCCGCCTCGAACTGCAGCTCGCGCCGCTGCCCAAGCACAAATCGCTTGGCGTGGCGAATTTTCCGTCGTTTCGCGCCGCGATGGAATCGGCGCAGCACATCGTCAAGCTCGCACCGGTCGCCGTCGAGCTCGTCGACCGGACCATGATCGACCTTGCCCGCGCGAACCCCGCGTTTCGCTCGGTCATCGACAAGGTGCTCACGGGAGGACCCGCAGCGATATTGCTCGTCGAGTTCGCGGGAGCGGACGCAAGAGCGCAAGCGAGCAAGCTCGAGGAGCTCGACGAGCTGATGGCCGATCTCGGCCATCCACGCGCGGTCGTGCGCGTGACGTCACCTCAGGAGCAGAAGGAACTGTGGGAAGTGCGCAAGGCCGGTCTCAACATCATGATGTCGATGAAAGGCGACGGCAAGCCGGTTTCGTTTATCGAAGATTGCGCGGTGCCCCTCGAGCATCTTGCGGAATACACCGATCGCCTGAGCGAGGTGTTCCGCAAGCACGGCACGACTGGCACGTGGTACGCGCACGCGAGCGTCGGAACACTCCACGTGCGCCCGATCCTCGACATGCGCCGCGACGGCGCCGCCAAGATGCGCGCGATCGCCGAGGAAGCCTCCGAAATGGTGCGCGAGTACAAGGGCGCGTATTCGGGCGAGCACGGCGACGGCATATGCCGTGGGGAATGGGTCGCGTGGCAGTTCGGCCCGCGCTTGGAAGCCGCGTTTGCCGAGATCAAGGCGCTCTTCGATCCGGGCAACCGGATGAACCCGCACAAGATTGTTTCACCCCCGAAAATGGACGATGCGAGGCTGTTCCGCTTCGGCCCCCGCTATCGTCGGCGCGCGTTCGAACCCAAGCTGGATTGGTCGGCATGGGACGTCGATCGCGACGCGCTCACCGGGCAGGAAAGCGCTCCGGGTACCGGCGGCGACGCCGCGCACGGGCTCGGCAAGGCAGCGGAAATGTGCAACAACAACGGCCACTGCCGCAAGTTCGACGCGGGAACGATGTGCCCGAGCTACCGTGTTACGCGCGACGAGGAGCACAGCACGCGAGGGCGCGCGAACACGCTTCGTCTGGCTCTATCCGGACAGCTCGGCAGCGAGGGCATCGCGAGCGATACAGTGCGCTCCGCGCTCGACTTGTGCGTGTCGTGCAAAGGCTGCCGGCGAGAATGCCCGACCGGCGTCGACATGGCGAGATTCAAGATCGAGTTTCTTGCCGCGTATCGCGCAAGCCACGGCCTGCCGCTTGCCGACCGCCTCATCGCATATCTGCCGCGTTACGCGGGAAGAATGCGCGCACTGGCGTGGCTTCCCAAGTTCCGCAATCGGGTCCCCGCCGCGGCCTATTTCGGCGAGCGCTGGCTTGGTATTTCGGCGCGGCGCTCGTTGCCCGCATTTCAGGGAAACTATCTCGCTGGGACTTGCGCCGACGCGGCCCGCAGCACGCGGCCGACCAAGGAAGTCGTTCTCTTTGTCGACACGTTCACCAATTATTTCGATCACGACAATGCGCATGCCGCCAAACGCGTACTCGAGCGCGCCGGGTATACCGTCCACACCAACGCACGTCCGGGCGAGCGGCCGCTGTGTTGCGGGCGCACCTTCCTATCCGCAGGACTCGCCGACGAAGCCCGTGCAGAAGCACAGCGCACCGTCGAGGCGCTCGCCCATTTCGTCGAGCGCGGAGTTGCGATCGTAGGGCTGGAGCCGTCGTGCCTGCTCGGCATGCGCGACGAATTCCTGAGCTACCGCCTCGGCGACGCCGCGGAGCGTCTCGCTCGTCACGCACTGATGTTCGAGGAGTTTCTCGTTCGCGAGAACGCGAGCGGGCGCTTCGCGCTCCAGTTGCAGCCAATCGATCGCGCGGAAGCCATGCTGCATGGGCATTGCCACCAGAAATCGTTCGCGGCGGTGGCGCCGGCGCAGGAAGTGCTGAAATGGATTCCCGGACTCGCCACGCGCTTGATCGAATCGTCGTGTTGCGGGATGGCCGGCGCATTCGGCTACGAGGCGCGACACTACGACATTTCCATGAAGATGGCGGAGTCCGCGCTGCTGCCCGCCGTGCGCACTGCCGCGCCACATGCGATTATCGTGGCGGACGGGTTCAGTTGCAGGCATCAGATCCGCGACGG
>WNGK01000434.1_pt1 | contig 42414 bp, 39 predicted proteins | sample 5400601 | NCBI WGS metagenome assembly WNGK01 (sample SAMN13153376, study PRJNA577476) | soil metagenome | isolation source: 60 cm soil or saprolite under Garry oak tree replicate 1 | place: USA:California | collected 2016-06-15 | reverse complement strand
CACGGGTTTGGAAAAGAAATCGAAAGCGCCGAGGCCAATCGCCAGCATGCCGCTTTCTTTTTGATGCTGGCCGGTGATCACCAGCACCTTGAGATGAGGATCCATCTGCAACAAATCCGATAAGGCTAGAAAGCCTTCGCGTGTATCGCTCGGCGATGGCGGCAGGCCGAGATCAAGAGTGACGGCGGCGGGTTTTTCGCGCTGCAAGACCTCGAGAGCTGTTCGGCGGTCTTCAGCCGAGTACACGTCGTAATCGGCGTTAAGAGCCCACTCCATTTGTGTTCGTACATCCTCGTCGTCTTCGATGATTAAGATTCGAAGTTTATCCATAAGTACTGTTCTTGTAAGTCGCTCGCTTCGGGAGAGGGCGGCGCCGCCAAGCGCTGGCCCGACAGGGGCGAGGCTCAAACGACAGCGCCGGGTGAGTATCCCAGGTCTTCCTCAAACCTCGAGACCCTCACCCTGCCCTCTCGCAGAGAGAGGGGAAGGAGGACGCGGAATTCTGTTCCTGCTCCGACGGCGCTACTGACTTCCAGCGCGCCGCGGTGCGCTTCAACGATCAGTTTGCTGTGAAAGAGGCCGATACCAAGACCTCTTTTCTTGGTGGTCTGGAAAGGCCGGAAAAGCGATGTCTCGATGAATTCATCCGACATTCCACAGCCGTTATCTCGCACGGCGAAGCCTATTCGGCCTCCATCGTGGATCGTTGTCACTTGAATGACGCCGTTGCCGTTCACAGCTTCATTTGCATTCATGACCAGATTGGTCAAGACCTTGTGAATCTGTTCAGGATCCATTAGCGCTCTGGGTACCGGCTGTAGATCCTGCTTCAGCTCCGCCCTCAGATTCGATTTGAATTCGTTCAACGTGGCGGAGACTAAATTTTTCAGATCGCATTCAGCGAGCCTCAGCTCGATACCTTGCCTGAGCATCGAGAGCCGCTCGCACATTCCATCAATTTTGGCGACAGTGCCTGAAATCACGCGAAGCGCGTCAGCGCGGAACTCCGGATTATCGTAGTTCGCCGGAAGATTCTGCATCGTCAGGGACAAGCGTGAAGCCACGTTCTTGAGATCGTGCACAAAAAATGTAGATATGTTTTGAAAAGTCTCGATTTGCTTGGCGTGCCGGAGCCGCGCCCAAAGTTTCAGGTTGAGAAGACTGGATGCGAGTTGAGCTGCCAATGTCTCTAGCAAAGCTAAATCTTCTAGCCCGAGCGGCTCGTATTCGACAAGGTCATCGTTCAGCGTCATCACGCCAACCAACTCGCCGCCGGCATGCAGGCCTATGGCGTATTTCATCCTGGATTCCCGAAATAATTCCGCTTTGGCTTGCATGATCTCTTTGGGCCAGGAAAGGCCGCAATCGTCCAGGTCTGTACAACCTTTGTGCTCGCCGAGAAATCGGATAAATTCCGGAGCGCTTTTTCCGGCTTCCTCGAGTTCTTTATCTGGAAGCCGGGAAAGGGCGGTGGAACCGGCCGGGGACAACCGCCGCTGCGATTCATCGACCAGCCAGACGGTAACGGAGTGGAACCCCAGCGATTCGGAAACGATGCGGCAGACGGCAGTGCTCAGCTCGTGGACGTCCATAATTGAAGCCGTCCGTTCGGTTAATTCCATCCAAACTTTCTGGCAATCGTATATGGGACGACGGAAATGCCGGCTGACAAATCGCCGAAGCTGCCACCGCAACCGGTTCGGGAGAAGCAGAATCGTCAGCGACGCTAATGTCATGAAAATGATGAACCCATCCAGCGGCAGCGATTCGCGGGGCGAAATATGTCGTACAGCCCGCGCGAGCTCGCCAGCCCCTAGCAAGTAAATGCCGGCGAGAACGATCACTACAGAGTTCCGGATGGCCGTCATCGACCGGTAAACACGAACGTCGAGGAAATTTCCGCGCAATAGGGAAATCGCGAACAGCAAATTGGCGGCAATCCGAGTCATGCCGAGTGTTAAATATTCGGGTCTGTGGCTAAGCCTAGGCACTCCTCATCTGAGCAGCAGCCTGCGAAGGTACGGGCTTGGACATACCGGAACCGCAGTACACCATCTCGCCCTTGTGCGCGATCGACCGGTCGATCGCCTCGAGCATCCGGACAACGCGTAATCCGGCGCGGCCATCGTTAAACGGCGTTTCTCCGCTGAGGACACAACTCACGAAATATTGTGCCTCGCGCGTGAGGGCCTCGACTTGTTCAATACGGGGCACCCACAAGTCGCCGGTCCGATAGCTGACGCGCAGATCGTAGCCGGAGCTTCCGTTGGAGCACTCGATTCCTTTATCGTAAACCTTGATTTTCTCATCCGCTTCGAGATCGTTCCAGACGAGCATTTTCTTTTCACCGCCAATCAGTGTTGTCCGAACCTTGACGGGTGAGAGCCAGTTAAGGTTGAGATGGGCGATAACTTTATTGGGAAAATAAATCGTGATGAACGCCATATCCTCAGTGCCGTTCACGTGCTTTTCCCCGGTCGCCACAATCGCTTCCGGCACGTCCTCGATCAAGTAATCGATGATCGACAAGTCGTGTGGCGCTAAATCCCAAACCACATTCGCGTCATGCTGGAACAGACCGAGATTGACGCGGGTCGAATCGTAGTAGTAGAGGTTTCCCAACGTGCCACTACTAATGAGTTCATGGATTTTGCGCACTGCGCCATTGAACAGGAACGTGTGGTCCACCATGATGAGGAGATTTTTACGCTCCGCAAGCTCGATCAATTCTTCCGCCTGTGCGGTCGTCGCCGTAAATGGCTTTTCCACAAAAACGTGCTTTCCGCTTTCAAGGGCCTGCTTGGCAAGCGGAAAGTGATACGTAATCGGCGTAACGATGGCGACGGCATCGATTCCGGGATCCGCAAACACTTCGGCAGGATTGGTGGTCACCGGCATCGTCGGGTACGTCTGGCGCACACGCTGTAAAGACTTGGGACTGAGGTCGGCGACGTACGCCACCGTCGCATTGGCGGCATTGTAAAAATTGCGCACGACGTTCGGACCCCAGTATCCGTAACCGATGACGCCTATTTTCAATGTCGATGAGTTCCTAGTGTTCACAAAATCATTCCTTTAATAAGCTCCGTCGCCGCTGAGAGCAGCGAAAGGCGTTTTGAGAAGAATCTTCAGATCGAGCCGAAGAGACTGATTGCGGATGTAGTGCAAATCCATCCGGACCATCTCGTCAAAGGTGGTCCGGCTGCGACCATAGACCTGCCATTCTCCGGTGATTCCCGGCCGCGCTTCCATAATCCTTCGCCGATGCCACAGAGAATAGTTTTCGACCTCGTAACGTATGGGTGGGCGCGGACCGACCAAAGACATGTCACCCTTGAGGACATTGATGAACTGCGGCAGCTCATCCAGACTGGCTTTACGAATAAGCCGTCCTATCGGGGTGACTCGAGGGTCGTTCTTGATCTTAAACGTGCCATCGGAGTCGTCCACTTTTTTGTTGATGAGATTGCGAATGTACTCCTGATGGATCGCTGGATCGTTGTTGAGGTACATCGAACGGAACTTAAAGCACGTAAATTCCTCTCCGAATTGTCCGACCCGCTTTTGCTTAAAAAAAACCGGTCCTTGGGACGTGAGTTTGATCAGGGCAGCGATGATTGCAAACAGAGGCGATAGCACCAGGAGCGCCGCCAGGCTGCCGGCTACATCGATGCTTCGCTTCAATCCCGCCGAGTAGTTGGTTTTGCCGTATTGATGTTGATCCCGATAGCAACAAGAATCCTTTTTATGGAGTATCCAGTTATTCTCGTCGGGGAAGATTTGGAAGCTGATGCTGATCGCTCCGAGTTGGTCTTCGTTGAGACTCTCAGCGAGGACCGTCCGTACTCTTCGCACTACGGCGGATTCGACTATGTGCCGCTCCGTGCCATTTAATGTCGTCAAGATGATGCCGATGATGGATGCGTTCTCGTACCAACCTGTTACATCTGTTTCACGCATCGCGGCGCTCAGCGACGACGCAATCGCGCGCATTGCCGACGGACTCAAAATATCCTTCAATCTATTCAATCCGAGGAGCACCAACGCGAACGGCATTCCAGTGCGCTCACACCTCCGGCACTCCAACGACAGCAAGCGGTTGAATAAAGCTTCTTCAGCGACAGAAGACGCACCGAGGGTCTTCTCTTTGTTAAGCTGCTTCATGGGTTTTGCAGGGATCAGGATTGCACGACCAGCGCAAGCACGTCTCGCGCGTGATTCAAACCGATTCTCATTTTCGAGGAGACTCCGCAAGCCGACACGGCTGGGAGGAAAAAATCGTAGTGAACAGCGTACGGGCTACCGCCTTTTGCGTCCCAAACAACGGACCAGTTGGTAGCGACGCTGAAGGAAACAATACGAAAAGCCCGAAACTCATTCTTCATTCGCATGCCCATCTGTCAAGTAGGAATTGTCCTACTCTCGCGCAGCCAGCTGAAGTGATGGATCGCCGCAGCGCTGGGTACAAGAAATAGAGCGCCAAGAACCCCGAAAACAGTACGCCGCTTTCAGATTCTCGGTCATTTGCTTGCCGGTTCACTCTCCGAGAGCCATTACCGCTGCGGCAAAGAGACCTGCCATTGCGCTAGTGATGAAGGCCATTCTGGATGGACCCTGACGTTCACAGTGCATGGACAGAAGCGAGTGGACCGAATTCCACAAGATCGGGTCGATGAAGTGCGGCAGCGTGTGGATGCTGGACGGGAATTTCAAGATGCCGTACGGCAGGTTCTAGCGGCCAATGCGCATGGCTTCAATCCGTCGCAACAGGTGCGGACATCTTAATCTTTCTCCTTCGATGACGCTGTTCCGGCCAGCGTTTCGTCGCGGCGCGTATACATTTGGTCGTAGTAAGAAAGGTATGACGTGTTCTTTATCTCGCGAATCCAATCCTGGTGCGTGCGATACCATTCGATTGTTGCGGCAAGACCCGTGCAGAAATCGATTTCCGGTGACCAGGCCCATTCGCGACGGATTTTCGAACAGTCGATCGAGTAGCGGCGATCGTGGGCGGGACGGTCTTTGACGAATTGAATGAGCGATTCGGGCTTGTCCATCAGCCGCAGGATCTCGTGCACGACTTCCAGGTTCGTTTTCTCGTGCCCGCTGCCCACGTTGTAGACCTCGCCGGGACTTCCCCGCTCAAGCGCCATCAGGACGGCGCGGGAGTGCTCGTCGGCAAAGATCCATTCGCGAACGTTCATGCCGTCGCCATAAATGGGAAGAGGGCGGTTCTCCATTGCATTGGTAATCAAGACGGGAATCAGCTTCTCTGGAAACTGGTATGGTCCGTAATTGTTTGAGCAGCGCGTGACCAACGCGGGAACGCGATGGGTTTTGACGTAGGCGAGAACCATTAAATCGGCTGCAGCCTTGCTTGCCGAATACGGGCTGGTCGGATCCAACGGCGTGTCCTCGCGGAACGAGCCCGTAGAGCCGAGGCTGCCATAGACTTCGTCGGTCGAGATTTGAATAAATCTCTCCACCTTGTACCGTCGGGCTTCCTCCAGCAGGCAGCGCGTCCCTTCAATGTTGGTCCGCACAAATGGCGCAGAATCCAAAATCGACCGGTCCACGTGGGTTTCGGCTGCGAAATTCACAACGGCGTCGAATTGATGTTCTTCGAAGACTTCTCGCAGTTGAACTCGATCCGCGATGTCGCCGCGGACGAATCGATATCGCGGATTCGCGGCTACTTCCTCGATATTCCGCAAATTGCCGGCGTACGTCAGTAAGTCGAGGTTCACAATCTCGGCGTCCGTGCGAGCGCCAAGCACGTATCGTACGAAACTGGAGCCGATGAAGCCCGCTCCACCGGTCACAAGAATTTTCATTGTTGTCTCAATATGGAGGCTGAAGCCTGGATGGCAGCGGGAGAAATCTCGTCGGAATCGCTTTCGGCTTGACTGGCCACAAGAATGTTGCTGCGGAGCAAGGAATCGAATGTTCCCGCATCCGACCACCAGCCATCAACGATGGCATAGGTCATTTCATCACGCTCGATATAGGCGTTGTTCACGTCGGTTATTTCCAGCTCGCCGCGGCCGGACGGTTTGAGTGTCTTGATAATCTCGAATACTGTCGGATCGTACATGTACAAACCCGTAACCGCGTAATCCGATTTGGGCTGCTTTGGCTTCTCCTCGATTTTGACGATGCGCTCGCCGCTGATGATCGGCACACCAAAGCGCTGCGGGTGATCGACCTTCTTTAAGTGGATCTTGGCACCACGGCCGCATTGGATGAAGTTGGCAGCGGAATCGCGTACGCTCTTTTCGTAAATGTTATCTCCCAAGATGACACAGACAAGGTCTCGATCGACAAAGTATTCGGCAAGCGACAAGGCCGCGGCGATGCCGCCTTCACCTTCCTGGTAAGTGTAGTCCAGGTGCTTCAAACCAAACGCTTTGCCATTGCCCAGCAACTGCAAGAAATCGCCAGCGTTTCTGCCTCCTGTGACGATGAGGATTTCTGTGATTCCCGCATCAACCAGCGTCTGAATCGGGTAGTAGATCATCGGCCGGTTGTATATCGGCAGCAGATGTTTATTTGTAATTTTCGTCAAGGGATGCAGACGGCTTCCGAGACCGCCCGCTAGGACGATACCTTTCACAGTCGACTATTTAAACACAAAGCCTTGTCAAGTTTGGCGACATGTTCTGTAAAGATTTCCTACGGGCGCCGCAGGAGCCATCAAAACATTCCATATCGATAACTTACAAAAGAATCAAATCGGCCCTGTCGATTTTGCTTATATAAAAGGATAAGTCCGGGCGTCGTCCGCTGTGCCGGTATGCTTGGTTCAAACATCATCTATTGAGTTACTTCCGGTTATTGACAACAGCTCCCCGATTTTGGATGCGCAATTGCTACGTTGCGTGTCATGAGGCACGACTTGCCGTCAAAGCTGACTACTGAAGACCTAGACATCGTCCTCATCGACGAAACGGTCCTGTTGGAGGCGTTGGAGTGGGTGTCAGGTTGTGAGAATTGTGCCGAGGACGCCTTCACCACGTTTGACTGTCTTCTCGATGCGATCACGGGTTGTGACCCGACGATCACCGAGTACGTTATGTGGCGTCCAGGACCATGTCCTCACTGTTCTGGTGAGGTCACAGAGAAAACCCACGTCGCAGTCCATTAGCTCCTGGATTACTCCACAGTCACGCTCTTAGCCAAATTCCGCGGCTTATCCACATCACATTCGCGCAATACCGCGATGTGATAGGCGAATAGCTGAAGGGGAATGGTCGTTAAAATTGGATTGACGAAGGAACCGGCTTCCGGAATGTACACTGTATGGTCCGCTTTCTGGCCGATCTCACAATCGCCTTCCGTCGCAACCGCGATGACGATGCCATCCCGCACTTTCACTTCTTCAACGTTGCCCATCGTCTTTCGGTAAACTGTGTCCCGGGGCGCCAGCACCACTACAGGCATCTCGGCATCGATCAGCGCAATCGGACCGTGCTTCATTTCACCAGCCGCATAACCTTCTGCATGGATGTAGGAAATCTCTTTCAGCTTCAGCGCGCCTTCCATCGCAATCGGGCAATTGATGCCCCGTCCCAGATAGAGAAAGTCGGAATATTGCCAGAAGCGCTCCGCGAGTTGAGCAATACTTTGGCTCCCATCCAGAATCTTTCTTATCTGATCCGGAACGTCGCGGAGTTCCCGCACGTGCCGCTGGATTTCATGCTGCGGCAGAGTCCGCCGTAACTGGGCCAGTTCCAGTGCAAGAAGGTAGAGCGCCGTCAATTGGGTTATGAAGGCTTTTGTTGAGGCGACGCCAATCTCCGGTCCCGCATGCGTGTACAACACGGCGTCGGATTGACGCGCGGCCTGACTGCCGACGACATTGCAGATCGACAGGAGGCGTGCGCCTTTCTCGCGGGCTTCCTTCATGGCCGCCAGCGTATCGGCCGTTTCTCCCGACTGGCTGATCCCGATGACCAGGCTCTTGGGCGTGATGATCGGATCCCGGTATCGAAACTCCGAGGCATTGTCTACCTCGACGGGCACGCGGGCCAGCGATTCGATCATAAATTTTCCGACCTGCGCCGCATGCAGCGACGTTCCCATACCGACAATCTGCAGGCGTTCCACGCCGGCCAAGAAGTCAGCCTTGCCGAGTTCGCGTCCTACAGTTACGGTGTCGTCTGCGCCGATTCGTCCGCGTAACGTGTCGCGGATGGCGCGCGGTTGCTCATGGATTTCCTTGAGCATGAAGTGCGCGTAGCCTTCCTTTTCCGCCATCTCCGCGGTCCAGTTGATGGTCTCCGGCGGTTGGCGCATGCACTCGCCCTGGGAATTCTTGATTTGAACGCTGTCGCTGGAGACGACAGCGATTTGGCCGTCTTGCAGGAAGACGACGCTGCGTGTATAGGGCAACAGCGCCGGAACGTCGGAGGCGACGAAGTTTTCCCCCGATCCCATGCCCACCACCAGTGGCGGCCCGTTGCGTGCGGCCACGATCTGGCGGCCGTCGCCTTCGCTGGAAACAACGACGATCCCATACACCCCTTCCACATCCTCAAGCGCGCGGCGGACGGCCCCTTCCAGGTCACCCTCGTAATAGGCTTCGATCAGGTGCGGCAGGACCTCCGTGTCGGTTTCGGTGGCGAAAACATGGCCTTCGGCCATCAGGCGGTGCTTGAGATAGAGATAGTTCTCAATGATGCCATTATGTGCAACGTAGAATCGTCCCGTACAATCGCGGTGAGGGTGGGAATTGATTTCGCTCGGCCGTCCGTGCGTAGCCCAACGTGTGTGGCCGATTCCGCATTTGACGGAGCCGTTGGTGGGATTGGTCTGCCGGATCTTTTCTTCCAGCGTTCCAATCCGGCCGACCGAACGGAAGATCTTGGGCTGCCCTTCGTCGATAATGGCGACACCACAGGAATCGTAGCCCCGGTATTCGAGCCGTTTCAGGCCATCGACTAGCACGCCGGACACTTCCCGGTTACCGATATAGCCAACGACTCCACACATATTACTCTTCCTCGGTGTCGAGATGGAGTTCTAGTAGGAGAAAGAGAGCAAGCAGTAGGACCCGCGGGTTCTTATGACGGATGACCGTGACCCGTCGATACGAGCTGAAACTTCTGGCCTGTAAGGCTCTCGTCGGAAATGTCAAGCGCTCCGCTGACGTTCCGGTCGCGTACGGCCTTAACACAACTGCGATTGACTTCAACAGAAACGGACCGCATGAGAAGGCTCACCGAAACGACAAGATGGTCATTGCCCTTGATACGAAGCACAATACCGACCAGACCCTCCAGGGGCCCGGATTCGACCCGGACCACTTCCCCGACCGCCAAGTAAGGGCACGGTTCAGCGCGGACTTGGGACTCCGTAATTTGGCGAATAGCGGACAATTCGCATTCATCGATTGGTGCGGGGATCTTTCCGGCACCAAGTATGGTCATCACACCAGGGGTGATCACAATCGGGAGTCTCGCATGAACATTAAACCGGCAGAAGACGTAGCTCGGAAACAGCGGAAGCGACAACGATTTTACGCGGTCCGACCACTTCCGCTTGGAAATATAGGTTGGGAGAAACGTTTCATATCCTTTCGATTCTAGTTGCGTGGTTACATATTTCTCAAACCGGGGCTTCACCTGCAACGCATACCAATGGTTACTCATCCTGATCTCCAGCCTGCCTATGATAAGTTCTTCCCAACAGCCAAATCCGTTCGGACATTTTTGGGGGACTTTTCTATTCTCGCGTCTGATACGCTTCTGTCAAGTTATTTTACGGATTGTCACCGAATCAGGGGCCTTTTAGCTGGTGGCTGCCTGTGCGGCCTCCCGAGGAGCAGGACTGATGTCCTCCTCGCGCCCGAATACGGGCTGACGATTCAGATTCCACTGGCTTCGGCGTCCTCCATACACTCGAATCTGAAATTTGCGGTTTATTGCCGCTACGGCGCTGCGGCTGCAATTCATCCGATCCGCAATTTCCGGAAGGCTCATTTCGCTTTCGCGTAGCAGCATAATAATGCGCTTGAGCTCATCATCCGAAAAATACTTACCCTGCGACCTGATCATTAAGGACCTCCTGTGGCGCTTGAACGCGCCTATTGACGGGCTTTAAATCGAAAATATTTTTGGCGGAGAAAAAGATTAGAAACCGGAGAAGGCTACCGCACCGACAGTCCCTACAAGAACGGCCTCGGCGGAATTTTGGAGCACTTTCTTTGATTATCATCGCGATGGTCCCTTGTCAACACATAATTTTGCAAAACAGACTTGGACTCGGTACGGGGTATGCGACCCGAAAAGCCGGACACCCTTCGCACTAAAGTTTGTTTCTCAAAATTCATGCAGCTTGCGGTTGACATGGCGACATCCGCGTGAATGATATTTTAGGGAATAGAATCCAGCAAATTGGCGAGTACTTTCACAGACCGGCTTGGCGGTTGCGACGTTCAACTTTCATCCCGCTGAATGATCGCGCCTAAGTAACAGAGGGCACCATGTCACGAGCACACATCGTGTCGCCCACAGAACTACGACTTCGGCAGTTTCTGAAGACTAAGCCGCGCGTTGCACCCCCAGTGATTGCCACTCTGCTCAGGCTGGATGAGTGGACCAGATCCATACATGCCGGGGAAGCTGAGAGTCCGTTACGACGTAAGCTGATCGCACGTGCAACTGCTCCCGATCCCATTCGACAAATCGCAGAAAATCTAATCGAACACGCGAGCGGAATTGAGCGCGATTTGTTGTTGAAATCGGTCCAAGAAGTTCTCTTCTATTCTGTTAATTTTGAAACCGGCCTCAACGGGGCGCAGATCAAAACGCGATTGAAGCAATTCTTGGATCACGAAAAGAGATCTACTTTTATCCGGCAGTTTTTGTCTTTCTACTTTTTCAACTATGTCTGGTACCACACCGGCGAGTCTTTTCGAGCCTGGGCTCTGACGTCTCAGGTCTTCGAAAAGGAAATGGAAAATGTCGAAAAGACCTGCGAGAAAACCGTAGCATCTGCTTTCAAGTCACACGAACGAGAGGAAGCTGTTCTGGATCGAAACGCGGCGGAGGAATTGATTCAGAATGTCGAACAACGGCTCCGGGGCCTTGACGATCGCTAAGGATGACCCATTTGGGATCCGGCTCGAGCTCGGCCGAACGGAGTCATTTCTCGCAAGTGCCAAGGTTCCGTAGAGGATAAGTTGGATTATGAGGGATCATCATCCTTATCCGCGTCCCTCTTCATCTCGAATTCTCGGCACAATCCGAAGCGAAACGTTTCTGAACGGCAGTTGATGAACTCAACGACGTACTCCTGAAAATCCTGCACAGACATCGTACGCGGCAATACCCGTTGAACGCGCGCTGTTCCCGAGCGAAGTGCATTATTGTTTTTGATACGGACAACGTCTCCGACGTTGAATGGCATTGAATCTCGTCCTCCAGTCGTCATTACAGGATTCGCATGTTTTTTTGTAAATGGTTTTTTCGCCCTAACGGGCTAGTTTTTACCCCAAAAACGGAACCCGTTTACACGGTGGCGCACAGTAGGGTTCTGGGCCGCAACGCCTCTAACCTCAAGATAAAGAATGACGTTAGCCACGTAAGCTCAACGGCGTACCCGCTTGGAGCGGGAATTGCACGTAAGAGGAACCGAGGTCTGACTCATATGAACCAGAACTTCCCGTTCGACAGCCCGGCAAAACCCGAGGCCGCAATGAAGTTGTTCACTGTTCCCCTACAAGAGACGAACGTTGTGCTTGTCGATGGCCGAACGCTCATTGAAGCGGAGTCTTTGATTTCAGGTTGCGAGCACTGCAATAGAGACGCCGAGATTTCTTTTGATTACGTTTTGGATGAGCTGACGGGTTGCGATCCCACTCGAACCGAGTACCTGATGTATCGGGCGGGCCGGTGCCCGAACTGCCGTTCCGAGGTCACCGAGAAGACATTAATCATTCCCGAGTAGTCATTCTTCGATCAGTCCCTTCGGTTCCACTCGTGTACCACGTGCTGCGGCGACCGCGATAATCACGAACCTGGTATTTGCGATTGATCGTGACAACGACGCTCCGGCTACACCCCATGCGTTCCGCGATAGCAGCGATCGGTAAATCTGTCGAGCGGAGCAAATCGACTATCGACTCGATCTCACTCTTATCGAGACTACGCCCTTGTCGGGCCACAACGGCCTCCTGTTGAATACTTCCGACTTATCGGAACAATCGGCCTGCGGCTTTACTACGAAATGTGGAGTACCGATGAATTCCCGATGGGGTGAAGGCTCAAAAAGGCGAGGGTATCAGGATGGGAGAAGACCTGTGGCCCTCACCCGGGGCTTCGCGCCGTCCTCTCCCAGAGCCAGAGGGTCATAAAGCGTGTCGCGCTCAACGGGTATGCGGCCGGCATCTCGAATGAGTTTTTCTATTTGCGCTCGAGTTAAGCCAGGGGTTGTCGGCGTTCCGGCGCCGTGAATGATTCTTTCTTCAATAATCGTGCCATCGAGATCGTCTGCGCCAAAACGCAAAGCAATTTGCGCCAGCGCAGGCGTCAGCGTCACCCAATAGGCCTTGATATGCGGAAAGTTATCGAGCATGAGGCGGGAGACCGCAATCGTTTTCAGATCGTCCATGCCGGTTGTCGTGGGTAAGTGAGCATAGACTGTATGTTCCGGGTGAAAGGCGAGCGGGATAAAACAGTTGAAACCACCAGTCTCGTCCTGCAATTCCCGCAACCGGATCATATGATCGACACGTTCCTCCAGCGTCTCGATGTGGCCGTACAACATCGTCGCGTTCGAGCGAATACCCATTCGATGCACCGTCCGCGCGACCTCGAGCCATCGCGCGCCCGAAATTTTGTGCCCGGCAATCAACGGACGCGCTCGTTCGGCAAAGATTTCGGCTCCGCCGCCGGGACAGCTTCCCAGACCCGCCTCGCGTAGTTGATTGATGACCCATTCGAGCGGCTTGCGTGTGATCTTGGTGAAGAAATCGATCTCGACCATCGTGAAGGCTTTGAGGTGGACAGACGGAAATCGGCTCTTGAGGCCGCGAAGCAAGTCCAGATAGTAGCCAAATGGCAGATCAGGATTTAATCCACCTACGATATGAAACTCGGTCAATGCATCCGAGTGTTCCTTCTCGGCAAGCCGAAACACTTGCTCGAGCAGCATCGTATAGCCGCCGTCCTCTCCAGGCCTGCGAGCATAAGCACCCTGGCAAAGTTGGCAGTCGATGACACAAACGTTCGTGTAATTGATATGCCGGTTGACGTTGTAGTAAGTGAAATTCTCGTTCAGCCTCTCGCGGACGTGATTCGCCAGACGGCCCACGGCTACAATATCGTTCATGCGATACACTTCGACGCCCTCATCAAATGACAGACGCTCACCACGATAGACTTTCTCTGCAATCGACATTGGCCGAATTATACATTCAGAATGAGCTGCGACGCGGCAGAAGAAAATAGCCCCGAAGCCTTGGCTATTTTCTCACGCCACTTTGCGGCTCATTAGTTGCTCTCGAATCGTGACGGGGAGTAAGGCTCGAGATCGACGCGAGGTTTATGGCCTTCGATCAGATCCGCAACAATTGTTGCAGTAATCGGGGCAAGCAGTACTCCGTTGCGATAATGTCCCGTGGCGTAATACACGCCTTGGACCGCGGTCGAACCTAAGATCGGAAACTCATCCGGCGTGGCGGGACGTAAACCGGTCCACGTTTCCACAATCGGATATGAACCCAGATAAGAGGAGATCGCCTGGGCGTCCATCAACAATCGGCCCAGCCCTGCTGGCGTTACAGACGAATCGAATCCCGCATCCTCGTTGGTAGCGCCAACGATAAGTTCACCGGTCGGCCGCGGAACCAAATAGGAATGGCCCCATCGAATCATGCGGCGAAATGCGCCCGGCGCCATGGCGAGCGAGAGAATCTGTCCTTTCCGCGGGGAGAGCGGAATACGTGGGTTGAGCCCGTTGAGCTCTGCGCTCCAGACGCCGGAAGCGATGACGATTGACGCCGCCTGCATCGTCATGTGTCCGAAATGGACCGTATTGGGGGAAACTGCATCGACATGTACTCCGGTGCGGATTTCTACACCACGCACGAAACATGATTCCCGAATCGCATTCAACAACCGGCGCGGTGCGACCGATCGCTCGCCCGGCATAAAAAGCGCGTGAATTACTGGCACGGTAACGAGCGGTTCCATTTTCCTCACTTCGCCCGGCGGCAGCAGTTCAACTTCGAAGCCTGCCTGGTGCTGCCACTCATACCGCCGAAGGAGGGTTGCAGCCGATTCTTCCGAGGAAGCGAGCGACAGCAAACCTTCTTTCGAATAGGCCACATCCAAACTCGATTCTTGTTGAAGTTCCTCCACGAACCGGTCATACATCGCCAGGCTGGTCCGGCAAAGTTGGAAAAATGGTCCTTGATCGTCCGCCTCGCTGAGCGGTGTCAACATACCAGCAGCCGCGTGGGATGTTCCCTGCCCTGTGGGGCCACGATCCAAAAGCAGCACGGATTTGCTGCTGGCGAGCTCGCGTGCGATAGAAAGCCCGATGACACCGCCGCCAATCACGATCACGTCATGCATAATTCGGAGTCGGACGGGGTAATTTCGGGGACGCACCCCCAATTCAGCGGCAAATTCGGGGTGCGTCCCCGAATTCCCCCACCCGTCTGAGCCCGAATTTTACCTGTGTTAGTCTAGAGCTTTGCATGATTCGCGCGCTGATCTTCGATTTCAACGGAGTCCTCGCTAATGACGACCCGATTCACATGGAAGCCTTCAGAGAGGTGGCAAAACTGGAAGGATTGTCGTTCACGGACGAGGAGTATCTCGACGCGTATCTGCCTCTGAACGATCGGGATTGTTTCAAAACTTTGTTCGCAACACACGCGCGGCCTTTGACCGACAGCAAGCTCGATGATCTAATCCGGCGTAAAGGCGTTTACTATTTCCAAGCGATCGCCGATAAAACCGTATTGTTCTCTGAAGCGGCAGCGGCGGTAAAGGCCGCAGCCCTGCGGTGTCCGCTGGCAATCGCGTCCGGTGCGCGCGCTGAAGAAATCCGGCATATTTTGATGCACGGCGGGCTTCAAGGCTGCTTCAGCGCGATTATCGCAGCCGAAGATGTCCAGTTTGGAAAGCCTCATCCCGAGCCATTTTTGCGCGCCCATGAGAGACTAAGGGAAAGAGATCACTCATTGGGACTCTCGGATTGCGTGGCCGTTGAAGATTCTGTGGGCGGAATCCAATCCGCGCACCGGGCAGGCATGCGATGCCTTGCGATTGCGCACTCATACGGTCCTGAGCGGCTTCGAAGCGCGGGTCCGGAATGGGTGATTGATTCCATTGCCGATTTTGTATCCTGGCTGGAGAAGGAAGTTTCGAAGTGAGCACGCGGTCGCGACAGACGTTCCAACAACTCGTGACTCTGCCCGACAGCGCCATCCCCTTGGCTGAAGCGGCGCTGATTTTGGCTTGTGAGGAATATCCGCAGCTCGAGATCAGTCCCTATCTGGACATGCTAGACAATATAGCCGGTATGGCGCAGCAAAGGTTCGATCCGGCCGATTCGCCGGTTGAGCGAGTAGGAAAAATCAACACTGTACTGTTTGAAACTTTCGGGTTTCGCGGAGCAACCGAGGACTATTACGATCCGCGAAACAGCTTCTTCAACGACGTGCTGGATCGCCGCGTCGGTATTCCTATCACCCTGTCCGCGGTTTATATGGAGGTTTCGCGACGCCTCAATTTTCCTATCGTCGGCGTGGGAATGCCCGGCCACTTCATTGTGAAATACTCGGACCGGCAGGAAGAATTTTTTCTCGATCCGTTCAACCGGGGCGAGATCTTGACGCGTGACGACTGCCGCAATCGACTCTTTGAGCGATACGGCAACTCCATTGAGTTCAACGAACGTCTTCTCTCGCGCGTGACCAACCGGCAAATTCTCTGGCGTATGCTCAACAACCTGAAAGAGATTTATTTGAAAGCCCATGCGTTCGACAAAGCGCTCGCAATTGTAGACATGATGCTGATGGTGGACCCAGAAGAAGTCCCTCAATTTCGCGACCGCGGCCTGCTTCGTCTCCAGCTTCGGCAATTTGCCGGAGCCGTTCGCGATCTCGAACATTACCTGCGTCATTCGGCTGGAGCGAACGACCGCGAAGAAATCGAAAATCATCTCAAAGACCTCCGGCGCATTCGCGCAATGATGAATTAATGTATTCTGTAGCGGCGGTCTATGACCGCCGACGTTTGGACGGTCATAGACCGCCCCTACACCTTATGCGTGAGCGGATTCGCGACGCCAAGCGCGTTGTCGTTAAGCTTGGCTCGAACTTGTTTTTCAACGAAGCGGGTGTGATCGCCCTTGGCCGTATTTTTTCCTTTATTGAAGAAATTGGGGCCGCCAGGTTGGCTGGACGGCAGATGATTGTTGTCTCTTCTGGGGCGGTCGCGCTCGGCGCCGACGCTTTGAAGATGAAATCATCGACAGCGTCGCTCCGACAAAAACAAGCGTTTGCTGCCGTCGGTCAAAGCCGCCTGATGAATTTGTACGAGCAGGGGTTTGCGAAGTACGGGCTAACCCCCGCTCAAGTTCTTCTCACCGAGGACGATTTTGCGAGCCGTAAGCGCTATCTGAATCTACGGCACACGTTGATGACACTGCTGGAGATGGGCGTGATTCCCGTCATCAACGAAAACGATACGGTCTCGACGAGCGAGCTGGAAATCACGGATCGCAGCCGCAGTTTCGGTGACAACGACAAGCTCAGCGCGTTAGTGATGAGCAAACTCGAAGCCACGCTGTTGGTCTTGCTCTCCGATGTGGACGGCCTTTTCACCGAGGATCCTCGCGAGAATCCGGATGCTCAATTCATCCGCGAGGTCCGAGCAATCACCGCGGATATTGAAGCACTCGCCGGCCGCAAATCGGGCCGGGGACGCGGAGGCATGGAAACCAAACTTCAAGCGGCGCGTATTGCGATCAATTCGGGCGGAATGGCCATTATCGCCAACGGTTTGAAACCTCACATTCTCACCCGGGTTCTATCAGGTGAAGAAGAAGGCACGTTGTTTGTCGGAAAGGCCGGATCACTCGGGGAGAAGCGCCGGTGGATTGCGTTTGCTTCGTCCGTCTCCGGACGTATCCACATTAACGAGGGTGCGCTGGATGCGATCACGAAGAAGAATGCAAGCCTCCTCTATGCAGGCATCACCCGTATAGAAAATCAATTCGCAAACGGCGACGTCGTGTCCATCATCGGTCCGAATGGCGAAGAGGTCGCCCGCGGCATCGTGAATTATTCGAGCGACGACGCATCCAAACTGATCGGTAAACATTCCGATGATATCGCACGGCTCGCGACGTCGAAAAACTACGATGCTTTCATTACACGGAACAACATCGCATTTCTGACGGAATACCGATGACCGAAACACGACAGCAAGCGGAGCGCGCGCGAAAGGCGTTTTTGAAATTATCGGCTGTCGCGGACCGCACGGCCATCTTGAAGGAAGTATCCGTGGCGCTCAAGCAGAATGCCACGTATATTTTCGATGCAAACGCTAAGGATCTCGCTGAAGCAAGAGGTAAGATTGCGGAACCCCTCTACAAGCGGCTTGTCCTGAACGAGTCAAAACTGCGCGACGTTATTGCCGGAATCGAGCAGATCTCGGAAATGGAAGATCCCGTTGGACTGGTACTTGAAGAAAGCCAGTTGGACGAAGGCCTGATCCTTCGAAAAGTTCAAACCCCTATTGGAGTCTTGGCAGTCATTTACGAATCGCGTCCCGATGCAGGCCCGCAGATTGCCGCGCTTGCCATCCGTTCTGGAAATGCCGTTCTTTTGAAGGGCGGCCGCGAAGCAATCCAGACAAACGCAGCTATTGGTACCGTATTTCAACAGGTCCTCCAACGGCATGGTCTTGAAGACGCCGTTCAGTTGGTTTCAACACGCGAAGAGATCGCCGACCTGCTCAAAATGGATGATTTGATCGATCTCGTGATTCCCCGCGGGTCCAATGAAATGGTGCGAATGATCCAGCAAAGCACGAAGATTCCAGTGCTGGGACATGCCGACGGCATCTGCCACGTTTACATCGATGAATTCGCGGACGTCGATAAGGCCACGCGAATCGCTGTGGACGCCAAAGCGCAGTATCCGGGCGTCTGCAACGCCGCAGAAACTTTGCTTTTGCACTCGAAATTTGGGGGGCGCGAGAAGGTGCTAGCCGCATTAAAAAGTGCAGGCGTGGAACTGCGCGATTCCGGTTTTGGATCCGAATATCTAGACCTGATCATGAATGTGAAGACCGTTAACAGTCTCGACGAAGCGATCGATCATATTCATAAGTACGGATCCGCACACACGGACTGCATCGTGACGGAAAACGAATCTAATGCGCGGCGATTTTTGAACGAAGTGGATTCTGCCGGAGTCTTCTGGAACGCTTCCACTCGTTTTGCGGACGGTTTTCGATACGGCTTCGGCGCCGAAGTCGGCATCAGCACCAACAAGACGCACGCACGCGGCCCTGTAGGCGTGGAAGGTCTGCTGATTTATAAATACCAACTCACCGGTAACGGGCACATTGTCGCGACGTATACTGGCGAGGACGCGAGGCCCTTTCTTCACCGGAAATTGCGGTAGAACTCCAAAGAGCGGATTGCCAGAAAGAGGCACAAAAATCACAAGAATATTTTCCATTACATTTCGTCTTTGTGGTTTTTGTGCCTTTTTGTGGCCATTTTTTCATAATTAATAGTGAATGGTTAGGAATGTCGCAGTCCTTGGCGCGGGCACGATGGGAGCACAGATCGCCGCGCACGCCGCGAATGCCGGCTTATTGGTCCTATTGCTCGATGTAACGCTGGAACAGGCCAGAGCGGGACTAAAAGGTCTCGAGAAAAGCTCGCCTGCCGCTCTCTTTGTGCCCGAAAAGATTCGTCAAATCGATATCGGAACCATCGATAAGGATCTCGGGCGTCTTCGGCAAGCCGACTGGACAATTGAAGCAATCGTCGAGAATCTTGATATCAAGAAGCAACTTCTCGAGAAAGTCGACAAGGCGCGACGGCCAGGATCGCTCATCACGACGAATACGTCGGGTCTTTCAATTACTGCACTGGCGGCGGGTCGAACCGAGGATTTCCGCCGCCACTGGTTTGGAACACATTTCTTCAATCCACCTCGCTACATGAAGCTGCTGGAGGTCATTCCGACAGCCGATACCGATCCAGCGGTCCTCGCCGCCTTTGAAACATTTGCGGAGATCGTTCTAGGTAAGGGTGTCGTCCTGGCGAAAGACACACCGAATTTCATCGCAAATCGCATCGGGTTATTCGCCGCTCTCAAGACAATTCAATTAATGCAGCGGTACGGATTCACGATCGAAGAAATAGATCGCCTGACGGGTTCGCTCATTGGGCGAGCCAACACGGCGACGTTCCGCACGATCGATATTGTCGGGCTGGACGTCTTTCTCCACGTCGCCGATAACATCTACCAAAATGCAAAGCACGACCCGCAGCGCGAAATATTCCGGGTGCCTCAATTCATGCGCTTCATGGCCGAACGGAATATGCTTGGCGCCAAAACAGGACTTGGTTTCTATAAAAAAGAAGGCGACGATATTCTCGCGCTCGATATCGATTTGCTCCAATATCGTCCGCGACGCAATCCCAGTTTTCCTTCCCTTGAGATGGCTGCGGGCATTGAGAGTCTTCCCGCCCGGTTGCAGGCTTTGTTTAAAACCGGAGGGCGGGAGGCGGCCTTTGTGTCCGAACTGATAGCCTCGATCTCGGATTACGCCGCTTTGTGCTTTTCAGAAATTGCTGACGATCCCGACGCAGTGGATCGAGCAATGCGCTGGGGCTTCGGATGGGAGATGGGCCCATTCGAATTGGCTCGCGCGCTTAAAGGCGAGGCAATCCAACCCGCATCGTTCCTGAAGCGACAACGCGTGATCCGCCAGAATGCGGGCGCTTCTCTCCTGGATATCGGCGACGGCGTTGCGTGTCTCGAATTTCATTCGAAGATGAATACCATCGGCGGCGACATCATCTCCGCGTTATTTGAATCGCTCGAAGAGGTGAACGCTCATTTCGCGGGTCTTGTCATCGCCAACGAAGGCCGCAATTTCTCGGCCGGAGCAAACCTGATGCTGCTGCTGATGGAAGCCGTCGAGGGCAATTGGGACGAAATCGACTACATGGTGCGCACGTTCCAACGAGCGACCCAGGCGATTCGGTACAATCCAAAGCCTATTGTGACGGCTCCTTTTGCCCTCACCCTTGGTGGCGGCTGTGAGATCGCGATGGCCGCTGCGCGCGCGCAAGCCGCGGCCGAGACCTATATGGGGTTAGTCGAAACGGGAGCAGGTCTCATTCCGGCGGGCGGAGGCACTACGGAAATGCTCAGGCGCGCTGCCGAACGGGGGACTCAACGAATTCGCGAAGTCTTCGAAAACATCGGGCTTGCAAAGGTTTCAACGAGCGCAGAAGACGCCCGGCGGCTTTCCTATTTACGTTCTGAGGATGGAATCACGATGAATTCCGATCGCTTGATTCACGATGCGAAGGCGGTCGTGTTGGAGCTTGCCGCGACCGGGTATCGTCCGCCCGTTCCAACTGAAATTCCAGTCTTCGGCGAATCGCTTGGCGCTGAACTGAAGCTCGGCATTTATCTCATGCAAAGGGCAGGACACATCACCGAACACGAAGCCAACATTGCGCGCAGACTGGCATACGTGATGTGCGGAGGGAGTGTCACGCGGCCATCGACTGCGCCTGAACAGTACTTTCTGGATCTGGAGCGGGAGGCATTCAAATCCCTTTGCGGAGAGCGAAAGACGCTCGCGCGGATGGAGCATCTGTTGAAGAAGGGGAAAGTGTTGCGAAATTAAAAAGGACCAAACATGAGTTTGCCGGTAATCGTCTCAGCAGTTCGAACCGCTGTCGGTAAGGCACCCAAAGGGAAGCTTTCTGCAACACGGCCGGATGACATGGCCGCGGCTGCGATGCGCGCTGCCATCGAACGCACGCCGGGTCTCCGGGCAGAAGATATCGACGACATTTACATCGGCTGCGCGATGCCGGAAGCCGAGCAAGGCATGAATGTCGCGCGTGTCGCCGCGTTCCGCGCAGGAATACCTTATTCGGTACCCGCGATGACGTTGAATCGATTCTGTTCATCCGGATTGCAATCCATCGCTTTCGCCGCCGACCGGATCGCATCTGGGGCAGCCCACTGCATATTGGCGGGCGGTACCGAATCGATGAGCATGATTCCGATGGGCGGCCACAAGATATCTCCAAACCCGGCTCTCATCGAAACGAACCCCGACACATATTTGAGTATGGGACTCACCGCGGAGAATATCGCATCCGAATTTCGGATCCACCGTGAAAACCAGGATGCCTTCGCCCTCGAAAGCCACCGCCGTGCGCTCGCCGCAATCGATGCCGGCAGATTTAAGGATGAAATCGCGCCATTGGCCTTACGTGAGGTGGCGATCGAAGGGGGACGGCAGGCAACTCACGAGTCTACTTTCGATCTGGATGAGGGGCCACGGCGCGATAGTTCGATGGAAGCTCTAGCCAAGCTGAAGCCTGCATTTAAAAGCGGCGGCACGGTCACGGCAGGCAATGCGTCTCAAATGAGCGATGGCGCTGCGGCGGTCATTGTTATGTCGAGCCAGAAAGCTCAATCGATGGGACTCCGGCCCCTTGCACGATTTATTGGCTACGCCACGGCCGGCGTGCGACCCGAAGTGATGGGCATTGGTCCCATCGAAGCCATTCCGAAAGTGCTGAAACAGGCAGGTTTGAACCTGAAAGACATTGACTTGATCGAGCTCAATGAAGCTTTTGCTGTCCAATCAATTGCCGTCATTCGAGAATTGGGTCTCGACCCGTCAAAAGTAAACGTTAATGGTGGAGCCATTGCTTTAGGACATCCGCTGGGCTGCACCGGATCTAAATTAACTGCGACATTGCTGTACGAAATGCAGCGGCGCGCAGCACGATACGGTATGGTCACGATGTGCGTCGGTGGCGGCATGGGAGCCGCTGGAATTTTCGAAAGGATGTAGGCGAAATTCCCCTCCACTGCAACGAGGGGAATGCATTCGAGATAAAAACCTATGACAAAAGAGTTAGCCACAGTAAAAAAAGGCGGCAGTTTTCTAATCGACGAAACGGTTGCACCGGACATCTTTACACCTGAAGATCTAACAGAAGAGCAAACGATGATCCGAGACATGACGGAGCAATTTGTCGAAGACGAGGTCCTGCCGCAGGTGGAAAAGATCGAACACCAACAGTGGGATGTTACGGTCGCATTGTTGCGCCGTTGCGGAGAACTAGGCTTGCTCGGTATCGAGGTTCCGGAAAAATACGGCGGGGAGAACCTTGATAAGGTCTCAGCAATGATCGTGGCGGAGAAACTTGCCCGCGTCGCTTCTTTTGCCGTCTCCTATGGCGGTCACAGCGGCATCGGTACTCTGCCGATTGTTTATTTCGGCAAAGAAGAACACAAACGAAAGTATCTACCGTTGTTGTGTAAGGCTGAAAAGATTTCGGCGTATGCACTCTCGGAAGCCGGAAGCGGCTCCGACGCGCTGGCCGCGAAAGCGAATGCGGTTCGCAGCGCTGACGGATCGCATTGGGTCATCAACGGCGAAAAGATGTGGATAACGAATGCCGCGTTTGCCGACATGTTCGTTACCTTCGCGCAGGTCGATACTAAGCAGTTCAGTTGCTTCATTATCGAAAAAGAGTATCCCGGAGTATCGACCGGCGCTGAAGAAAGAAAGATGGGACTGAAAGGCTCCTCGACACGCACACTCGTTCTTGAAAATGCAATCATCCCCATCGATAACGTCATTGGGGAAATCGGCAAGGGTCATCACGTTGCATTCAATATTCTCAATATCGGTCGCGCCAAACTGGGTGCGGGCGCTGTGGGTGGAGCAAAGACCGCGCTGAACGATGCCATCCTGTATTCGAAGCAACGGATCGCGTTCGGCAAACCCATCGCCAGTTTCGGAGCCATTAAGCAGAAGCTGGCGGAAATGGCGATACGAATCTGGGCCGCCGAAGGAATGGTTTATAGAACGGCCGGGCTTATGGATCAAAGCCTCGAAGCTGCCAATGTGGATAACGCCGCTCAAGTGTTGAAAGCGATCGAGGAATACGCCGTTGAATGTTCAATCCTGAAAGTCTTCTGCAGTGAGGTTCTCGACTTCGTTGTGGATGAGGCCGTGCAGGTTTACGGAGGCTATGGCTATAGCGCCGAGTATCCGGTCGAGCGTTACTACCGGGATTCCCGTGTGAACCGGATCTTCGAAGGTACAAACGAGATCAATCGCCTGCTCATTACCGGTATGCTTCTGAAACGGGCCGCCGCAGGCCATCTGCCCCTTTACGAATCGGCGCGGCGTGTTGTCGACGAGGTCATGTCGAGTTCACTTCCTGCCGAGCCTTCTGGGCCTTTCGGAGCTGAACTGGCTGCTATTGCCCAGGCGAAAAAAGCATTGCTGTTAACAGCTGGAGCGGCAGTCCAGAAGTTCGCCGATGCGATTCGGAACGAGCAGGAAGTGCTGATGCATCTCAGCAATATCGTGATGGAAATCTATGCGATGGACACGACGATCCACCGTCTCGTGAAAAATGACCTCGCGGACCCGCACGCGGACGTGGCCCGGACGTTTATCAATGATGCGATGAGCCGGATCGACTATGCGGCGAGACAGGTACTGGCCGCCGTCGCGGAAGGCGACGCACTGCGCACCCAGCTCGCTGCACTTCGCAGGCTATTGCGCTGGCTGCCGATCGATACGGTCCGGACGCGTCAGCGAATCGCCGAATTCCTGGTCGAGTCCAACCGATACGCGCTTTAATAAGTCCCGCTGAGGACGATGTCGACTCCACGGGGCCGTGCCGTGGAGTCGACACCACTCGTGCGGGACTAAGACTTAAATCATGTTCAACCCTTCGGCAATCCAGAGACTGAAGATTGCGAAGAGCAGAACGCCCCAAGCTACGGCAATTACTTTCAAGTAACGGCTCAGCGCACTAACTTTGTGGCGAATCGAGTCTTGTTCCCGTACGAGGTGTGCCTCTGCGGTGTCGAGGACGAGGTGATCCTCCTCTTTCATATCGAGCATTCCGCGATACAGAAACATCACCACTGCGAGGGCTGTCAATGCCGCTTCCAAAACAACCAAACTCATAAAGGTCCCACTCATGTGAACCTCCAAAAGATGGGATCTGGATTCTATTCCCACTAAAGATCAACGTGGACTCCACGGGCTTGCGCCGTGCGGTCGACGAGATCCAGAGCGGAAGTTATTGGACTGTGGTTATTTTAGCTGTACAGCTATTGAACTGCTACCGTTAAACGATAGTCGCCGGAGTTGAATACGACATTACCGGTCTCGGCTTTGATATAGAAACCTCGAACTTCGACCACATATGTTCCGGCAGGAAGCCGAATCGAGATCAACTCGGATTGTCCATTCAATCCGCGGTCCGATCGGTCGAGCAAACGGCCATTCATGTCCATCAGGAAAATATCCAGGTCGTTTGCATTGGGATTGCCTGCCGGTCCGAGGCCGGTGATATCCATGCGGATCGACGCCGCACCTCCCGTCGTGGTGAAGGACCAGTAGTGTGACGCCTGCATCAGGTTTGTTCGGTGCGGCGTGACCGAGTCCACGTAGCCGGTGACTGTATTTCCGGCCATGGGGCGAGGAAAGGGCATTGTAACGCTTGGTCTCACATTCGCCCGGAAATCAATCGAGCGCAATTGCGTCACTGCCTGGAGCGCATCGATTGCGGCAGGATAACGAGCTGCGAAATGTTCCAGGAAATAAGGCAGGTAAACGAATCGGTCGTTTCGTAGATCCGAGAATGCCGTCCAAATCTGGGAAAAAGGATATCGAACGTTCCCGGTCGAGTCGCTTCCTTCGTAGAGCTCCCACAATAGGGTGCCGACGGAGGTTTCGCTCCAATAACCTGGTCTGTCTCCCGCCGGAATCCTATCTCGGAGATCGAAGCGATAAACATTAACGCCACTTGGACCGCTGTCGTCACGCCAAATCGAGTCATTCCGGACAACGGCCGAGAAGAAGTTGGCCCAGCCTTCGGACCATGCAACGCGCGGATCGAGAACATCGCCGATATGCGTCTCACCGCCGGGGGAGTCATCGCGCGAGAACCTTGCGGCAATCATGTGTCCGTACTCGTGAGCTATGACTGAATCATCGAACTCATCGGAGTCGTCATTACGATCGCCCAAAATATAAGCCGTATTGTTGGCGACATTGAAGAATGACGTGCCGACAAAGCCTTGCGCAATGTTACCGGTCCGCCTGGTATTCTTTGTGCTCCAAAAGATCGTCAGCGGCGGAGGGTCGATGGAAGGATCCGCCCCGCGGATTGTTTCATTAGCGCGCTGGACAATTTCGAGAATATTGAACGCCCCCGACACTCGCGAAGTATCAGCGAGCACCACACCAAGATTAGGTTGGCGCCCATCAATGTCGATCGAAATCGGATAAATCGCATTGAGATTCGTGTTATCGGCGACGCGCAGGCCGGCAGTCCGCAACCGGCTTACAACACGCACGGTTAGATTCGCATCAAAGGACACTGGCACTTCGAAATGACCGGCTTGATCGGTTTGGGAGACGCTGACGATCGACTGCGACGAACGGCTTAACACTTCGATGCGCGCATTGCGAATTGGGACCATCACCGGATGGTTAAGATCCAATCCCGCATCAGTGACGTCGATTTTCTGGTAGAAAGCTTGCCCCGAGATGTTCTGGACGAACAGATTATCCGAGGGCGCTACGCGTAACGTCACCGGATCCGATTCCATTCCGCCGCCTCGAACCCGCAAATTCACCAAACCAGGCTCAATTGCCGGAACGTCGATCAAAAATATTCCGAACGGCGACTGACGCGAGGGCAAAACCTGATCACCAAGAAGGAATGTCGCATCTCCTGCTAGATTCTCAATCAAAAGGCCAAGTGTCGTGCCCGTCTGAACATATGCGGGTGGGTCGATAATTGTAATTTTCGGTAGCGCAACAGTCGGGTTAGGCGCAAAGGTGTCGGGCGGGCGGCTTGGCGCGATGCTTGAAGCAAAAGCGCCGCTGTTGGCCGCCAATATTCCCACCGCGTAAACGGGAAGCGACGAGCGGATAACAACGTAGCCGCTGGTTTGATCCGCGGCGTTCGGAAAGACATCCCGCATTACTGTTGACATTTTTGAATTCGAAGGTAGGTCCATCGATTTTTGCGCGGATGTCGTGCCATCACCACGAACCAAAGAAATATCGAGGGTTGCCGCGATCGCCCAGGTGTTCACGACAAACAGACCTGTAGATATATCGGATGTCTGGAAAATTTGGGAGTAGAGCATCCGATCCACTGCCGTAGCCTGGAGTGGGATGGAAGTTAGAGATCGATTGCCGTCAAGGATAAGAACGCCATTCAGTGGAACGTTCTGCGATTCGATCCGCAACCAACCATTCACGGTCGGCACAAAAGGCTGCCGAGTAATCGTCGATGTGTCTGCCGAAATCGAGCCGTTCCCCGGAACCGTAAAACTGCGGCCGGCGCTGACTGCCGCTCCTGTTTCCCCGAAGGCAGTAACGGTGACCGTTGTTGGAGATGCGGTCGGATTCGTGAGAACCAAGACAGCATCAAAACCATTCCCCGATGTGAAGTGAGCCGCAATCCGCATTGATGCCGATTGATCCACCCGCTGTCCTGGAACGAACGTCAGTGAAGCCGAACGATTGAGAATTGCAGTTGCGGCAACGGGCACATTTGCAGAAATCCTCGCCGACAGAGTTTCGCTTGTTGGACTCGCCGTGAAAGCAGATGTCGAAAGCCTCAGAGCAGCATGCCCGGAGATTGTTTGTGAAAGCGTCGTGCCCGATTGTTCGCCGCCGGCGTTGAATAAGCTGAGTGTAACAGTACTATTGGTCGCAGCGGGATTCACAATGACGATCTCTGTTTTTGTGGTTTGATCATCGCGAATGACCGGGATGACCTGTGTCACCAGTGGCGGTGATGATTCCGCTACTCCTAGCATCGTCGCGAAATCACCCGAAAAGTAGGATCCGGATAGATTGGAGGTTGGACTCGTTACTTGAACCCACCCGTCGATTTTCGACGATGCGAAGAGATCACTGGCCAGCATCGAAATCTGGCCTTTTGGTGCCACACGGTAGCGAACCGGGTTCACCAAACCCGACGAGACCGGATTTCCATCCAATCCGAATAAAGTAAATTGAACATCCGCGTAATTGGATGTCGGATTGGTGACAGCGAATCCGCCGTTCAGCCGATCATTGACAGTCGCCCTCGCGAAGTTCAACACGCTCTGCGCGGACGTCGCCTGGGCCAACATAAGGGGGAGTCCCAGTGTGTAAACCGCGCGTAATAGTGTGTCGAGTTTAATCACACGCATGCTGTCGCGACGCCGCAAGCGGCTGATTTCGCAGCCGCTCCTTAAAACAGGCCTCCCAATCATGCAGGTATCCTGCCATCAATGGCAGCGCGAACGGCGGCGACGTCGGGAGGAACCTGGATGAGATTGTTCTGAAGCGTGGGATCGGCCTCCGGAAGCTGTCCCTGATGCAATTTCGTCTTGAATTCCGCGAATTTGAGACCATGAGCCGTACTGATCACGATGACACGAGATGAGGGAGAAATCACGTTGGCTTTTACGAGCTTTATCGTCGCGGCCAGCGCTACCCCCGTTTGAGGATCGGTAAAGAATCCGAACCGGTCGACCTCAGCACAGGCAGCAACCAACTCGGCTTCGGTGGCTTGCTCGACAATGCCGTTAGTTGCGCGAAGCGCCTTTACTGCTTTTCCAAAACTGATGGGATTTCCAATGCGGATAGCCGTCGCGTACGTGTTGGCGGCGGTGACCGGTTCGAACGTAACGAAACCCTCCCGAAACGATCGATAGAATGGATTCGCCCGGTCGGTTTGTGCACAGACAATGCGCGGGAGGCGATCAATGATGCCCATCTCGCGCATCAGTAGAAATCCGTTTCCGATGGCCGACACGTTGCCGAGATTTCCGCCGGGAACAATCACAAAATCCGGTACTTGCCAGTCCAGTTGTTGAACGATCTCGAAGCTGATTGTCTTCTGGCCTTCCAGGCGAAGCGAATTCATGGAATTCGCCAGATAGATCGAGCTGTCCTTAGTGATTTCCTGGACGATCCTCATGCATCCGTCGAAGTCGGTATCGATGGAGATCGTGATGGCGTTATTCGCCACAGGCTGAATAAGCTGTGCAATAGAAACCTTATCCTTCGGCAGGAAAACAATGGCTGGAATCCCCGCGGCAGCACAATAGGCCGAAAGGGCCGCAGAAGTATCTCCAGTCGATGCGCAAGCGACTGCGCGAATGCGCGATCGTATTTGATTCACTGAAGAAACCAGAACGGTCATCCCCAGATCTTTGAATGAACCGGTATGAGAAGTGCCGCACTGTTTGATGTGGATTTGATCGATCCCAAGATGTTTTGCCAATCGCTCTGATTTGATCAATGGCGAATTCCCCTCGCCAAGGGAGACGATGTTTTTTTCCTCAACCTCGGGAAGAACCACCTCTTTCTTGGACCAAACGCCACTGGCGCGCCCAAGGCGCGAATCGAACAGCCGTTTCCATTCGGCCGGGGGAATTTGTCTCAGCGCTTTGACGTCATGACGAACTTCGAGAAGACCACCGCACAACTCACATCGATAAACAATCTGGTCAAGCCGGTGGCGGACATTACATCCTCGAAGACATTCGAACCACGCATGAAACGTCATGTTTGAAAGCTGATCAAAGGGCAGGTACTCTCGCAGCGAATTCCAATGAGTCGTTCATGATATCGGCAGCCTGCCTATAGGTCAATGGCACTGAAGAGGGAGGTGCAATATAAGAGAGATTATTGCCACAAAGAGGCACAAAAAGACCAAGAATCCAAAGAAGTTCTGTGATTCTTGTGCCTCTTTGTGGCTATTTTATATCGCCTGCTGAACGGGCTCCGTAGGTACTACCCGCAAAACCGGCTTCTCAAAAGCCAGATTTAATACTTCTTCAATCATCTTGACGTAATGGATTTTGATTTCCCGTAGTAGTTCCGGCTGGATGTCCTCCTTCACATTCTTTTCGTTCTGAGCTGGAAGAATCAGTTCTTCGATTTTCGCGCGCCGGGCGGCCAGAACCTTTTCCTTAATGCCACCAACGGGAAGCACATGCCCGCTCAACGTGATTTCTCCGGTCATTGCTAGTTTTGGCCGGATTGGTGTACCCGTGAGCGCCGAGACCAGCGCCGTGACCATGGTGACTCCCGCTGAAGGGCCGTCTTTTGGAATGGAGCCGGCAGGCACGTGGATGTGAACGTCTTTTTCCTTATAGAAGTCTGCTTCCAAGCCGAGCTCGCTAGCGTAAGACCGCACCCAGGTCAGAGCGGCCTTCGTGGACTCTTGCATGACGTCGCCAACCTGGCCCGTAACCGTCAGATGCCGCGCTCCCTTGGAAATATTCGCTTCGACAAAGAGAATGTCTCCGCCGACAGGTGTCCATGCCAGGCCGATGACGACACCGGGGCGTTTCACCCGCTCTTCGACTTCTTCCTCGAGCTGATATTTCGGAGCCCCCAGCAGCTCCATAACAACTTGAGGTGTAACCACGAGTCTCGGGTCCTTCCCTTCCAAAAGACGGCGGGCCTGTTTGCGGCAGATACTGGTTATCTGGCGTTCGAGATTTCGGACGCCAGTCTCGCGCGTGTAATGTCTGACGATGAAGTGAATCGTCTCATCTTGAAACTCAATTTGATCCGGCTGCAATCCGCTGTTTTCGCGACCACGGGGCACCAGGTAATTTCGCGCGATCTGAACCTTCTCCTCCTCGGTGTATCCCGGCAGTTCGATCACTTCCATGCGGTCACGTAGCGCGCTTGGAACCGTATCGAGCACATTGGCTGTTGTAATGAAGAAGACGCGAGACAAATCGAAGGCCACGTCCAGGTAGTGGTCCCGGAAGGCGACGTTTTGTTCGGGATCGAGAACTTCAAGAAGTGCCGATGCCGGGTCACCGCGGAAATCCGCGCCAAGCTTGTCGATCTCGTCAAGCATGAAGACGGGATCGCGCGATCCCGCTCGGCGAATGTTTTGAATGATCTGTCCCGGCAGAGCCCCGATATAGGTCCGCCGGTGGCCGCGGATCTCGGCTTCATCGCGCATGCCGCCGAGCGAGATACGGACGAATTTGCGGCCCATGGCTCCGGCGACCGATCGACCGAGGGAAGTTTTCCCTACACCCGGCGGTCCCACGAAGCACAGGATAGGCGCTTTACCTTGCGGCCGCAGCTCGAGAACGGCCAGGTATTCGAGGATCCGCTCTTTAATTTTTTCCAGATCATAGTGATCGCGATCGAGGACTTCCCGGGCTTTGATAATATCGATTTTCTCCGTTGTCAGAACACTCCAAGGCAGCGTGACCAGCCAGTCCAGATACGTTCGTGTGACTGTGTACTCGGCGGCTGCCGGCGACATCCGGCCTAAACGCCCCAATTCCCGCTCGGCTTCTTTTTTTGCCTCCTCAGTCATTCCAGCTGCTTCGATTTTTTGCCGCAACTCTTCGATTTCACGCTGTGTGTCGTCGGCTTCGCCAAGCTCGCGCTGAATGGCACGGAGCTGCTCGCGCAGGAAATACTCGCGCTGGCTCTTCCCAACCTCTTCCTGTACCTGGTTCTGGATTTTGCTGCGCAGTTCGAGCACCTCGAGTTCTTTTGCCAGCTCGGTATTGAGAAATTCCAGACGTTTTCTTACTTGTATCTGTTCGAGCACGAATTGCTTCGACACAATCGAGAGGTTCGGCAGATTCGTCGCAATGTAATCGGCAAGCCGGCCGGCGTCTTCGATATTGATCACGATAGTTTGCAAATCGTCCGGTAGTTGTGGTGACAGTTTGATGATGCGCTCGAATTGACTCACGACCGTTCGACGTAGCGCCTGGAAATCGACGCCTGATTCATCTTCTTTTTCATCGCCAAGTACGGAGATGTTTGCGCGCAGGTACGGCTCGAATTGGACGAATTCATCGATGTGGGTCCGTGAAACACCCATGATAATGACGAACAGATTCCCTTCGGGCGTTTTCATTACGCGATGCACCATGCTCACGGTTCCGATGTCGTAGAGGTCGCCTGGTCCAGGCGCATCGACGCGTTTGTCCCGCTGAGTCAGTACGACGAGCATACCGTCGCCTTGCTGAACGTCATTAATGAGCCGAACCGAGCTTTCACGTCCAACCGTCAGCGGGATCACCGCATTAGGAAAAATCACCGCATCGCGGACAGGCAGAATTGGCAGTTGTGCGGGAATGGTTTGGATCTTTTGCTGGATGTCATCAAGCTGTTCCAAGTCGCGTTTCATGGCTCAATCCGAAATTTGTTATGATCCGCGCGTGTCCGGCGAAAGACGTTTTCAGTGGACCGTTGCGCTCATTCTCTTTGGCGTACTCTTTCTGGGAGTTTCGGATACGCAATTGGTGGCTCCGCTTTTGCCACTGATCGCGTCGGACCTTGGCATCACACCCGGGCACGCCGGAATCATCGTTACGACCTACTCGCTCGCCGCCGCAGCCTTCGCGTTGTTTGTTGGACCCGTTTCCGATCGTGTTGGCCGGAAGAAAGTCTTGGTCTCCGGCCTTGCTGTTTTCAGCCTTGCTTCCTTCTTTACATATCACGTTTCGACGTTTGGCGCCTTAGTGATTCTACGCGCGCTGACGGGATTGGCTGCAGGCACTTTGTCCACATCTGCCTTGTCCTTTGCGGGCGATTACTATCCGTACGAAGAACGTGGCCGAGCTATGGGTATTTTATCGATGGGGTATTTCGTGGCTTTCGTCGCTGGTGTACCTGCAGGGGCTCTGGCTGCATCCCGCCTGGGATGGCATTGGGTATTCGCTTGCCTATCAGCCGGAGCAGGTGCAATGTTTGCCATTGCGGTCATCCAGCTTCCTTCGCGGCCGATCTCGGCCCCATCGGAATGGCGACCGGCCGGATTACTCGATCATTTTAGAAAGCCCGACAGATTTGCGGGGATGATCGCGGCCTTACTCACCTCAGGTGGTATCGTTGGGTTTTTGACATACATCGGCGCGTGGTTAAAAACCACCTATGACATCGGCGTCGACCGAATCGGACTGTTATTCATGGTTTCAGGCGCCGCTGCCATTGCCGCCTCTCCGGTATCGGGCTGGCTTTCCGATCACGCCGGTAAACGAAATGTCATTGTGTGGTCGAATATCGTACTCGCGCTGCTCTTCGTAGTTGTCGCGAGAACGGAGTCAGGCGTGTGGCTTGTAATGGGAATCGCGACCCTCAGCATTGCGGCGTCAGCCCGGCAAGCGCCGCTGCACGCGCTGACGACCGAAATCGTTGTCCCCGAGATTCGTGGCGAATACATTGCCCTCCGCAATGCATTTTCGCAGCTCGGGATTGCGGCGATCGCCGCCGTCGCTGCTCCTGCATTTGACCGACGAGGCTTCTCCGCAGTTGCTGCAATTGCTGCCTTCGCGACATTGCTGATTCCAATCTGCTGTATCTGGCTGAAGGAACCTGATAGAGCTTGAAGTGCTGAAGTCGCCTGCTGTAGCGGCGCTCCGCGAAGCGCAAACGCGACAGCGCGCAGCCTCAAGAGATGAGCGCCGGTTTTTCGCAGAATCAATCGAATACCGGCGATCGTAGACCGCCGCTACAGTCCATTGTTATCCTAGGCCTATGCCGGCCAACCTTACGCCTCAATATATCGAGGCCGAAAAGCGATTCAAGCACGCCGGATCCGTCGAGGAGAAGATCGCCGCCCTGGAAGAGATGATGGCGACCATCCCCAAGCACAAGGGAACCGAAAAGCTGCAAGCCGATCTGAAAAAGAAGATGTCGGCCTTAAGAAAGGAAACCGAGCATCAGAAGAAATCCGGGCGGAGAGACTCCTTTCTGGTCGAGCGTGAAGGGGCGCGACAGCTTGCGATGGTCGGAGCCCCGAATTCCGGGAAATCGTGTCTGCTAAGAGCGCTCACCAACGCCTGTCCCGAAGTGGCCGAATATCCCTACACCACACGGATTCCAATCCCGGGCATGCTGGTCTACGAAAACGTTCGACTGCAGTTGGTCGATCTACCACCAATCTCGCGGGAATATACCGAGCCGTGGGTTCCACAGATTATCCGGAACGCTGATGCTGTACTGTGGATTGTCGACTTGTCCGATGACGACGTACTTGAAAGACTCGAGGAAACGAGTGCGGTTTTGACGGCGGCGCATATGGATATTCAAACGATGAAAGTGCTCGTGGCGGCTAACAAAAAGGATTCGCGCGGAGCTGACGACCGGCTTGCCCTTGTGAAAGAAACGCGTTACGGCCGGTTTCCATTGATAACCATTTCAGCGGCTGCGGTGTCCGCTGAGGAGATAGCAGAGTTCAAGAGAGTTGTGTACGATTTCCTGAATGTCGTCCGAGTGTATACGAAAGCGCCAGGGAAAAAGCCGGATTTCACGGATCCCTACGTTGTTGCCAGAGGAAGTACAGTCTTGGATGTTGCCGAAAAGGTCCATCGTGACTTCGTTGCGAATCTGAAATACGCCCGAATTTGGGGCGAAGGGAAAACAGACGGAATTATGGTGCCGCGCGATTTCGTGATCGACGATGGCGACGTCCTGGAGTTGCATGTATGAAGAACTTAATCAAAGTTGCGTTCTTGAGTTCAATCATCACGGCCGCGATGGTCTATGTAATCCTGGAATGGAAACCTCTTCGATCAGACTTCTCGCAGCCCCCGGAAGTCAGCTGGGCTTCGGCGCCTGCAGGGATATCGACGGCCGTTCCTCCCCCGGGGTTGAGTGAAGAAGAACGAAATAATATTGAAATCTATCAGCGTTACAGCCCGGGTGTTGTAAACATCACAACCACTACGATCGGCTATGACTTCTTTCTGCGCCCGGTTCCGATGGAATCCGGCACAGGATCCGGTGCAGTTATCGATGATCAAGGTCACATTGTGACGAATTTCCACGTCGTCCGCGGTGCCGAGACGCTGGAAGTGACGCTGCCGGATAAGAGCAAACACGAAGCTCGCGTCGTAGGCGCCGATCCCAACAACGATATTGCCGTCATTCAAATCAACGTGCCGCGTGGACGCCTCACGTCGGTGCCACTGGGAACATCAAAGGGTCTCCAGGTCGGACAAAAAGTTTTGGCGATTGGTAATCCTTATGGTCTGGAACGGACACTGACCACGGGAGTCATCAGTTCTCTCGGGCGGTCCATTCAGGCAGAGAACGGCAGAATTATTGAAGACATCATTCAGACCGATGCTGCCATCAATCCCGGTAATTCAGGCGGACCGCTATTAAACAGCCAGGGGCAGATGATTGGGATCAATACAGCCATCTACTCGCCGTCCAACTCAGGAAGTGTCGGCATCGGATTCGCGATCCCGGCGGACACTGTACGGCGGATCACGGCAGACCTGCTGACGACCGGATACGTGCGCCACCCGTGGCTCGGGATTGGAAGTACGGTAAACCTCGCCGACTTTCCGGGCCTCGCCAATGCCCTCCGGCTAAACACGGAACGGGGTCTCATGATCGTCGACACGTACCAGAACAGTCCTGCATCGCGAGCGGGCCTTCGTGGCGCTACCGACGAAGTCCGGATCGGCCGGAGACGGTTACCCGTGGGCGGAGATGTCCTTCTGGAATTTCAGGGCAAGGCAATCAACTCGCTTCAAGAACTGGCGAGCGAGGTCGACCGCTATAAAGCCGGTGACAGGGTGACCGTTACGGTTCTGCGCGGCAACCGCAAGACCGATGTTCCGGTAGCTCTGGAAGAAGCTCCCAGACAATAATGGCCTCCACGTTCGAGTTCCTGCGGTCGCGTGAATGGATCATTACGCGGCGTGTGATGCTTATCGGCATTATCGTCGTTCTCGGAATTCGACAGTACGGCGGCCAATTTGCCGCGCTGCTGAAAAGACCTAATCCCCTCCGCGATATTGTCATCACTCGGGCGGAGTTTCGGCCGGAACTACCCGGAGCAAGACCCGCCTGGATCATAGGATTGCGCAACAACAGCGATAAGTTCACCTACGATCAAATCCAGGTAGAAGCCGCCTACCTTGACGAAGAGGGAACCGCTCTCGAGATGGACAAGCTGACGATCCGGCAGAAGCTCCCACCCGGCGATGAAAAACTTATTGGAAGCGTCGATTTTAAGACCCGCGGAGCCGCCAAACGTGGCAAGCTGAAAATCGTGGGAGCGACAACGGTCGAGTAACATGATCATCGAAACATTTCCGGTCGGACTTCTTCAGTGCAACTGCACGATCCTGGGCGACGAACAGACGCGAGAGGCGATTGTCATCGATCCGGGCGATGATCCGGAGGAAATTCTCACACGGCTCGCTAAATATGGTTTGAGTGCCAAGCAGCTCGTGTGCACACATACTCATATTGACCACGTGGGCGCGATTGCGGATTTGCAACAGCGATTGGGTGTGCCTGCTGCGATTCATAAAGCCGACCTGTTTCTGTTTGAAAAACTCGATGTGCAGGCGCAATGGACAGGAATTCCCGTCCCCAAGCCCGGCGCTATCGATCAATTTGTGCAAGATGGTGACGCTGTTGCCTGCCATGGCGTTGAAATGGGCGTCATTCACACGCCCGGTCATACGCCGGGAAGCAGCACATTCCACCTCGCGAGTGACCGTAATATTTTATTTACGGGTGACACCCTGTTTATGCAAAGCATCGGCCGGACCGACCTCTGGGGTGGTTCGCACCAGGACATCATCCGATCTATCGAAAGAAAGCTCATGACGTTCGATGACGATACACTCGTTATCGCCGGCCACGGCCAATCCACAACCATAGGTCACGAAAGGCGATACAATCCGTTTCTTAAATGAGCGCGGGTTGCAGAATGACTGAACGATTTCCGGCGATCCGCGTGACCATGCTGCCGCGGGACACAAACGCGCACGGCACCATCTTCGGAGGCGTGATCCTCAGTTACATCGATCTGGCCGGCGGCATCGAATGCCGCCGCCGATCACCGAAAAAATTCGTAACGAAGGCAATGCACGAAGTCGTTTTTGTCGCCCCGGTCCATCTTGGAGATCTCGTTACCTTCTACACGCGAACGATTCGTACCGGCCACACATCCATCACAGTCGGCGTTGAAGTTGAGGTGGAACGTCTCGGCCTGGGAGGCACGAAGGAAATCGTCCGGGTCACGGAAGCCGAAGTCATTTATGTCGCGGTCGGAGACGACGGAAAACCAATTCCTGTCCAATCATGAAAAAGCCTGTTTACATCATTGACTCGCTGAATTACATCTTCCGGGCTTATCACGCGCTCCCGGACAATATTGTCTCGCCCTCCGGTATGCTCGCGAATGCCGTACTGGGATATTTGCGGACATTGCTTCGCATTATCAAAGAACGTAAACCGGAATATATGGCTGCGGTCTTCGAAAAAGATACTTCCTTCCGGAATGGTATCTTTGAGGGTTATAAAGCGAACCGGAAACAACCTCCCGCCGACCTCGAAGCACAATTTGAATACTGTCGAAAGATCACTGACGCTATCGGCGTTGCCTGCTTTGAGGTTGATGACTACGAAGCAGACGATGTCATTGGGACTATTGCGGCGCGCATGTCGGGCTTGGGCCATCCCGTCGTCGTAGTCACGGGCGACAAGGACATGACGCAGCTCGTCTGCGATAGCGTGCGCATTTACGACATTGCAAAGGAACAGTGGCTGGATGAGGGCGGCGTTCGAGAGAAATTCGGTGTTGCGCCTTCCCAAATTCCCGATTTGCTCGCGCTGCACGGCGATCACATCGATAATATCCCCGGAGTCGCAGGTGTGGGGGAAAAGACGGCGCGACAAATCCTGGCGGTCTGCCGGAGCATCGAAGAACTCGGGAGTACCGAATTGACAGCGGAGTTGAAGTTTCGTGGGCGCGACGAAATACTAAAGCGCATTCGGGAAAATATGGAAAACGTGAGGATCAGCCGGAGACTCGCCACCATCTGCTGCGAAGTACCAATTGAAGTCTCGTCAGAAGCATTGCGCTACCGGCGCGGCGATACGCGCCTGCTTAATCCACTCTGTCAAGAACTCGGTTTTATTCGCGTGCTGGACGATATCCCGCTGGCCCAGCCGATGTTGTTTTAGCCACAAAAATGCACAAAAAACACGAAAGGAAAGGCTATGTGAATTTTGTGCCTTTTTGTGGCTACGGCTTCTTTATGGGGCTGAGCCTGGCCTTCCCAAGCTCACTGATCAGGCGTTGATGCGCGCGATCGAGATAGCTGGCATCCTTGGATTCGAGAGTCAGTTTGATCGAATAGACCGGATTGTCAAAATATGGATAGGACCCCAGCATCAAATCCGGAAAATCCGCCAGAACGTGATGAAGGATAGCCGCGATCTGTCCCTCGTCGGCGCGCAGGTAAATTTCGCGAAGATGAAATGGTGCCTCTCGAAACATCTCCTTGATGCGTTCAAACTTGCGCCGCAAAATCTCGGGAACTCCCGGAAAGATATAAACATTCTCGACGGCAATAACGGGGAACCACATTCCTTTGCCCCCGACGAGCCGGGCGCCGTCCGGCACATCGGCCATTCTCAAATTACCGTCGAGCAAATCCCGGGAGTAATACTGGCGGAGCGTCGACTCCAGCTCCGGGTGGCGTTGAGTGCGGCGCCCGAAAGCCGCCGCAATCCCGTCCATGGTCAAATCGTCGTGGGTGGGGCCAACCCCACCTGTGGTAAAAACGTAATCATAGGAACTCGAGAACTGCTTGACCTCATCTGAGATGAGGTTCAGTTCATCGGGGATCACAGAAATCTTGCGGACATCGACTCCAAGATCCCGTAACTCGCGGGTGAGGTACGGCGAATTTTCATCCTTCGTTTTTCCCGAAAGGATTTCATTGCCGATAACGATAATCCCTGCTCTTTTGGACACGGCCAAACTATAGCATGCCTAAACCGACACGAATTGACGCACAACTTATCTACAGCGCAAGTGAAACGGACGCCAATATGCTTTGGGCCACCCGCTTCTTTGCTCCTGATCCATTCATCTTCATCAAGAAGGGTAGGAAGACGTATCTGGTCATGAATGACCTGGAAATCGATCGCGCCAAAAGCCAGGCAAGCGTAAACAACGTGCTGTCTTACTCCGAATACGCCAGGCGATGGCAGCAGCGCGGAATCCAGTTTCCGCCCGCAGCAGAAGTGCTGGTCGAGGTATTCAAGGATCTGCAGATCCAAGCCGTGGAAGTTCCATCAACTTTTCCGCTTGGCCTCGCCGATCGTCTCCGGAATTTGGGCATCAAGGTCAATGCCAAGGCGGATCCATTCTGGCCGCAACGAGAGATTAAAACTGAACAAGAAGTCGGCTTTATCAGCGAATCGCTGAGAGCTGCGGAACGGGGCATGGAAGCAGGAATTGATGCGGTGCGGCGCAGCGATATCCGAAAAAATGGGTACTTGTATCTTGATGGAACGCGTTTGACCTCGGAGATCCTCAAACGGATTATCAACACGACGATCATGGCCGAGGGATGCGTGCCGAGTCACACCATTGTTTCTTCTGGCAATCAATGTGTGGACCCCCACAATCAAGGCACTGGACCCATTCGCGCAAACACTTCCATTATTATGGATATTTTTCCTCGCTCACAAAAGACGGGCTACTTCGGCGATATCACACGTACGGTCGTTCGCGGACGGGCGTCTGACCGATTAAGACACGCCTACCACTGCGTCGAGAAAGGACAGCAGATCGCATTCCGGCGCATCCGGCATGGCGCCAATGCCTACGATATTCATAACGAAATCCTGAATTACTTCAAAGCCGAAGGCTTTGAAACAGGTGCGATGAAGGGACGAATGCAAGGCTTTTTCCACGGCACCGGCCACGGTCTTGGCCTGGACATTCACGAGGCGCCATCGTTTGGGTTGCGCAGCAAGAATGCCCTGCGCCGCGGAAACGTCGTCACCGTGGAGCCGGGACTCTATTATGAAGAAATGGGGGGCGTCCGCTTAGAAGACGTGGTCATTGTGACCAAGGCTGGATGCAAGAACCTCGTCGGAATTCCCAAGGTTCTTGAAGTTTAGTTGGGCACGTATTTATACTGCCGAGTTCTTGGGAGGAGCGCCTGATGCGCGTGCGGTTTTGGGGAGTTCGCGGCTCCACTCCGACACCACAAAAAGAAAATATGGGGTATGGTGGAAATACCTCGTGCATTGAAATCCGAACCGACACAAATCAAATTTTGATTTTCGACGGCGGAACCGGCATCCGCAACCTGGGCAATGATCTTCAGCAAGAACACGGCGACAAGCCGATCAACGCACACATCTTCTTCAGCCATTTCCATCTCGACCACATTCAAGGAGTTCCATTTTTTCGCCCGCTCTACAATCCGCGAAACCATTTCACGTTTTATTTCGCGGGCCGCCGCGACGCCAACCTCGTGATGGACGCCTTGGCGGGGATGATGGCAAATCCGTATTTCCCTGTCGACATGTCGAAGCTTCCGTGTTCTCGCGAATATGTCGATCTGGTGGAGGGAACATTTACCGTCGCCGATACCAGGATTCTCGTCCTACCGTTAAATCATCCGCAGGGTTGTGTCGGCTACCGGATCATGCAGAACGGCAAGGTGATTTCATATTGTACTGATGTGGAGCACGGCGTTGGGTGGAGCGACCGGAATATCTTGATGCTGGCAAAAGATTCCGATTTCTTCATCGTCGATGCTCAGTACACGCCTGAAGAATTGCCCGATCACATCGGGTGGGGCCACGGCAGTTGGCAACAGGCCATCGAGATCGGAATCGAAGCCAAAGTGAAGCGTATTGCTCTCTACCATCATGATCCATACCACGAAGATTCCGATGTCGAAAAGATATTGGATGCCGCGAGCAAACTCTATCCGAACGTGATTGCTGCGCGCGAAGGTCTCGAGGTCAGTGTGTAGTAAACTGGCGTGGGGAAAATTCGGCGTCCGACGCTAAAAAGATGGCAGTAAAATTCCGCGATTATTACGAGAGCCTTGGCGTCCCGCGTTCCGCGAAGGAAGGAGAAATCAAAAAGGCATACCGGAAGCTCGCTCGCAAATACCACCCGGATTTGAACCCTCACAACAAACAGGCCGAAGAAAAGTTCAAGGAGATTCAGGAGGCCTACGAAGTTCTAAGCGACGCCGATAAGCGCCGAAAATACGACCAACTCGGAGCGAATTGGAAGAACGGCGCTGATTTCACGCCCCCCCAAAATTGGGGCGGATTTCAAGGCACCATCAACATGGATGATCTCTTCAGCCGTGCCGGACAACAACGCAGCAGCGCGTTCAGCGATTTCTTTGAAATGTTCTTTGGCGGTATGGGAGGCATGGGCGGATTCGGTGGTACTAGCGGCGGGCCGGGCACGGGAACACGCTCACGTTGGGGCACACGCGTGCCGAAAGGTGAGGCTGAAACCGAACTCGTTCTTCCTCTAGAAGACATGCATCGCGGAAGCTTGCGCAAATTAACGGTTCGACTCGGAAACGCCGAAAAGACGATCGATGTCCGCATCCCTCCCGGGGCACGCAACGACAGCAAGATTCGAATTCCGGGCGGCGGCCCAACTGGTGGCGATCTCTACGTACGCTTGCGCCAGCAACCGCACTCGCAGTTCACGGTGAATGGCGATGACACAGAAGCTGAGATCGCGATAACACCCTGGGAAGCCGCTTTGGGGAGCACCATTCAAGTTCCAACACTCGACGGAAAGACCGATATTCGCGTTCCGCCCGGCGTGGCATCGGGCCAACGGCTCCGGCTGAGGGGCCAAGGTTTAAATTTGCGCGGCGGCGGACGCGGCGATCACTACGTACGTTTGAAGATTGTGGTGCCAAAAGAACTCACGGATGCGGAGAAGAAATTGTTCCAGGAACTGTCGCGCGTGTCGGATTTCAAGCCCCGGAACGGTAACTTCTAAAGTCTGAATGGCAAATCCACAATCACTGCCGGCAAGGCTTTCTCGTTGCTGACTACTTCAACCTCGCTGCCGGAACCATATGCCGTTCTGGTAACGAATCCGAGGGCGATCGGCTTGTTGAGTCCGGGCGAGAACAACGTGGTCGTTAAATAACCCACTTCGCGTCCCGCTTTGCGGATGGGACTCTTCAGCTTAGGCAACTCGCCTCCTGATAGTGTTAATCCGACGAACCGCCGGTTGACATGGCCGATGTATTTCACTTTAGCCACAACTTCTTGACCAATGTAGCAGCCTTTTTCATAGCTGATTCCAGCATCGCCGATTTCAGGCATCATTGTGGTCTCATCGATATCAACGCCATAAACAGGAATGCCCGCTTCGGTCCGCAACACGTCCCAGGTACCATGATCAATCGCGGTTGCGCCACTCTGGGCAAGAAATCGCAGGACTTTGTCCGCTCTCCCGCGAGGGACCCAAACGTCATATCCGAGATCGGACACTACAATCCGCGAGTCATCAATTTTCCGATGAGCGTATTTTCCGGCGATTTTCAGAGGTTCATCGATCCATGATTCCAGCGCGGCGGCAGCCTTCGGCCCGATGACCGCAAGAATAGAATACTCGTCCGAGACGTCGAACATTTGCACATCTTCCATGATGAGCAGCTTGTCGAAAGCGGCAAGCAGCTTCGGAACCACTGCACGCTCCAGGCACAACCAAACCGCATCATCGTCCACGAGCACTTGCATGTGGGCCACAATCTTTCCTTGAGGCGTCAGATGCGCGGCATAGCAGCCGGACCCGGACGGAAGTTTTTCGACATCGTTGGTCAGCATCCCTTGCAGCCACGGCACACGCTCGGTACCCGTAAGCTTCACGATGCCGAACCAATCCTTCTCAGCGAGGGCCGCCGCCCGTGTGGCGGCTTGATAATATTCGGATAGCATTATTCTCTATTATATAGGGATGAAAATCGCAGCTCTTGTCGACGACTTGTTCTTTTCGTCCAAGATTTCCGCGACAGCCAAACAGTTGGGTTCGCAAATTGTGTTTTGCCGCTCCGCTGAAGACGTACCGCAGGAGGTCGCACGGATTTGCGTGGATCTCAACTCAACTGCATTCGACTCCGTCAGTGAAATCCAAAAACTGAAAAGAACACATCCGGCTCCGATAGTGGCCTTTGTATCGCACGTTCAGGTAGACCTGAAACGCAGAGCGGAAGAGGCCGGTGCCACTGAGGTGATTCCGCGTTCCAAGTTTGTAGAAAGGCTCCCGGAGTTACTTTCCTGAGCTGGCCTGCGATACGGATTGCACGAACTT
>WNGK01001771.1_pt1 | contig 42429 bp, 39 predicted proteins | sample 5400601 | NCBI WGS metagenome assembly WNGK01 (sample SAMN13153376, study PRJNA577476) | soil metagenome | isolation source: 60 cm soil or saprolite under Garry oak tree replicate 1 | place: USA:California | collected 2016-06-15 | reverse complement strand
GCGGAGGACGCGCTTCATTGACGACCACACTGCGGCCCATGAAATCATGGCCGTTGAGCGCCTGAATGGCGCGGCCAGCGTCGTCATCGTTATTCACTTCGACGAAGCCGAATCCGCGAGGTTGACCTGAGAAGCGGTCGCGCACCAGAGTGATATTCGCAGGCGAGACACCCACCTGCGAAAACCAGTTGCCTAGGTCCTCTTCCGTAGCCTGAAACGGCAAGTTGCCCACGTACAGTTTTTTCACGAACATAACTCCTTGGCCTGTGGCTAAATTGCTCCACGCGGCGCGGCTGAAGAGGCAAGGCCAACTCCGTACGCAGTCCGAACGAACGCAGGCTACTCCGGCGCGAAGCTTGCGCTTCAGCTCTCGGGCCGCATCATCCGCCAACCTTGCGACCAGGTCAACCGGGACTAACAAAAATAGGGAACTTACCTTATGGACTGATCAGGGCCTCTGCAGCCAGAGATCGGATTCGTGGTCGGCGTAAGTCCTGGCCTCATAGTGAATTATCTCCATATTTTTCAAAGAGATCGCGGCGGAGAGAACAATCCTCTCACGACCGAGGATCGGTCGAGCACGTTTGGAGCTACGCTCCTATAACAAAATGAACAATACAGTCTCACGGATCAGGTTCGATAGCTGGCATTAATATGCACATAGTCAGAAGTAAAATCGCAGGTCCACACGTAAGCGCGTCCACGGCCCAGGCCGAGCTCCACGCGAACGGGAATAAAATCGCGCAGCATGCGGCGGTGCACCTGTGGTTCGCTAAAGGGATGCTCGACGCCGGCACGGCAAGTGAGAGTGCCGGCGAGATAAATGTTCGTACGGGGAGGCTCGATTTTGACTCCGGAGCGCCCGGCAGCCGCGAGAATGCGCCCCCAATTCGGGTCGGCACCGGCGAACATGGTCTTCACTAAGGAGGATCCGGCAATCGTGCGTGCTACTTTTCGCGCGTCATCGTCACTTGCCGCTCCGCGCACCTCTATCTCGATTACGCGCGTAGCGCCCTCGCCATCTGCAACGATTTGCAATGCAAGAGACTGACAGACGCTCTCGAGTGCGGTCAAAAAGCGGCGATAATCCGCATCCGGCCGCGTAATTGTACGATTGTCGGCAGCGCCGCTGGCGAAGGCCAGAAGCGTGTCGTTGGTGGATGTGTCCCCATCGACCGTGATGGAGTTGAAGGTTCCGCGGACCGCGAAATTCAAGGCGCGTTGCAGCAGCGGCGATGTGATGGCTGCATCGGTAACAACGTAAGCCAGCATAGTCGCCATATTGGGATGAATCATTCCCGCGCCTTTGGCGCAGCCGAGTAAGCGAATCGTGCGGCCCGAAAGAGTGCAGCGCGATGCGGCCCATTTCGGGCGAGTATCCGTGGTCATGATTGCCCTGGTGAAACCGCCAAACCCTTCCGCAGTGCGATCGGCCGCTTTGACCAAGGCCGGTACAGCATTCAGGATGCGTTCGGTGCGCAACGGAAGACCGATAACTCCGGTCGAGCAAACAAATACTTGTTCTTTATCGCAGCCGACCTCGCGCGCGACCGCTTGTGCGGTCGCTTCGGCTGCGGCCATTCCAGCCTCGCCCGTAGCGCAGTTTGCGTTGCGCGAATTGACGATCACCGCGCGCATGCGCGATGCTGCTTTGCGTAGGTGCTTGCGGCAAAGGACCACCGGCGCGGCTTGCACCAGGTTTTGCGTGAAAACTCCGGCAGCCGTGACTTCCTCGTCGCCGATGATCAATCCCAAATCCAGATTAGGAGCCTTCCGCAAGCCGCAATTCGTAGCTGCGAAGCGAAATCCCCGCGGAAGGGCATTGAGCGGCGCCGTATTCATTCGGGGAGTATCGTTGTTCACTCAGGCGTCTCCCTTAGCCAGTTGAGCCGTCCATTGCTCCAAGCGAGCGCGGCAGCCGGCCATCGCTTCTCGAACGCGTGCCGGTGCCGTTCCTCCAGGAACGTCGCAGCTCGCTAGAGCAGATTCGAGGGTCAGTACCTGTCCGAGATCGGATTCAAATAGAGGCGAAAAGCTCTTGAGCTTTGACAAAGGCATGGACCTCCACGATTCGCGGGCGCGCTCCGCTTCGCGAACGATACGACCGATGATTTCGTGCGCTTGGCGGAAGGGCAGACCCCGGCGGACCAGATAATGTGCCGCCTGGGTGGCCAGCAGCGCCGAATCTTCAGCCGCAGCCAAGAGCCTCGCTTCATCAACGCGCGTCGCACCGACGGCTCCAGTCGCAATTTGGGCGATCGCCACAGCCTGATCGTGTGCGGCAAAGAGCGGCTCCTTATCTTCCTGTAGATCGCGTTGATAGCTTGAAGGCAGCCCTTTCAAAGTTATTAACAGGGAAATTAGAGCGGCGGTAATGCGGCCGGTCTTTCCCCGCAGGAGTTCCCACGCATCCGGATTCTTCTTTTGGGGAAGAAGACTGCTTCCGGTCGAATATTCATCGGGTAACAGGACATATCCGAATTCCTGAGAAGCAAAGAGAACAAAATCTTCGGCCAAGCGCGAAATATGCGTAGCCAGGCCGGCAAGCGCGTAAAGGTAATCCGCCGCGAAGTCGCGATCGCCTACCGCATCGAGGCTGTTGGCGGTAATGCGCGAAAAGCCCAGTTCTTTCGCCAGCGCTGCCCGATCCACGGGGAAAGCACAGCCGCCCAGCGCACCCGATCCCAATGGGCAAGAATCCGCCATGCTCCGAGCGGCGCTGAGCCGTTCCAGATCGCGAAAAAATGCCTCGGTATGCGCGAGGACGAAATGCGAAAAGAGAACAGGCTGCGCACGCTGAAGGTGCGTCATTCCGGCCAGTGGGACTCCCATCGTTCGCTCGGCCAAGCCTGCAAGCGCAGCGATGAAGGCCAGAATGTTTCTAGAGACTTCCTGAGCGGCGTCCTTAACGAACATACGGAAGTCGGTGGCCACCAGCTCGTTGCGGCTCCGCGCGGTGTGCAGCTTGTAACCAAGTGCACCCAGCCTTTCGACCAGAGCCATCTCAACGAAATGGTGCACATCTTCGGCCGGCGAGAGGTCGAGCCATGACGTGTCCGACTGGGCCCGCTTGGCAATGGCGTCGAGTGCAGCCAGCGTTTGTTGCGTCTCCGAAGACGTGAGGATGCCGACTGTTTCTAAGGCGTGCGCCCACGCGCGGTCCACGGCCAATTCGTAAGGAAGCAGGCGCCGGTCAAACCGAAAGGAACGCTGAAACTCGTAGAACAATTCGTCGGGCGGCTGATCAAATCGGCCACCCCAAAGTTTGCTTGCGCCCGCCGCTTTTGACTCCTGGTTCACGACGCTGCGTCATTCGCCGGCGTCGTCACCGGCAATGCAAAGAGGTTAATGAACCCTTCCGCGTCCTTGGGGTTGTAACGAGCCATGCTGAAACTGGCGAGATCGGTTCGATAGAGGGAGTGGGGAGATTGCCGCCTGGTTACGGCGACGTTGCCTTTATATAACCGCAAGCCAACCGTTCCAGTCACGCGTCGTTGTGCGACCCCAAAAAAGGCGTCCAGAGCTTCGCGCAGGGCCGTGAACCACAAACCGTAATAGACGAGCTCCGCATAGCGATGCGCCAAAATTTGCGAGTAATGCGCGGTCTCGCGATCCAGGCAAAGCGCCTCGAGTTCGCGGTGAGCCAAAACGAGCAGAGTGCCACCGGGCGTTTCGTACGCGCCGCGTGATTTAATACCGACGAGCCGGTTTTCCACCAGATCGATGCGCCCCACACCGTTTGCTGCAGCTATCGCGTTTAACCCTTCGAGCAGGGCCACCGCATTCAACCGCTTCCCGTCGACGGATACTGGGGCCCCGGCTTCGAAGCCGATTTCAATCTCCGCGGACTTATCCGGGGCGCGTTCAGGGGAAGCGATCCACTGCCACATGGATTCCTCGGGAGCGTTAGCGGGATCCTCGAGTATTCCGCCTTCGTGACTCAAATGCCAGATGTTGCGGTCGCGGCTATAGAGATCGGCTTTCGTTTGCGCTACCGGCACATTGTGCGTCTGGGCGTAGGCAAGCGCATCTTCGCGGGACTGGATCTTCCACTCGCGCCAGGGCGCAATGATCTGCAGCTTCGGCGCGATGGCTTTGTATGCAAGCTCAAACCGTACTTGGTCGTTGCCCTTCCCGGTGCAGCCGTGAGCAAGGGCGTCCGCGCCGGTCCGCAGAGCAATCTCCGCCTGGCGCTTGGCCAAAACCGGACGGGCAAAGGACGTGCCCAGCAGATATTTGTGTTCGTAAACGGCTCCTGCTCGCAGTGTCGGCCAGATATACCCGGTGATGAATTCCTCACGCAAATCCTCAATGGAAGCCGCCGAAGCGCCGGTGGCGAGCGCCTTGCTCCGCGCGGCTTCTAAGTCTTCTTGCTGGCCCACATCGCCAATCATGGCGATCACTTCACACCGATAGTTCTCTATCAGCCAGGGAATAATGATTGATGTATCCAGCCCGCCCGAATAGGCGAGCACTACTTTGCGGGGCACGCAGTCTCCTTTTAGCTGAGCAGCATCAGCAGGATGGCTTTCTGTACGTGCAGACGATTTTCTGCCTGATCGAAGACGATGGAACGGGGCGAATCCATTACGGAATCGGTCACTTCAGCGCCGCGATGGGCGGGAAGGCAATGCATAAATAGGGCGTCCGGAGCCGCACGTTTCATCAGGGCGTCATTTACCCGATAAGAAGCAAAGACTTTTGCGCGGGTGGCCGCTTCGTCCTCTTGTCCCATGCTGACCCAGACATCTGTGTAGACGGCTTGTGCTCCGGCCACCGCCTCCTCGGGCGAAGCGAACATCTCTAAAATAGCGCCAGTTTCGCGCCCAGCCTGCCGCGCCTCGGCAACGACAGAAGCATCGGGTTCGTAACCCGCCGGTGTGGCAATGCGCATCTCTGCCCCGACGCGCGCCGCGACAGCCATCAGCGAATGGCAAACGTTATTGCCGTCTCCCACATAAGCAAGTTTCAATCCGCGCAGTGTTCCATAGCGCTCGCGCAGCGTAAAGAAGTCCGCATAGGCCTGACAAGGATGAAAGCGGTCGGAGAGCGCGTTAATTACGGGGACGCTGGCGAACTCTGCGAGCTGCTCGAGTTCGCGCTGGGCGAAGACTCGCGCAACAATAGCCTGAACCCAGCGCGAGAGGTTTCTGGCTACATCGGGGATCGACTCGCGTTCCCCAAGCTTTGAAACGGTGTGGTCCAAAAAAATCGCCGTTCCGCCCAGGCTCCGCATGCCAACCTCAAAAGTGACGCGCGTACGCAGCGAAGGCTTTTCCAAGATCAAAGCCAGGAAACGGCCGGCCAGCGCGGAGGCGTAGTGATCCGGGCGAGCCTTGGCGTCCGCCGAAAGCTGAAGGAGTTCCTGGACGCGCGCCGCGTTCCACTCCGCGCCGGTAAGAAGGTCGGTGGAAAGAGCGACGGGTATGGATATCGTGGTCATGATTTAGCGGGAAGCCGCCAAGGCGTTCCGGTCGTTCTTTTCGGCGAACTCTGCAGCAACAGCATGGGGACGCTTGGTTTTCTTCAGGACTTGCCGAAATCTCTCCGTGAATTCATCCACTTGGCGCTCGGTCACGATAAAAGGCGGCAGCAGCCGCAGCACGCGTTCATGGGTGCAATTAATAATCAATCCTTCGCGCAGCGCGCCTTCTACATAAGCTTTGCCCTCGACAGCAAGCTCGATTCCCAAGATCAGTCCTTCGCCGCGAACCTCTCGGATGAAGTCGAAGTCCCCGGCAAGGCGGGCCAGTTCCGAGCGCAATTGCGATCCACGCTCGCGAACGTTTTCAAGCAAGTTGTCGTCCTCGATGGTAGACAGAAATTCGAGCGCAACGGCACAGGCCAGCGGTCCGCCCCCGAATGTCGAGCCGTGCAGACCAGGCGAGAAGGATTCCGCGAAACTCTCTCGGGCCACAACCGCTCCTAAAGGGAGCCCACCAGCCAACGGCTTGGCAATGACTACGATATCCGGTGAACCCGTGTGGCGCTGATAGGCAAAGGGACGGCCGGTCCGCCCCAGGCCCGACTGGATCTCGTCCGCAATGAGCGCCGCGTCATAGTGGCTGGCCAGTTCGCGAGCACGCGTCCAAAATGCCGCGCTGACGGGATAAATGCCACCCTCTCCCTGGATTGGTTCGATAACGATGGCGCAAACCGAATCGTCGAATTTAGCTTCCAGATCAGCGATGTCGTTAAAGCGCACAAATTCGATCCCGGGCACCAACGGAGCAAAGGGCTCGCGATACTTTGCGGGGTAGGTTATGGAAAGCGCGCCGAAGGTGCGCCCGTGGAACGAATTTTCAAGCGCCAGAACACGAGTCTTTCCTTCGGTACCGCGTTTGTGGGCGGCAAGCCGCGCCAGTTTGATGGCCCCTTCCACAGCTTCCGTGCCGCTATTGCAAAAAAAGACGCGCTCTAGCCCGGACCACTCCGCCAACTTGCGCGCCAAGGGACCCTGATAAGAGTGATGAAACAGATTCGAGACGTGCACGGCGCGCGCAGCTTCGCGGCGAATGACACGTGTCAGCCTCGGATGCGAATATCCCAGGGCATTTACGGCCAGGCCGCCGAGGAAATCCAGGTACTTACGACCGCGATGGTCGTAAAGATAGCAGCCGCGGCCGCGTACAAACAGCAGAGCGGGGCGCCGGTACGTGTTCATCAGGTATCGTCCCGTCAGGCGCATGGCCTGCTCGGGGGGTACCCTGTGCTTCGCGGGTTTCGGCTTGCGGGGTCTGTTCAACTTCCAACTCCGGCTGCAGCAGGATAACTGGATGTGACGCGCGTCCCCGGCCCTTTCTGCCCGTTCGCCGCAGAAAGCAGCCCGCTCTCGTTCGCCCCGCCTACGATGCGCACTTGCTTCACGCCGGCTGCAAGTGCCCGCTTGCATGCTTCCAGTTTAAGCACCATGCCTCCGGACACCTTGCTGTGCCGAATCAAATCTTCCACATCGCTGCAGGAGACGGCCTTCATCACCTTGGATCCGTCGAGCACCCCGGCGACATCGGTCATATAGATCAGCCGGTCGGCATGGATGTATTCGGCGCAGGCGGCCGCCATATGGTCAGCATTGATGTTGTAGAGTTCCCCGTCAGCACCCATTCCGAGGCAGGATGCCACCGGAACGATGCCGGCCCGCCAAAGCGATTCGAGAAATTCGACATTTACGCCTGTGAGATAGCCGACGAAACCCAGCGCACCCACTACGTCATCGTGTTGCATCGGCTCGGCAAGGAAGCAGCCGGAGTCCGAGGCACACAAGCCGATGGCTGGCTGCCCCGCGGCAGAAACGGCGCCGGCCATACGTTTATTGAGCAATCCGCCGAGAACCATCACAGCCACATCCCGCGTTTCCCGATCGGTGACGCGCAGGCCACTGATGAATCGGCTCTCAATGCCCATGCGCTTAAGCGTGGCGGTAAAAATCTTGCCACCGCCGTGCACCACCAGCAACTCATGCCCTTGCTGGGCAAGTTGCGCGATCTGCCTGGCCAGCGAGCGTACTGCTTGCGGATCGTCCAGCAGAGCCCCGGCGATCTTCACGACCATTCTCATTGCAGACCCGTTGCCTCCTCGAAGCCCATCATCGTGTTCATGTTCTGTACTGCTTGGCCCGCAGCGCCCTTGCCGAGATTATCGAGACAGCTCACCACGACGAGGCGCTCCCCTCGTGAATCTAGAGCGAAGCCGATATCACAGAAATTCGTGTGCGCCACGTGCTGGAGTTCCGGGAGACGTCCTGCCGGCCATAGTCTGACCATGGGTTTTCCGGCGTAGAACTGGTGATAGAGGGCTTCGATTTCGGCTGCCTCGCGCCGCGGTTCCAGCCAAACGTAAAGCGTGGAAAGAATTCCGCGGGCTAGGGGGAGCAGATGCGTGGAAAACATCATTTCGCCGGCAGCGATCCCCAGATGCTCGGTGACTTCCGGCGTGTGCCGGTGGGTGAACAGGCTGTACGCGCGGAAGTTTTCGTCTACCTCAACGAAATGGAGCTCACGCTTTGGTTCCTTGCCGGCGCCGGAAGCACCGGACTTGCAATCGCACACGACGCCACGGCCCGATGCGATCCATCCCGCTTCGACAAGCGGCCGAAGCCCGAGAATCACCGACGTCGGATAGCAGCCCGGATTGGCAACCAATTTCGCGTTGGTCACAGCATTGCCGTATAGCTCGGGAAGGCCGTAAACAGCCTGGGCCAGCAGCTCCGCATCCGGCGCAGGCAACTTATACCAATTCTCGAACGTGCCAGGATCACGGAAGCGGAATGCCCCGCTCAAGTCCACAATCCGCAGCCCCGCCTCAAGCAGTTGCGGAACAATCTCCAGTGAAGCCTCATGAGGCGTGGCCAGGAAGGCCAATTCAGCACCGCTCTCCGCAATCGCCCGTAAGGAGAAAGCACGGCACGGAGCCTCGCCCCATCCACGAAGCTGCGGAAAGATCTCGGTAAGACAGTTCACCGGCTTCGCGCTTTCGCGCAGGTAAAATGTGGGCTTGGCGATGGTAGGGTGCCGAAGCAGGAGCTGCGCCAGCTCAAATCCCGCGTAGCCGGTTGCTCCAACGACGGCGACCCGCATGGGGCCGTTCATCGGAGCAGGGCCTCCAATCGTTGTTGCACCGCGGTCCTGGCGGCCCGAGACGGCGTAATCACGAGAACCGTATCGTCGCCGGCGATGGTGCCGGCCACTTCACGAAGCCGTTCCCCGTCTACGGCAGCGGCCAATGGCTGCGCACCGCTGGGCGGCGTCTTGAGGACCAGTAGATTATCGGCAGGCCGCACGTCCAGCAGATATTCGCGCACCGCGCGCGCCAGCGGAGGGAGCGCCTGCGCGCCATCTTCGTGGGCCGGCTTTAGCGGTTTATAGCCCTCCGCTGTTTTCACCAGCTTTAGCTCAGCGATGTCGCGGGAGAGGGTGGCTTGGGTGACACGCAGTTTCAACTGCGCCAGCCGCCGCCGCAATTCGTTCTGGCTCGAAATAGCTTCGCTCGCGATCAATTTGAGTATCTGCCCTTGCCGGAACCGTTTTTGGCTTGCCAACCCTTGACCTGCCACGTTTTATGCATTCGATTGCATAATTATGCGGGCACCGGCCGGGCTTGTCAACAAAAATTTGATTTTCTCCATCGGATTTTTGATTCGAGATCTTCTTTACCGCGTTGAGCCATGGCGAAGCCGGTGCTATTCTCGTTGGCAATGTCTGACGTTTCCGTAAAAGCCGCTCCGCCCCAGCCGCTGTCGTCCCGCTCCCAGGCACTGCTTCAGGTGGCGGAGTCGATTGCGCACCATCGCGATCTGGCCGAGCTGTTCCACGATCTGGCTGCCCGGCTGCACGGCGTCGCTCATTTTGATTACTTAAATCTCGTGCTGCACGACCCCGAACGCCAGGTAATGCGCCTGCACCTCCTCGAAACCTTGCGCGCAAGACCGACCCAGTTGCGTGTGGGCAGAGAATCGCCCATCGGGTCCACGCCTTCCGGGCGCGTTCTCGAGACTCAGGAGGCGTTTGTCGTTTCGGATGTCGAAGCGGAGACGTCCTTCCCGGCCCTCATGGAGGCGCTTCGGCAAGAGGGGGTCCGTTCCTTCTGCGTGGTTCCGTTGACGACCGCGCAGCGCCGGCTGGGAACGATTGGCTTCGGAAAGCTCGAACCCCATCACTACGATGCCAGCGAAGTTGATTTCATGCAGCAGGTGGCGCGCCAGGTGGCCGTGGCTGTGGATAACGCGCTGAACTTTGAGACCGCAAGGGCCTATCAGCAGCAATTGGCGCGAGAGCGGGATCGCTTGCGCGTGCTGCTCGAGGTCAATAATGCGCTCGTCTCAACGCTCGACCTGCGTCAGCTCTTTCACGTAATCGCCAGTAGTCTGCGGCGGGTCCTGCATCATGAGTATACAAGTTTGGCCCTGCTCGACCCCAAAACCAACAGATTACGAGTGCGGGCGCTCGACTTCTCAGGCGGACAGGGTTTGATTCACGAGGAGATGTCCGTTCCTCTGGAGAAGTCCCCAGCCGGAGAGGCGTTTTCCGCGCGGCTGCCGCAACGCTATGCCCGCGCCGATTTGGAAAGATTTGATTCCGACATCACCCGCCGGCTGATAGCCGAGGGAGTACGTGTAGAGTGTTGCGTTCCTCTCATCACACGTGAACGCGTGCTGGGAACCCTTAACGTGGCCAGCTTTCGCGATTCCGCGTTCCCGCAGGAGGACCAAGACCTGCTCAGTCAGGTCGGGGCGCAAGTAGCGATAGCCGTCGAAAATGCGCTGGCTTTTCAAGAGATTGCCGAACTCAAGAACAAGCTCACCGAAGAAAAGCTCTATCTCGAAGATGAAATTCGCACGGAGCACAATTTTGAGGAGATCGTCGGCGAAAGCCCGGTACTGAAATCTCTGCTCTCACAACTGCAAACGGTGGCGCCCACCGATTCGACCGTGCTGATTACGGGAGAGACCGGCACCGGCAAGGAACTCATTGCCCGCGCTCTTCATAATCTAAGCGCCCGCCGCGATCGGACCTTTGTAAAGATCAATTGCGCCGCCATCCCTACTGGATTGCTGGAATCCGAGCTCTTCGGACACGAAAAAGGCGCTTTCACGGGCGCCATCGCTCAGAAGCTCGGGCGCTTTGAGCTGGCTGATAAAGGAACCCTCTTCCTTGACGAAGTTGCCGATATTCCCCTGGAGCTTCAGCCCAAACTCTTGCGTGTTCTGCAAGAACAAGAGTTTGAACGCCTCGGCAGCACGCGCACGCGCCATGTGGACGTGCGCGTGGTAGCCGCCACAAACAGCGATCTCGCCCGCATGGTCGAGAAAGGCGCATTCCGCAGCGACCTTTTTTATCGGTTGAACGTTTTTCCACTGGCCGTCCCCCCTCTGCGTGAACGCCGCGAAGACATCGCCACTTTGGTGCGCTATTTCGTCCAGCGTTACGCCCGCCGGATGAACCGGCACATCGAAACCGTTTCCACAGAAACAATCGCTGCTCTCGAGCGCTACCATTGGCCCGGTAACGTCCGCGAACTGGAAAACCTTATCGAGCGCGCAGTTATCCTTTCTCCCTCACCTGTGCTGCGTATTCCTCTTTCTGAATTGAAGTCGAATCCGGATGGCCATACAGCCGGTCTGCCTACCTTGGCTGAAGCCGAACGAGATCACATCCTACGAGCGCTTGAGGAATCGAAATGGGTTCTCGGCGGACCCAAAGGCGCCGCGGCCTTGCTGGGCATGAAGCGTACGACCCTTCAGTCGCGCATGCAGAAGCTGGGGATTTCCCGACCGCGTTAAAAATCCTTATAGCGAGTCTCAGTCTTTTGGATCCCACATGTTCGGGCGGCGATTTCGGCGACCGGACGCTTGTGGGCGGAGTCGCGGGGGCTACCTTCGCGGTAATGTAGGATTTCCCAGCCCCGGAAATAAGTTTTTAACTCGCCAGGGTGCAGTCGGTGCGAAGTGGCGGCGTCCTCACCAGGGTGGGTGATGTGAACAATCGCGAGGAGAACCCCGCCAGCCACGATGCCCCGTTTGGCGGGCGCGAAGAGGTCCCGTTGAAGGTAGTAGCACATCGCTATGAGGTCCCAGGCGTTAGGGACGATATCAAATTCATGCTTCTCGAGGTCGGCAACGCGGGTATCAATTTTCAGGTGCCGGTCGGAGGCGCGGTCCAACAATACCGCAATGGCGCTGGGGGCGCCATCAACTGCGGTAACTCTCCAAGCGTGCTCGGCGAGCCAAAGAGCATTGCGGCCGGTGCCGCAGGCAAGGTCGAGGGCTTTTCCTGGGCGGAGCTTTCGAGCGGTTTCGGTCAGCAGAGGCGCTGGAGCAGCGTCGAAATCCTCGGCGGGGCGTTCTCTCGAGCGGTAGCGCTCTTCCCAGGCGCGGATTTCCACGCGGGAATTGTTGCCGGAATGGCAGGGATGTGCAAGGCGCGCCCGTGTACGTGGAAGCAGCAGTTTGAGACAGAGCAGCTAACGCCGAGTCGAAGAGGGGTCGCAGTGAACCTGCGGATTAAAATCCGCAGGGCGAAGGTTAGACAAACAGATTGGTTCGCTTAATCCCATCGGCGCAACGCTAAACCGCGGCGCACGAAGCTAGGCGCCGGCCGTGCGCGCCTGGGGTTCGTTCAGCCGCACGCGATAGCTTTTCTGGTGGCGTTTGATGACGACTTTGTCCTCACGCGCCAGCCAGCCAACGGCCCAGTCGAAAACCGGAGACTTTGCCTCTACTTCTTGTTTCAAGCTAGGTAAAGACAATTCGCCTTTCGCATTCAGGGCTTGCCAGATTGCTCCCGCGGCCGTCCCAATTTCTTCATGCATTTACGCCCTCACAATCCACGGCGGTATAGCCGGTCGGCGCACTGCGCTGGAGTTAAGCACACAAAGCTCACATTTCCGATCACAGGAAGTCTAGCACGATCTCCAGTTGGCTTGGCCGAGCAGTCGGGGCGCCGCAGAGGCGGTGACGAGAGCATCTTTATTGTTGTAGGAACGGGAAGTCAGGGGTAGACTCTCTTCCCGTGTTCAGCAAACTGAACAGCCCCGTGAGGGTTAAGCCGGAGACGGAGAGCCCTGAGAGGCCGTCGCCGAAGACCGTTCCGGCGGAGGTTAAGTCCCCGCCAGGCCAATATCTTAAGGCCGTTCGCGAACGGCTGCAGGTTGGCATGCGTGAGGTCCAGGACGCAAGTATGGTGATTGCGTCGGAGGAGGGCAACCCGAACTTTTACCTGTCCCCCGCTAGACTGACGCAGATCGAGAACGAAGAATCGGTCCCCAGTTTCTACAAGCTCTTCAGCCTTTGTTCCATCTACGGACTTGATCTCAATGATGTCCTGGGACGCTACGGCGTCAATGCGAACCGGACGCGAGCTTACCGAACGCGCTTTCTGCCGGAGATCACTCGCACCACCTCGGCCGAAATCTACGGATTTCAGGACAAGGTTTTGGTTCCGGTTCGCATGGACCCTACGTTCCGTTGGGAGACAACGCAATTGGTGAATCGCGTGGTGGCCATGTGGGGAGAAATCCCCGCGGCTTTTCTCTTGAACAGCAGTCCCCACCGGCATACCTATGGCTATGTAGGGCTGGCCGACAGGACCATGTTCCCCCTCCTGCGCCCCGGCTCCTTAGTGATGATTGATCCTGAGCGGAGGCGAGTAGCTCAGGACGGATGGAAGAGCGAATTCGAACGGCCGGTTTACTTCGTGGAGCTGCGTAATGGATACCGTTGCGCGTGGTGCCAAGTGGAAGGTTCGCGGCTAGTGCTAATACCTCATCCGGTCTCGAATGTGCCCGTACAGAGCTTTAATTTAACCACCGAGGCCGAGGTCCTGGGTCAGGTAGTGGGAGTGGCGATGAGGCTGGTTCCTCCAAATACGTCCAGCCAGGGGCCTGGATCAAAACTTCCAGCGCCGAGCGAAATTGTGAGATAAAAAACCTCCGCGCTAGCAAGGAGCATCCTTCCGGAATCATCTCGTAGTAAGGCTCGGTCTCCAGCCACAGGTTGGCCACACGAATTTCCACCTGGCCCAACGAATTAAAGTGCTTCCGCAGTTCTCGCGACAAGTCCATCAGCGAAAGATTGGCCACTGCTTCAAAGACGGAGCGGTGAGTTTCGCGAAGCGCCCGATTGACTTCCTCGGGCGTGGAGATACTCGCCCACCCTTCGTGCAAATAGCGGCCGGTGTACGGATCTCGTAAAGAGGAGAGAAATACCAGCTGTGCGAAGGCGCTGGGCAAGGCCTCTAGGACGTTCTGCAAATAACGCGAGATGGGTTGTTCCCGCAGCATCACCGTGGAGAATTCTAGGACAACTTTAGCACGCGGCGCAATTCTTTCGTTTTCAGTCTGCTGAACGGATTACGAAAAGATTACTAGCTCTACGGCGAATACTGTAGATTGGCGTCGCTTTACACAAACTCTCGTTCGAGGTGATTATCATGGGCGGACGCCCCCCGATGTTCCCAGAGGATTAGTACGTTAGTACGTTAAGGCTTGCATAACAGAGGCGGTGCCTAAGCCGCCTCCAGCGCAGCGGTTTAGTGTATACTGTCGGCTGTCATGTTTCTCTCTGGCGCGATATGCGTCGCGGCCGTGTCTCTTGAGCTTGCCACTCTTCTCCTTTTGGTGTCTAAAGGCGTGTGGCGCTCATACAGGCTTTTCTTCGTATACGCAACGTGGCTGTTCCTCGCCAATTCTGCAATTCTCGTCACCTTTCTTTATCTCCCCGCTGACAGTCACACGATCAACTGGGCCAGCCGCGTTTATCCGGCGCTGTACTGGAATATTGACAGCATCGATGTGGTCCTTCGGTTCGTCGTGGTCTGGGAAGTATTTCACCAAATATTCCCAAAGAGTTCAGGACTGAACAAGAGCTTGTCGAAAGGTTTGGCGATCGTTGCCTTTGCTCTTCTCGTGGTCGGCTGTGGCACGTTTTTGATTTATCAGAACTATACCGGTCCCCGTTCCATCCATTTGGCTCTAGATCGTAGCTTCGGTGTTGTCCAGGCTTTTATGATCCTCGGCACGCTAGTAACAGCTCGCTATTATGGTGTGAGGTGCGGTCGAAACGTTCGTGGTATAGCACTTGCCTTCGGGGGCTGGGTATCGATCTCAACAGCCACCAATGCGATGGCTGACCTTGCGAGTCCTTTCTTAGCCTATTGGTACTATTTACGACCGCTGAGTTTCGTTGTGATGATAGCTGTCTGGATATGGGCGCTGTGGGTTTATGAACCCAATCCGCCAATCATGGAGAGCGAAGCAATCGAACTTGACCAGTGGACTCAGGATTGGAATCGCACGATTTCAACCGCACGGACCATCATACGGCCATGATCAATCTAATTTTTTTCACGATATTGGGATTAGCACTCTTCGGCAGCTTTATTTTCATTGCCCTGCAGGGCAGCCCGAAGAGTTTGCCCGATTCTTCGGCCGTTCAGGCGGTAACGGAAATCATCGCTCTGGAAGGCAGTTCTTTTGCCAATGCCAGGCGCCTCCTGGATGACACGGATTACCAAGCCCTATGCTCGAATCCTGATCTGCGGCGGTTGGCGCAAAGGCTTCGCAACGACCGCAAGCAACTCGCGCTGACGTGGATTTCGTCGCTGCAGAACGACCTCATCAGGTTATGGCGATTCCGGCGATTCCTGATTCAGCGGGGTGTGGCTTCCAGTATGAGCGAAGAGCTGCGGACGCTTCAGGCGCTCTCGCTCTCTCTCGTGCTGCTCAGTTTCATTCGACTTTCCATACGCGCCGCGGGCCCGTTTGCCTTGCCGCGCGCCACGCGTCAAGCCGGGCAATTGGTGGACAGCATGTCCACCGGTGCGGCCCTCGTGCTCGGTCGTATTCCCGTCGCCGGCTGGGCGGAAATCGAGCGCAGTTGGGTGAAGAGCGCAGCCTAACCGGCCTGATCGATGTCTCCGCCTTTTGCTTCGGGTTATGTCGAAATCGGCCAAATTCTAAGTGCGGTTTTACTCGTGCGATCTGAATCAAACCAGTTGCCTCAGCCAGCCCAGGGTCGCATGATCGGCGTCTCTGCTCAGATGCAGTGCCTTTACGGCCTGATCCATCAGGTCAGTACTTATGCCTATCCCGTGCTCATTGCCGGTGAGAAGGGCACGGGCAAAAAATTGGCCGCCCAAACAATCCATTCCCTCAGCCGGCGGAGAGAAAAGGCTTTTGTCGTTGCCGATTTTTCCACGCTGGCGCCCACCCTGGCGGAATCCGAGCTCTTCGGCTATGAGAGGGGCACTTTTGCCGGAGCGAGCCAGACGCAATGGGGTTTGCTGGCCTTTGCACGTGAGGGGACCATTCTGCTGAACGAAGTCGGAGACCTTCCCTTTCACGTTCAGACCAGATTCGTCCAGGTGCTGCAGGAGAAGGAATTCAAGCCCATTGGTTCCCCTCATCCCCTTCCGTTCAAAGCTAGAATTCTTGCGACGACCTCACGCGACCTGCAGGCGGACGTAAAACGCGGCACATTTCGCGAAGAGCTTTTCCTGCGGCTGAATGCGACGCAAATCACGCTCGCTCCCCTTCGCGAACGCCAAGAAGATATTCCGCTTCTGATCGACTATTTCCTGGAGAAGCATGAGGGTGCGGAGCAGTCGAAAACAAAATTCTCGGCGGCCGCAATCCAGCATTTACGCGCGCATGACTGGCCAGGAAACGTTCGGGAATTGGAGGAGAAAGTTCGGCAGGCAATCTCGCTTCATTCTGGAGCTGTCGTCGACGTCAGTGATCTCAATCTCGCACCCGAATTGCCAGACGATCGGCGGTGGGCAGCGGATATAACGTCTTATCTCGACGTGCGGGAACGACATACCATTGTGCAGGCTCTTCATGAGTCCCACGGAGACAGATCGGCTGCCGCAAGGCTTCTCGGAATGGCGGAATCAGCCCTCCAGAAGCGGCTTCAATATTATGACCTGTGATCAGCAGGCACCCGCCGGAGTTGAACCCGATCCTGGCACGCCTCGTCCTCAGCGGCTAGGCCCATATCTTCGCATGGCCCAATAGGCCGCTGTGCCACCCACGGCCGCGGTTGCCACAATCAGACCAGCATCCCGCTTCGATTTCATCCGAGCTTCGTCTTCTTCAGCAAGCCGCGCGGGCCGTCTGTGGAAGAAAGTAGTTGTTGAAGGTATCCGGGAACAGCAGAACGTGGTTGCCGTCTGTGCCCAGCGGTTTTGTTTCTGCGGCGAAACCATTGCGTGAAAGGCTCGGGCGCGAACTGAGGAATCTTGCGCTGTGGCGCCATTCCGGCCAGCCATTTTGCGATTTCGCGCGTGCCCGACGTTGCGATCGGTTAAGGTGCAGGAGTTGGTTACGCGTTATATCATCTCGATGAAGGGCTATACGGCACGGGAGAAAATGAGCGACGCGATTGCCGGAACTGAATCGTAACTCTATGTCAGTTGCCTATATTTGCGAGGGGTTTCGCACTCCCATCGGCCGCTACGGCGGCGCCCTAGCCCAGATCCGCACCGATGACTTAGCAGCAGTGCCGCTCGCGGCTCTGCGGGAGAAATTTGTCCGCAGCGATTGGGAGTCCCTCGACGAGATTGTGCTCGGCTGCACGAATCAGGCGGGCGAAGATAATCGCAACGTCGCGCGGATGGCGTCACTCCTGGCGGGTATTCCACACACTGTTCCAGCCATGACGGTCAACCGGCTTTGCGGCTCAGGGATGGAAGCGATTGCAGTTGCCGCCCGAGCGATTGCCGCGGATGAAATTTCGCTCGCTATTGCCGGTGGAGTGGAAAGTATGAGCCGCGCGCCGATGGTCATTCCAAAGGCGTACTCCGCGTTTTCCAGAACTGCGGAGATTTACGACACCACCATCGGATGGCGCTTCGTGAATCCGGAACTAGCGAAAAAGTATGGCACCGCCTCTATGCCAGAGACAGCCGAGAACGTCGCGGCCGCTTATCGGATTGACCGATGCTCGCAGGACAAATTCGCTCTTCGCTCGCAGCAGAGGGCTGCCACCGCTCAGAGGGCCGGAATCCTCGCCCAAGAGATCGTGCCTGTTCATGTTTCGCAACCTAAGGGGCCTTGCAAAGTCGTATCCCAGGATGAGCATTTACGGCCGGACACGACCATCGAGGCGCTTGCGAAATTGCCGACGCCATTCCGGGAAGGCGGCACGGTAACCGCCGGAAACGCATCTGGGATTAACGATGGCGCCTGCGCGATCTTCGTGGCTTCGGAAGCTGCAGCTTCCCGTTTTGGATTGACTCCCATGGCTCGCGTCATCGGTACAGCTGCGGCGGGCGTGCCACCCGATGTCATGGGTATCGGCCCGATTCCTGCCATCCAGAAGTTGCTCGGACGATTCAATTTGAAAATGGAGGATATGGATGTCGTGGAAGTGAACGAAGCCTTTGCGGCGCAGGCGCTTGCCGTAATCCGTGCATTCAGCCTGCCTGACGACTGCGAAAAAGTGAATCCAAATGGCGGGGCAATCGCGCTGGGCCATCCTCTCGGAATGAGCGGCGCGCGTCTGGTCCTGACCGCTGCCAGGCAACTGCAGCGCATCAAGGGGCGCTATGCTCTTGCATCCATGTGCATTGGGGTGGGGCAGGGAATCGCAACTTTATTGGCGCAACCCTGAAATCCCAGCGGGTTGCCTCCTCTGGCGATCCCGATTAAGCGGAGCGCCGCAGGTACGACAGGAGGCGCCGCGTGCGCGGAGTCTGTCGCAGTGTCTGCAGAGCTTGAGCTTCGATCTGTCGCGTGCGTTCCCGGGTGACTCCCAGGCAGCGGCCCACTTCCTCGAGCGTATGTTCGTCTCCGTCCTCCAGCCCGAAACGCATGCGGATGACTTTGGCCTCGCGCGGCGTGAGATCATTCAGCATATCGATCGCGTGCTCTTTCAGATTGCGATCAATTACGGCCTCGGAAGGAGACGCGGCCTGCTTGTCTTCGATGAAGTCACCGAGATGCGATTCCCCATCAGTCCCGATGCGGGTTTCCAGAGACAGCGGCTCCTGTGCAATCTTCATCAGTTCGCGAACTTTTTCAATGGGGAGACCCAGGCGTTCGGCAATCTCATGTGAAGTGGGTTGACGCCCGAACTCTTTGAGCAATTCACGATTTGCCTGCATGAACCTGTTAATGTGCTCGATCATGTGCACAGGCACGCGAATCGTGCGAGCTTGGTCAGCAATTGCGCGAGTGATAGCCTGGCGAATCCACCACGTAGCGTAGGTCGAAAATTTGAATCCGCGCCGCCATTCAAATTTCTCCACGGCTCTCATCAACCCAATGTTGCCCTCTTGAATGAGATCAAGAAAGCTCATGCCCCGGTTCACATATCGCTTAGCTATGGATACAACCAGGCGAAGATTGGCCTCAGTCATCTGCTTCTTGGCGTGCTCCGCAATCGCTTCGCCTTTGCGCATCCGCTGTAGCAATCGCTTCTCTTCGCTCACGCTCAGCAGATGGTTGGGAGCCCGTAGGGCCGACCCAGGTCGCCGCGCGACGCCCTTTGGCCGCGCAGCAGACTCCACCAGGGCGGCACGAGTCAGTGCAATCAGGCGCGCTCTCTCGAACGGAGTGAACTTGATCGAGTTCATAAGTAGAGAAGCGCGCACCCGCAGTCGGGCGAGTGGCCAGGTGCGCCGACGCCCAGAAGCCGATCGCTTGAGTCGCCGGCTCCGACGAATCGCTAGCGAGTAAAGCCGCGAGACCTCGGCGATAGCCTGCAAAGTGTGCTTGAGTTCGGTTTTTTCGGCCGAAGGCGTCTCGCCCCCGATTTGAACGACATTTTTGATCGGTCTTGCGCCGTTGCGCAGTTCTTCAGCCACGCGAAGCAGCGCTTCGATGCCAACCGGCGAACGCGAGACGGCCGTCATGACCATCTTCTCTCCGCGCTCAATCTGCTTCGCGAGAGCCACCTCCTGTTCGCGCTTCAGCAGAGGCACGGCGCCGAGCGCCGCCAAATAGGTGCGGATAGGGTCGTAGGTGTCGTCTGTGCCCGGCGCGTATTCGATCTCTCTTTCATCGACGGAGGTCTCCCGTCCGCCAGATTCTGACAAGCTGCCGGCCCTGACGACGTTGTCGTATTCGTCCTCTCTCAACTGTTGGATGTTGTCTATGAATCCCATAAAATCAGATTTCCTCACGCTTCGTCTTCAGAAAAGGCGGCCGGGGGGAACAAGGGATCAGAATAAATAGTATTACCATCCGTCGATATTCCTAACGAAATCAGCAAGATGCGGAGCTTAATCGACCGGTCGACTCTGAAGTTCCTATATTAGCCTTATTTTTAGATGCGGCGGCTCAATAAAAGATGCACCTGATTTTTCGCTCCCGTGTTACATCTTCCGATGTAGTGTTTACTCTTAGCGAAGCCCTTATTTAGCCCTGAGGCTCATGACATACGCGACCAGCGGCTTATGGTCCGGGCTGTCGAGCGGTATGTCGGGCATACCCTTATTATCGGCATCCACGCTGGGCTTTGTAAGGAATTTTGAAACTTGATCGGCCGTCAACTTCGAGTGGGTGAGATCCGGCGCATCCGGGGTTCCTTCACCATTCTGGCCATGGCAGTCGTAGCATTTATACGCCTGGAAGCGCGCTTTGCCTTGCGCGGCGAGAGCATTCTGTTGACCGCCTGCGGCGGCACGGCCGGCGGGCCCGGCACTCGCGGCTGGCCCCTGCGCGTACAGAGAGGGGACCAAAATAGCTGCCGTGGCGAAAGCGCACTCAAGCAACGCTAATTTCCGCAACTCCATAAAACCTCCGGGGGCGGATTATACGAGCAGGGAGCTCCCCGGTGGAAGGGCTCGACGCAGCGGTCCTCAGGGGCCGGACTGATTGCCGTAGCACATTAATTGACGGCCATCGGCCAGCACGACCTTGGACAGACGCAATTTGTAGGTGCCGTCGCTGATGCGATTGCCCACAATGGTAATCTGATCGCCCGGATGAAGAGTATCTTTGGTCCAGCCGGCATTCGCCATGCGGCTGGGACTCGGGCCGCCGGCACTCCATTTCTCGATCTCGCCCTTGTCGTTTGTCACGTCCAGATTCATCCACACATGCGGATTACCAAAATCGAATCCGGTGACGGTGCCCTTCATGGTGGTCAGATTTTTCATGTCATAGCCGCGCCAGGCATGATGGGCGAAGACCGGAGCAGCCGTGATCAGGAGGCAAAGGGAGAATACGACGAGCGTCAGGAGCCTGGTTCTCATGTTCGACACCTCACAGTGTGCGACCATATTTTCGACGCGCTCGGCTTAGGCCCGGTTTCCCGACCGCTCGCCCGCGGGATGAGGGAGCCGCGATATTCAGGACCAGACCGGCTTGACGCCGGGGCCTACCAACATTGCCGGGTTAGCCCCCTTTCGAGGAATGAACTTCTGCGCGCGCCCATTGTCGACTTCAGCGACATAGAAGTTGCCTTCCTGGTCCACATGCATTCCGTGAACGCCCCAAAAGCCGCCAGGAAAATCGCCCCAGGTCCCCCAGGTGTAGAGGAAGCGCCCTTCCAAGTCATACTTGATCATTTTGGACGTGCCGCGGTCGTAAGCCCAGAGATGCCGGTCGGCAGACATGATGATGATGTGCACGTCCGACGGCGGATCGCCGACGCGCCACTGGTTGAGGAATTTGCCGTTCTCATCGAAGACCTGGATGCGATGATTGTTCCTGTCATTGACAAACACACGGCCGGTCTGGACATCGACTGCGACGCCATGCACGCTGTTGAAGTAGCCGGGGCGCGTTTCATTCGGCGGGGTGCCCTTCTGGCCCCAGGCTGTGATGTACTTGCCGTCTTTATCGAACTTCACGACGCGCGTATTGGCGTATCCATCGGCCACGAACATGGTGCCGTCGGGCAGCCAGGCTAGATAAGTCGGCCGGTAGAAATGCTTATCGTCATTGCCGTGCTCGTTGGGGACACCTAGCGTGAGGACGAGCTTCTTTACGTCGTGAGTGAATTTGAAGATGGCGTGCCGGTAATCGTCCACCAGCCAGACATATTTGTCCTTGTCGTAGGGACTGATGTAAATCGCATGCGGACGGCGCAGCATTTTGTCCCACTCCGGCCAGGTTTCGACGATGTCTCCTTTAGAATTCACCGACACGAGGCAATGGTTCCAGCGCCAGTCCACGTTTTCGGTTCCCCGGTTGGGGCCATCGAGCGGACCTGGCGGACTGGCGGAAGTGGCGTCGCGCCAGGGCAGCCGGCCGATGGGAAAACCGAGGCTCGGGCCCAGCTGAGGGAGATCGATTTCCTTCGGCCTCTTTATGTTCGGCAGTTCACCGCGCTGGAGAATGAAGACTCGATCAGGGTTCTCGGCGAAAACGCTCTCCGCCGAGCCCCAAGTCCAATTCTCATTTCCGGGCAGGGAGGACAAAGGCTTAGGCCAGTTCGGGTCGACTTCATAGGCTCCGAAGACGTCCTGGCCACCCACCTGTCCCGGAACGGCCGCAAACGACTGATCGTTTTTCGCCGGAGTTTGGGCGCGAGCCGTGGAGGCGGAACTCAGGAGCTTTGCAACCACGGGCAGGCCCGCTGAAACGAGCCCACATTTCACCAACGCTCTCCTGCTGATTTTTGATAGGGAACCCATGGTTAGTCCTTTCTGCTGGAGTACAGGCTCAACTTTGCGGACGACCATACGATAGGGAACGACGGGCCGTCAAGCAGGCCGGAGGTGTGTAGGGGCGTCGCAACGTAACAGAACGCCTCCCCCTCCCCGTATTTTTCGTAAGTGTTCATTTTACTAGACTTAGGTCCAATAAAATGCAAGTGTTCATCCCACAGGAGTTACAGCTAGATTGTATGCAAGGATTGACTCCGGGCCAGTTGGGTGACAGGAGGGCACAATTTGGAGCCGGTTGCGGAAAAGAGCCGATGATTCCACCGAAGTCCAGAAACCGAATCGGTGGGTAGCTTTTCGGGGATGCTGCCGCGAACAATCGGACGGACGGCGCGAAAACTGCGCTGGTTGGTCCGAAGAACATGCAAGAGTATAGCATATTACCTTTTGATTAGCAATGAATTTTATGCGTTGGCTATCTGGTTATTCGAACAAAACGGATTCGAACAATTATCGGACTAGGATTCGTGAGCCGGCGGCTGAACCGAAGTAAAGGCTGACTAGTTGGGCGTGGAAACGAGTCGGTGTTTGCAGGCTGATTGAGTAGAATGGGTTTTGGAGCGGACTGGCGGTTAGAGCCGCGATGCTTCGGATAGGGGTACAGCAGCGCCGAAAAGATCCAACGAAAAGGAGGAAGGATTCATGGTTCGCAAAGCGTCGGCAGTGTGGAAGGGATCACTCAAGGAGGGGAAGGGCACGATATCGAGCGACAGCGGTGTGCTTTCCAATACCCCGTATTCATTCTCGACGCGTTTTGAAAACGCTAAGGGAACCAATCCCGAGGAGTTGATTGCCGGAGCGCACGCGGGATGTTTCACGATGGCACTTTCCGCGCAACTAGGGAATGCGGGAATGACCCCGGAGAGCCTGGAGACGACGGCCTCACTGACCCTCGATAAGTTAGACGCAGGATGGACGGTTACGAAAATTCATCTAGACGTGACCGCGCGCATACCGGGGGCGGACAAGGCGGCCTTCGATAAAGCCGCCGAGAATGCCAAGGCAGGCTGCCCCATTTCACGTTTGCTGAATGCTCAGATCACCATGGTGGCGCGACTCATCGGAGGACAGGCCACCAGCGCATAGGCCTCTGCAGAGAGCGTATCCAACACGGACCGCTATGCCGGGCATGCTGGGCTATACTTCCCCTCAGCGATGCCGCTCCGCATTATTTCCGCCTCATTGATCATCCTCACGGCCTTGTCTGCGAGCTTCGCACAAGCCCCGCGGGGCATTCCGCGAGAACTGGCGAGACAGCGTGCCGCCCAGATTACCAATGTGAGATATCGCCTAGCCTTTGTGCTGATCCCGAAAGCGGCCACAACTTCGGGTAACGAAGAGCTCCGTTTCAATCTGAAGACGCTCCAGCCCGTGGTCTTGGATTTCCGCGATGGCCGGCTCGTCAGCGCGTCCGTGAACGGCGCGACGATCAGCTTGAAACTCGGGAATGGGCATTTGGAAGTCCCCAGAGAGAGGCTGCGAGCGGGAGAGAATACGATCCGCTTCCGCTTTACCGTGCCGATTGCGGCGGCGGGAAAGCCGCTCACGCGTTTTGAGGACCATGACGACGGCAGCGAATACATCTACAGCTTATTTGTGCCCATGGACGCGAGCATGGCTTTTCCCTGTTTTGATCAAGCGGATTTGAAGGGCCGCTTTACTCTTGAACTGACCGCGCCGGAGAGCTGGACGGTCATCTCAAATACGGCAGTTGCGAGCGTTGCCGCTGTTGACACCGGGCAAAGGCACACTCAATTCGCCGAAACGCTTCCGATAAGTACCTATCTGTTTGCGTTCGCCACCGGGCCGTTTCGAAGGCTTCCTACATCGCCGGGTATGCCTGAACTTTATGTGCGCAAATCGAAGTTCGACCGCGCGCAGACCGAGGCTCCCGAGGTGCGGCAGATTGCTGCTCGCGGCGTGCAATACCTCTCCGATTTTTTCGCGCAGCCATTTCCATTTCCGAAATACGACATGGTGCTGATCCCTGGGCTGGCCTATGGGGGCATGGAACATGCCGGAGCAACTTTCCTGCGGGAAGAGTCGGTTTTGTTTCGTACCGCACCGACGCATAGCGACCTGCTGAACCGCGACATCCTCGTCTTGCATGAGCTCACGCATCAATGGTTCGGGAATCTGGTGACCATGCGTTGGTTCGACGACCTTTGGCTAAAAGAAGGGTTCGCGCAATATATGGCGTATCAGGCCCTGGCGGCGCTCCAACCCGAAGAGAACGTGTGGAAGCGGTTCTATGAATCCATCAAGCCGGATGCCTACGCCATCGATTCGACAAAGGGCACGACGCCCATTTATCAGGAGATTCCGAACCTCGAGGATGCAAAATCGGCCTACGGGGCGATCGTTTACTCAAAGGCGCCTGCTGTGTTGAAGCAACTCGCTTTCGTCCTGGGAGCAGAGAAGTTTCGTCAGGGCCTCCAGCTTTACCTGAAGGAGCATGCTTACGGCAATGCCGAATGGAACGATCTGGTGCACGCATTCGAACGGGTATCGGGCAGGCCGCTCGATAATTGGGCGGAGATGTGGATCCGGCATCGTGGCATGCCACAAGTGGAAGTCTCCTGGTCCTGCGAGGGAAACCACCTGAGCGAGCTTTCACTGTCGCAGCACGACGTTTTGGGTTCGGTGGATGTCTGGCCGCTGGCAATGCAGCTTGGCTTGAATTATGTGAACCGGAACCCTGTGTTGATGCGCGTCGACCTGAACGGCAAAACCCTCGAGGTGCCCAATTTGAAGCGGGCAGACTGCCCAAGCTTCATTTTTGCGAATGAGGAGGATTACGCCTACGGCCGCTTTCTGCTCGATCCGCGGAGCCGCGAAGCCGCCGTCCGCCAACTTGGGGAGGTACACGACCTGTTTCGCCGCACGCTGCTTGGGGGTTCGTTGTGGGATTCAGCGCGCACTGCCGAACTGGCTCCGGGGGACTACCTCGCGCTGGCGCTGAAGCTTGTGCTCGCCGAGGCTGACGAAACGCTCGCGCGCAGCGTGCTTTCGCATTCCGCGACCGCGCTGCATCGTTACGTGAGCCCGGCAACGCGAAGCAAATACGTTCCCCAATTTGAAGCTTTGGCGGCAGACCGTATGTCGCAGGCCACGGATCGGGACTTGCGAATTGTGTGGTTCCGGGGCCTGGCAGCCATAGCGGAAACGCCCGAAGGGCTCGCAAGATTAAAAGAAATTCTAAACGGCCGACTTAGCGTACCGGGAGTGGAGCTTCGTCCGCTGGACCGATGGAATGTCGTGACTGCGCTCGTGGCCCACGGCGATCCCGAGGCCGAGGCGATCTTGGCCTCGGAGAAGAAGCGCGATCCGACTGGAGACGGCCAAAAATATGCGTATGTGGCCGAGGCCGCGCGACACGAAAGAGCCGTCAAGCAGCGGTACTTCAAAGATTTTTCGCAGAATCCCTCTCGACCCGAAGATTGGATCGAACAGGCTCTCTATGCCTTCAATTATTGGAACCAGTCAGAGCTCACAGCCCCTTACCTTCAGGACGCCCTCGAAGCTCTTCCACAAATCAAGCGCGAACGCAAAATTTTTTTTCTCGTAGACTGGCTGACGGCATTCATAGACGGGCAACAGTCGCCGGCATCCCGCGCTCAAGTCTATGCCTACCTGGAATCAGGTGGAATTGATGACGATCTGCGATTGAAAATTCTACAATCCGTGGACGAGCTCGACCGAACGGTTGCCATCCGCCAAAAATTCCCCAATTAGCTCGTTTAACCGGCGCTTGATCCCGATTGGCGCCGAACCAATCGTGCGCAGCAGACTGCGGATCAGATTTTGCGCTTCAGTTCTCGCTCGTATTCGGGGAAGTAGCGGCCGATCAGGGGCAAATCAAATTCCGGCAAAATGGATTCTTTCGGCTCGCGCGCCAACAGAAACTCGAACGATCGCTTTATGAGTTCGTGGGGCTCGATCTTTCCCCTGCTAAGCCTGCGGTAATCATCTTGCGCCAGAGTGACGCGATGGGTTGATTCGCTCCTGCCTTCGATTACGCGGACTCCAAACTCGTCCTCTTTCAGCTTTTCGACTTCAATTCGCGCCGCCATCATACCCAGCCTCGGCTATTCCAAACCGTCGCCTAAGACGCCCTTGGCGATCAATTCTTTACGTTCCTCGTCATCGTGGCTGGCGATGATGAAGACGTTCTTTTCCGTGCGGTAGAGTTCGTTCAGCCACTCGAGTTGGGCCAGAAGGGCGGCCTGGTCTTCCTGGATCCAGGGCGCATCTTTGCCTTTGATCAATCGCACGCCGTCCATATGCCAGGCTGTGTCACCGATGAAGAGATACTCTCGGCCGGACTCCAGCGCGACATAGACCATCTGCGAGCCCGGAGTATGCCCCGGCGCCTTGATCAGCGCCATACCCGGCCCAAAGGGAAGGAACTTCTCATAATCAACCACGTTATAGTGGCTGGCCATGTCCGGAGTGATCTTGATTTCAGGCATTTGCGGATCGCTCTCGAGCGCCTGAATTTGCGCGCGCGTGAGAAGCGTTTTCGGTGCGAGTTCGGCTACGAAGGGCGTGCGAATCACGCCGGCAACGTGATCGCCATGCTCATGAGTGATGATGATCGCCCTTGCGCTGCGAAGCGCCCGCTCCACCTGCTTTGCAGCGTCAGGGTAATACGGCTCAATCACTCCGCGCCCGAAGAAGCGATGCACCTGCTCGTCCATGCCGGAATCGATCATCACCGTGCCATCCGCAAAAACGACCTGAAACACCGTGCGGGCCTGGACGCTGGGCTCGTCGGGAGCTCCTTGAACAGAAAATTTCTTTGAGCGGCGGCTTTCCGCAAATTTCAAGACATTGATCCGCAAGGCACGGCGGCCGGGAATCATCGCGGCGACTTGGCGTATTTCGTCGAGCCGCACCGACCAAAGCGAATCGGCAGGTTGTTTTTGCGCCGATTGCGCGAATGACGCCAGTGCAGAGCAGGCAAAAAGCGCGAACAACAAACAAACACTATAGATTTTTTTCATTTTCTTCTTGTCCAAAGTAACAGTTAATGGGCGAGCGCGCTTCAACATGCGATAATCACGCCACGGGAAGATCTGGCTGAATCAATTCCTCCTGCGAGGCTGTATGACGTCGCCGGCGACCGTGACGAACACCGCACCTGAAGTCTTTCGCTGGCGCGACAGCAGTGTAGCGCAGCGAAACACACTGCTCGCCGCCTTTCTCGGCTGGATGCTCAATGCTTTCGATGTGATGCTGTACTCGCTGATGGTTACGCGCCTGATGAGCGTTTTCGGTATGGATCAGGCCACCGCCGGTTTGCTGAATGCGCTAACTTTAGCCGCCTCCGCGGCCGGGACGGTTCTATTCGGCTTGCTGGCCGATCGCTTCGGGCGGCGCCAGATGCTGAATTACAGCATTATCACCTACTCAGTTTTCACGTTCGCATGCGGGCTGGCGAGCTCAGTGGTGATGCTCGCTCTGCTGCGATTCCTGGTGGGCGTGGGCATGGGCGGCGAATGGAACTGCGGAGCAGCGCTGGTGGCGGAAACCTGGCCCACGAGGTGGCGCGGCCGGGCTATGGGAATTGTCCTCAGTGGCTGGGCCGCGGGTTACGCGCTTGCAGCGATCGTTTCGGGCCTGATTTTGGCGCTGGCGGATTGGCGCTGGGTGTTTTTCGTCGGCCTTTTACCGGCACTGCTGACCATCTGGATTCGCCGCAAGGTCCCCGAACCGGAGATTTGGAAACATTCACGGGAGAGGCCGGTCTCATCGGCAGAACAGAAAATGCTTTGGCGCGCCGCGCGGCCACGCCTGCTTGCGCTGCTGACCATGAACACCTTCGGGATGTTTGCGTGGTGGGGCCTGTTCAGTTGGATCCCGGCTTACTTGGCTCTCCCGCAGTCGCAGGGCGGGCGAAATTTTCAGATGCTGGGCGTGGCAACTCTGCTGATCGTCCTCAATCTTGCAGGGATGTTCCCCGGATATTTGTCTTTCGGTGTTTTTGCCGATCGCTTCGGACGAAAACGCTCGGTTATTTTCTATCTCGCCGCGGCTTCGCTGCTGGTTCCATTTTTTGCCGCCGCCCGGGAACCTGCGGCAATTCTCGTGGCCGGCTGCATGACCGCTTTCTTCGGAACCGGCTTTTTTGCGGGTTCAGGCACGCTTGGAAACGAACTTTTTCCCACCCCGATCCGCGCGACAGCCCTGGGATTGTCCTATAACCTGGCGCGAGGGCTCAGCGCGGCTGCGCCGTGGGTGATCGGCAGATTGGGCGAGACGCGGGGACTTTCCTGGGCGTTTCTGGCCTGCGGCATAGCCTATGGTGCTGCGGCCATCACTGGACTATGGGTACCCGAGACGCGTGGGTTGGAGTTGAGCTGAAGCGCGGCAAAGAAGTCGCCGGGCTCAGGACCCGGGCGCAAGAGGGCGAAGAGCAATCCCAGCATCTCTTAGGCATTGCGCAACCGCGGCAGCAATCTTCACGGCTCGGGGAGTATCCGCGTGGATGCAAATCGTCTGCGCCTCCACTCGAATTTCCGTTCCGTCGGAGGCTATAGCGCTGCCATTTTCAGCGATGCGCAATGCCTGTGCGGCGGCTTCAGCGGGCTCTAAGATCAAAGCGTCGGGGAATTTACGCGAGCGAAGTGAGCCATTCGGATCATATCGCCGATCCGCAAAAGCCTCTGCCGCCATGGCGAAGCCGGCGTTGCGAAAAACCTGGAGCATTGCCGATGCCGCGAGGCCGACAAGAACTACGTCACGTCGCCAGCGTGCCACGCCACTTGCGATGGCTTCGGCGATAGTTGCGTCTCGTGCGGCCTGATTGTAGAGCGCACCGTGAGCTTTGACGTGAGAAAGGCGAGCGCCGCATTTCGCGGCGATTTCGGCGAGCGTTGAGACTTGTTCAAACACGCTCTCCGCAATGGCATCCTGCGGCAGATCGAGCTCCACACGGCCGAAGTTGGCGCGATCGGCATAGCCGGGATGAGCGCCAATTGCCAGATTCCTGCGGAGGGCCTGCTCCACGGTAGTTCGCATCGTGATTTTATCGCCTGCGTGGCCCCCGCAGGCAATGTTCACGGAAGTTACAGAGGCCATGAGCGATTCCTGAGTGCCGTCGGCGACGGCTTGAGGCATTTCGCCCATATCACAATTCAGGTCGATGGATCTCATTCCTGAAAGAGCTCCTTGGACGCCATTAGCTCTTCTTGGTGAATCAGCAAAGAACGAGCCTCGCTCATCTCGATTCGCTCGAAACGGATGGCGTCACGCGGGCGGAGCTGGCCGAGAGAGTGCAGGTCGGCCGAAATTACGTTGGCGATTTTAGGATAGCCGCCGGTGGTTTGCTGTTCGACGAAGAGAATGATGGGCTGGCCCGACGGAGGCACCTGAATTGCGCCGAGCGAAACGCCTTCGGTGATCATTTCCCGGGAGGGGTCGAGGGGAATTGCGGGACCTTCGAGGCGAATGCCCATGCGATTCGATTGCTCGGCCACGCGAAAAGTACTCTCGCAAAGAGTTTTCCAGGAAGAGTTCGGGAACCAATCACTTTGCGGCCCACCGGTAACCCGGATAAGTTTGCGAGGCTGTAAGCTTTCGAGCACTTTGGGCGATAGCGACCCTTTGTGAAAGAGGGAATTGGCTGCCCCGAGTTCAAGCCGATCGCCCCTGCGTAAGGGCCTGCCTTCGAAGCCGCCGAGGCCGCTGAGTACATGAGTCGAAGCACTCCCCAAAAAGGGCTCCACGTCAATCCCACCCTGGATGCACAGATAAGCGCGTGCTCCGGAGCGTGAAGGGCCAAGCGTAACCGTTTGCCCCTTGTGGATCTCGATCGAAGTCCACATCGCCACCGGAATGCCGTCCAACGAGGGCCCGAAATCCGCTCCGGTCACCGCAATGACCGCGGCCTGTTCAAACGCAAACGCGCCGCCCACGAGTGTCATTTCCAGTCCCGCCGCCCCTTGCGGATTGCCGACCAGCCGATTGCCGATACGCAGCGAAACAGGATCGGCCGCTCCGGAAGCTGAAACGCCAATCGGCCCAAAGCCCTCGCGGCCGAGGTCTTGTACCGTCGTGAATAGGCCTGGTATCTGGACTAGAATCGCGCTCATCTGCTGCTGAACTCCGCGAACTCCTCTTTGGAAATAGGCCGAAAGCGCACATGATCACCGATTTGCAAAAGGTTCATCGGGTCCTGGTGGCGACGAAACATCGCCACGGGCGTACGCCCGATCAGTCTCCAGCCGCCGGGCGTGGCGAAGGGATATACACCCGTCTGGTTCCCGCCGATTCCTACGCTGCCTTGCGGCACCTTTGCCCGGGGCGTCTCGAGTCGCGGCGAGGCGAGGGCTTCGGGCAATCCGCCCAGGTAAGCGAAGCCAGGCGCGAATCCAAGGAAACTAACGATATAAATCGGCGAAGAATGTAACTCGACGGCTTGCGCTGGAGTCATTCCGTGCATGGCCGCCACCTCGCTCAAATCGGGCCCAAATTCTCCTCCGTAGCACACGGGAATCTCGACTTGCTGCGGCGCCGGAAGAGGCGTTTTCCCCAAGCGGGCGAGGTAGGGCACCAGCCTCGATTGCACTTCGTCATGATCGAGTCTGAGCGGATCAAACTTGATCAGCAGCGAGCAATAGGCGGGATGGAGATTACGAAGCCCCTCAATGGGTTCGGCTTGCAGCAGATGAAGCAGCTTCAACACGCGCTGATGGCTGTCGAGCGTGATCTGCTGGCCAAACGAAATAAGAAGCGACTGGTCGCTTGCGGCTCGGAACTGCGCGGCACCCGCTGCTGCGTGGCGCATTTTTTCTTGGCGCATCCGGCAGCGAGTATACGGCTAACGGCTCGGGCGCGAAGTGCCTCACAAGTCCGGTTGACGGGCTCCCGCGGAGTCCCTTCAGGAATCGAATAGCGGAGATAACCTCCGCCGGAGATCGCTGCGAGACCGCCCCGAAGTTAAAGTGCTAAGATTGGCGCCCCGCCAAGCGCCTGCGGAATGCCTCGCGGGTTGCATGGGACGGCGGTTGCCACATACCGTTAGCGACGATGACAGCAGAACTGCTACCGACTTCGCTTGTAGGTTCATATCCCCAGCCCGACTGGCTGATCGATCGGCAGAAACTCGCAGGGCGCTTCCCGCCGCGCGTGCGCGCAAAAGAATTATGGCGCATTGCTCCGGAATGGTTGGAACAAGCGCAGGACGATGCCACCATTCTGGCGATCCGGGATCAGGAACGAGCGGGCCTGGAGATCATCACTGATGGCGAGGCTCGGCGCGAAAGCTATTCGAATCGTTTCGCCACCGCTCTGGAAGGCGTGGACGTTGATCATCCCGGAACAGCGCTCGATCGCAGTGGTCACTCTGGAAGGCGTGGACGTTGATCATCCCGGAACAGCGCTCGATCGCAGTGGTCATCCGAATCCGGTGCCGCGAGTTGTCGGCAAGATTCGCAGGAAGCATGCGGTGGAAGTCCGCGATCTGCAATTCTTGCGCGCCAAACTGGTCCGCGCGGATTATCGGGCAAGGAGCACGGCTGGTTAGACTACCGCCCTGAATTTTCAAAATGGCGCGCCCGTTTTAACGTGAACACTACGACTTGACGTGGAAAAATACGACGCCATCGTGATCGGCTCGGGACAAGGGGGCAATCCGCTTTCCTACGCCCTCGCCGAACATGGCTGGACCGTAGCTCTCCTCGAGAAATCCCACCTGGGCGGTACCTGCGTCAATACCGGCTGCACACCCACAAAAACAATGATCGCCTCCGCGCAAGTGGCGCATTACGCGCGGAACGGCGCGCGTTGGGGCGTGCGAGCCGACCGCGTGGAAGTGGATCTTTCTTTTGTGGTGGACCGCAAGAATGCGGTGGTGCGGCGGTCCCGCGAGGGGCAGGAACGCAATGTGGCCCGGCATCCCACGCTGCGCCTGTATCGCGGTTACGCGCAGTTTTTATCTTCGCGCCAGGTGCAAGTCGATCACGAAGTCCTGCAAAGCGAGAGGATCTTCATCGACACAGGCACACGCCCCGATCCGCCAAAGATTGCTGGCCTGGATACGATCAACTATTTGACAAACGAATCGCTCATGGAAATACGCGAGGTGCCCGAGCATCTGCTCATTGTTGGCGCCGGGTACGTTGGCCTGGAGTTCGGCCAGATGTTTCGGCGCTTCGGGAGCCGTGTGACGATCGTGCACCGCGGTCCGCAAATATTGGCGCGAGAAGACGAGGACGTCGCGAGGGAGCTGCAGAAGGCGCTCGAAAGCGAAGGCATCGAGTTCCGGCTGAATTCCAATTCCGCCCAAGTCGAGAAGAAAGCGCAACGAATTGCTTTGACGCTCGACACTAAGGGCCACAGCGACACGATTACGGGCTCTCACCTGCTGGCCGCGACCGGTCGCCGGCCGAATACAGATAATTTTGGACTCGAGACGGCGGGTGTGGAGTTAGATGCCCATGGCTATATCAAAGTGAATTCGCGGCTGGAGACCAGTGTTGCCGGAATTTGGGCGCTCGGTGACGTCAAGGGCGGGCCGGCCTTCACCCACATTTCCTATAATGATTACCAGATTATTTTCGGCAATCTGCTCGAGAAAAAAAATCTGAGTATCGCAAATCGCTATGTGCCCTATGCGCTCTTTACGGACCCGCAGCTTGGCCGCGTCGGCATGACAGAGAAGGAAGCTCGCGCATCGGGTCAGAGGCTGAAAATCGGCGCTTATGCGATGTCCCACGTCGCTCGCGCCATCGAACGAGACGAAACTGCAGGAATGATGAAGCTGATTGTGAATGCGGAAACGGACCGCATCCTCGGCGCTGCCATTCTGAGCAGCGAAGGCGGAGAATTAGTGCAAATTCTGGGCGCCTTGATGCTGGCCGACGCACCGTATACCGTGCTCAAGGGAGCGGTTTACATCCACCCGACACTTGCCGAGGGCTTTTTCGGGCTGATGGATTCGGTCAAACCTGTATCGTAGCTGCTGCTGAAGGCCCCTTACCTAGCCGATTGGTGCCTGTACTTTGTCTCGGGACGCCGGTGCAGCAAGGCGCTAGGCGGCGCCTGGCGCGCCCGATTAGGAGATGATTTTTTCGATTTGTCTCAGGTGGTTGATGTCGTGGCCGGCAGAGAGCTTGGCTATGGTCTCAATCGATTCCTCGCCGCGCTCGGCATGCATTCCGTGATATTTCCACTGTGCGGGAGAAAGTGATTTCAGCAGATCAAGGTTCGCTTTGCGGAAAGCAGTAAAGCGTTCGAGCGATCTGCGTGCGTCCGCCTTGCTGTAACCCATCGCCTGCGCCCATTTATCCTGATCGAACGGTTGAATCGAGGTGCCGGGAGCGCCGAGAATCGCGCGCAGCCGGTAGCCGACCACAAGTTCGGTATCCGCCAAATGGGCCAGGATTTCCGAAACCGACCATTTCCCAGGCGCCGGCTGCTTGCGCAATTTTGAAGCCGACGCACGCGAGATCAAGCGCCCCAATTTCTTCGATGTCGCCGACTGAATCTTCAGCGGGTCGTTTTCGGCAAGGCAGCCGAAAATGCGCTGCTTATATTCTTGTGCGGTTTCCTGCATGTTGCTTCTCCTAATAGCGCGGTTAGGGAATCTGCTCCGCCAGCGATGCATTGTAACTTATCCGGTTTGCAGAGAGTGATCTCCGGCCCCTCCTCCGGTTAAGGCTCTTATGGCTATCGTCCCGAGGAAGCAACGCCGATATGATATAAAGGCAAAGGGGTATCTTGCTTCGAGGGTGAAATGATTCACACAGGCCGTCACTTCCTTCAGATTCCCGGTCCTACGAACGTTCCTGATCGAGTGCTACGCGCAATGGATCAGCCGGTGATCGATCACCGCGGACCCGAGTTTGCCGAGCTTGGACTGGCGATCCTCTCGGGATTACGCGAGATCTTTCAAACGAGGGGCCACGTGATTGTGTATCCCTCATCCGGAACGGGGGCCTGTGAGGCAGCCCTGGTCAATACGCTGTCGGCCGGCGACCGGGTGATTATTTTCGAGACGGGCCAGTTTTCGCACATCTGGCACCAAATAGGGGAGCGGCTAGGTCTCGACGTCGATTACGTTCCCGGAAATTGGCGCCGTGGCGCTTCAGCCGCTGATCTCGAAGCGCGGCTGAGCTCAGATACTCAGCACGCGGTTAAGGCAGTGGTGGTCGTTCACAATGAAACCTCGACCGGTGTAACCAGCCGCATAGCGGAACTACGGCGCGTCATGAACCGGATGCGGCATCCGGCTCTCCTGATCGTGGACGCGATCTCATCTTTGGGCTCGATCGATTTCCGAATGGACGAATGGGAAGTGGATGTCACCGCCTGCGGTTCGCAGAAGGGGCTGATGGTGCCGCCGGGCCTCGGCTTCAATGCGATTTCCGAAAAAGCGCTTGCCGCAAGCAAGAATGCAAAATTGCCGCGCTCCTATTGGGATTGGCAGGACATGCTCAAGCACAACCAAACCGGCTTTTTCCCGTACACGCCCGCCACGAACCTTCTTTTCGGTTTGCGCGAGGCGCTGAAAATGATGCAGGAAGAAGGACTGGCGAACATCTTTCGTCGTCACGTCCGGCATGGCGAAGCCACACGCGCCGCGGTACGCGCTTGGGATTTGGAGATCGTTTGTGAAGAGCCACTGGAATATTCCCATTCGATGACGGCCGTATTTACCCCGGAAGGCCACGATGCCGACCGGCTGCGCAAAATCATTCTGGAACATTTTGACATGTCTCTTGGGGCCGGGTTAGGCAAGCTCGCCGGCAAGGCGTTTCGGATCGGCCATCTGGGCAGTTTCAACGACCTCATGCTTGCCGGGACTCTGAGCGGAGTCGAAATGGGGCTGCGCCTCGCTGGCATACCGCATAAGGAAGGCGGCATAATGGCGGCGCTCAATAGCCTTACGCCTTCGGGCATGCGGAAATCTGAACCCGCCTCCGTGAGCAGATAAGGGCAGCCGTAAGTCCGGTCCAACGCGGGTCGGAATTACGCAGTTAAGGGGCAACAATGGGCGATTCACCTGAAACTGGGAGTACCCATGTGCGCTGGACAGTGCTGTTCCTGCTTTGCTTGATGTATCTCATCACTTATTTGGATCGCGTCAGCCTCGCTAATACCGCCCCACTTATCAGCCAGGAGTTCGGATTCAGTAGAGTCACCATGGGCGTTATTTTCAGCGCCTTCGTCTGGGCGTATGCACTTTTTCAAGTGCCGGGCGGTTGGATGGGCGATCGATTTGGCCCACGTAAAGTACTTACGTCCATCATGACGTATCGGACCGTGATTGCAGCACTGACGACGATTGCCGCCGGTGTCTCCTCATTCTGGGCGGTGCGCTTCATGCTGGGGGTGGGAGAGGCAGGCGCCTTTCCTACCGCTACTCGCGGCATGCAATTGTGGTTTCCCAGGGAGGAGCGCGGATTTGTGCAGGGCATCAGCCACGCTGCCAGTCGATTCGGAGCGGCGATCGGTCCGCCTCTGGCTGTAGTCATCATGATTCGGTACGGCTGGCGAATGGTATTTTACGTCATCGGTGTGATTAGCCTGGTATGGTCCATCGTATTTGTGCTCACGTATCGCAACGCGCCGGAGGAACACGGCGGCGTGAGCCGCAGCGAATTCGCCCGCATTCGAGGAGTCGACCATAACCAAGAAATAAGGCGGGCCACGATGCGAAAGCGGCCACAGGTGCCCTGGAGAGTGCTCCTCAGCCACCCAAACATGTGGGCATTGATGTGCGGATATTTTACATACCTATACTGTCTGTGGATTTTCCTGTCTTGGCTGCCCTCCTATCTAGTGTCCTACCGAGGATTCACGCTGCTGAAAATGGGTACCTATGCCGCTCTGCCGCTCGGTGCGGGCGTGGTGGGCGACGCCGTTGGTGGCTGGCTGACGGACTTCCTATTGGTCAAGACGGGTAACGTTAAATTTGCCCGTCGTTCGGTAGCCATCATGGGCATGCTCGGGTGCGGCAGCTGCATTCTACCCGCGGCGCTTACGGCGAGCCCACGCATGGCGGTGTACTGTTTGACCGGCGCGATGTTTTTCCTGGAAACGATCATCGGGCCGTCGTGGGCGGTGCCCATGGACATCGGAGGGGAATACTCGGGCACTGTCTCAGGAATGATGAACATGGGGGGACAAATCGGTGGAGCGCTGTCACCCACGGTGTTTGGGATCCTGGTGGCACGCGGATCGTGGGTTGCGCCATTCGTCGTTGCGGCCTGTCTGCTATTCATCGGGGCCGGCATCTGGGCGTTTTGGATCGATCCGGAGGTTTCCGTAATTGATAAAGGCCGAGTGATCATCGGCAAAGAGGCGATCGCCACGGCTCACAATTGAGGACTTTCTCAGTGCGGGGGAATTTTGGACCATCGCGTGCCCTTGCCGCCTAGCTCACACGGGAAACCCGTAGACTCGTTTGGCCGGGCGTCTGAATTAGAGCACGAACTTAGACGGACCGTGAGCGGAGAGGTGCGCTTCGACCGCGGCAGTCGCGCGCTCTACGCCGCGGACGCTTCCAACTATCGTCAAATCCCCATCGGCTTGGTGGTTCCGCGAGACGACGATGATGTGATCGCAACGGTAGCCGCATGCAGGAAGTACGGCGCCCCGGTTTTGCCGCGTGGGGCGGGCACGAGCCTTGCCGGCCAATGCTGCAACGTCGCGGTTGTGCTGGATTTCACTAAATGCATGAATCAAATTCTGGAGCTCGATCCGGGCGCCAGAACTGCACGGGTTCAGCCGGGAGTCGTTCTGGACCGCCTGCGCGAGCGCGCCGAAATTCACCATCTGACATTTGGTCCTGATCCTTCCACCCACAGCCGATGCACGCTGGGGGGAATGATAGGGAACAATTCGTGCGGGACTCATTCCTTGCTCGCCGGCAAGACGGTTGATAATGTCGAAGAGCTTCGCGTTCTGCTCTACGATGGCACGGAACTGAACGTTGGCGCGACGCCGGAAGCAGAACTGAGTTCCTTCATCGCTCGAGGCGGTCGCGGCGGGGGAATCTACGCCAAGCTCCGAACGATTCGCGATCAATACGCCCCGCTCATTCGCGCGCGATATCCGAAAATTCCCCGGCGCGTCTCCGGCTACAACCTGGATCAGCTCCTTCCGGAAAACGGTTTCCATGTGGCTCGAGCAATCGTCGGCAGCGAAGGTACGTGCGTCACGGTACTCGAAGCCAAACTCCGGCTGATCCACAGCCCCCAGTACAGGACCTTGATTGGATTGGGCTATCCGGACGTCTTCATTGCCGCCGAACAAGTGCCCGCGATCCTGGAATTTGGGCCGATAGGACTCGAAGGGTTTGAGGGCCGCATCGTTGACGGGCTACGCAAGAAAGGCACGCCCAATCTCGAGCTGCTTCCCGAGGGCAGAGGAATCCTGCTGGTGGAATTTGGATGCGATGATCCAAGTCAGGCTCAGGCGCTGGCTCACAAGCTTGCCGACCGATTTGGACAATGCTCTGGCGTGCCTGACATCCGTCTTTATACCGATAGCCAGGCCAAATGGGTGTGGAAGATACGGGAATCCGGCGCACGCGCGGCGGCCGCGGCGCCCGGGGCGCCTCCGGAATGGGAAGGCTGGGATGACGCCGCGGTAGCTCCGGAAAAAGTGAGCGCCTATCTTCGTGATATCCGCAAGCTTCTCGACGAGTACAACTATAACGCGGCGTTCTACGGGCATTTCGGACACGGCTGCATTCACATGCGGGTGAGTTTCGATCTGGAGAGCGAATCCGGCATTCGCAATTACGGCGAATTCGTGGAACGCGCTGCGGATCTCGTGGTCAGCTATGGCGGCTCGCTTTCCGGAGAGCACGGGGATGGGCAGTCGCGCGGCGCATTGCTGCCGAAGATGTTTGGGCCGGAATTGGTAAAGGCATTTGGTGAATTCAAGACTGCTTGGGATCCGGACAATAAAATGAATCCCAACAAGGTTGTGAATGCCTATTTGCCTACAGAAAACCTCCGCTTAGGAGCGGACTACAAGCCGCACGAATCGAAAACTCATTTTCATTTTCCGGATGACGGTGGTTCCTTTGCCAAAGCCACGGTGCGTTGCGTGGGTCTCGGCGAATGCCGAAAGACGCATGCCGGGGCGATGTGTCCCAGTTACATGGTGACCCTGGAGGAGCAGCACAGCACTCGCGGGCGTGCTCACATGCTTTTTGAACTGCTGCAGGGCGAAGTAGTCCGCGACGCTTGGCATGACGAACACGTGAAGAAGGCGTTGGATCTTTGTCTTTCCTGTAAGGCGTGCAAATCGGAATGCCCCACTAACGTGGACATCGCCACCTATCGCGCCGAATTCCTATCGCATTATTACGAAGGCAAGAGCCGGCCATGGCACGCCCATTTTTTCGGCAGGATCGACCGCTGGGCGCGACTGGCCTCAGTCGCTCCGCGCAGCGCAAATTTCCTGAGCCATGCGCCTGGATTTGGTCACTTGCTTCGATCTTTCCTAGGCCTTCCGAAGGAGCGAAGCTTGCCGCGGTTCGCCGGCCGCACCTTTCAAAGCTGGGCGCGAGCTCGGAAAGTCTCGGCGCCGCACGCATCGACTCACAGTACCGATAAACGCAGCGTCATTTTGTGGGCCGATACATTTACGAATTACTTTCACCCAGAGATCGGCCGGGCGGCCCTGGAGGTTCTGGAAGAAGCTGGATTTCAGGTGAGGGTTCCGCAGTCGCACCTGTGTTGTGGCCGGCCGCTTTACGATTTCGGAATGCTCGACCAGGCAAAGAAATATCTCATCCGAGTCCTGCAGTCCCTGGCGGCTGAAATCGACGCGGGCGTGCCTGTCGTGGTACTGGAGCCGAGTTGCGCCTCCGTCTTTCGAGACGAATTGCGCGGCCTCTTTCCAAAAGATCCGCGCGCTGCGCGATTACGCGAACAGACTTTTCTCTTGAGCGAGTTTTTGCACTGCCATGCCGGCGGCTATAAGCCTCCCGCCCTGAATCGAAAGGTGCTGCTGCATGGACATTGTCATCACAAAGCCTTGATGACCCTGAGTGCCGAAGAAGCTCTGTTGCGGAGCATGGGCGTGGAATTGGAATCGCTCGATTCCGGATGCTGTGGAATGGCCGGCGCATTCGGATTTGAGCGCGAGAAATACGAGATCTCCCGGGCCATCGGAGAACGGGTCTTGTTGCCGGCAGTACGACGAGCCGCGCCCGAGACCCTCATCGCTTCAGACGGTTTCAGTTGCCGGGAACAGATCGCGCAGCTTACCGGACGAAGAGCCTTTCATTTGGCCGAGGTGCTGCAACTGGCAGCGACGCAGTCGCCGTCAACAAATCATGAACCCTAGCCAGCCGTCAGCCGCACGCGGATACTGATGGAGACCGGGGTTCGCAAAAGTGAGTCCAGAACCAAGCTAAAAAGACTTTATTTATCGCTGCCGACCTTGACCTTCCGACGGAGCACATCTAGAAAAGATTCGCCGGTCTCCACCAGGCGTCGCTCCAGCCGTTGCGTGCAATCGCAGGAGCTGCATGCCCACGGCTCCGTCCCCTTTTCGTCCCGGCAACGGCGGCGATCATGGGCATCTTGTACCCGGGTCAGATCGAAATACTCTTCCCAGTAGGGCCGCTCTTCTAGTAAGGGACTGGGGCAATAACAGACCTCCACCCAGCGGGTAGTCTGATCTTCGCACAGCCGCGCGTCCTTCATATTGCGAAGATATTCATCCCCGGCAACCGAGCCCCGCCCCAGCGTGCGCCTTTCGATGGCTTGCAAGAGATCGGCCTCGCGACCGGCCTTGACTCGTCCACGCACTAAGTAACGCATAATTGTATTGTAATCCCGGAGCGCACTCGGCGCGCACCTTTCCGCATCAAAGGGAGTGATGCTTGCGATCGGAATTCAGGTGTAAAATCGCCGACGGCAGGGAGGTATATCGCATGAATAAAAGAGAAGGTCGCCGCGCAGCAGGGGCGGCCGATGCTGTTTTGTCTTACCGCTTCGACCCGGAATCGGGCGAACACGTCCTGCGCCTGTTAGATCCAGTGGCGGAGCGGGCGCTGCGACCCAGTCGGAAGGCCGGCTAGCCACTGTTTGATCCCCCGGTTGGGCAGCATAAATTCGAAAGTCGCTTCCAACCACGAGCCCATTTTTTTCGTCTAAACAGCCTCGAACCATGTGCCCTGTCCTGTTAAACGCACGAATGAGCTCCCCTGCGAATTCGCCGGATATCTTCATTATCGGCGGCGGTCCGGCGGGGCTTGCCACTGCAATTCTGGCCGCGCAGCGGGGCTTGCGTGTCGCTGTGGCTGATCATGATCATTTTCCGGTCGATAAGGCTTGCGGCGAAGGCTTGATGCCGGACACGCTGGCGGCGATGACAAGGCTGGGGATCACTGTCGGCCGTAGTGAGGCAGCTCCTTTCCGCGGCATTCGCTTTCACGACGCGCATCGCATGACGTCTGTCGAAGCTGAGTTCGCCCAGGGCTTTGGCCTCGGTATCCGGCGAACGGTATTGCATCCAAAACTCGCGGAGCGGGCCGCCGAGCTAGGCGTGGCCCTGCTGTGGGGCCGTCGCGTCACCCTGGCTGGCGCCGGCCAAGTTTTCTGCGAAGGCCAGCTCGTGCATTGTAAATGGGTGATTGGGGCGGATGGTGAAGGTTCGCCATTCCGCAAGTGGGCAGGCCTCGAGCAGACCCGATGCGAGCAGATCCGTTTTGCCGCCCGGCAGCATTTCCGTACGGCTCCCTGGACCGATCTCGTTGAAGTCTACTGGGCGCGCGATTGCCAGATTGTTGTCACCCCGATTGCTTCCGAGGAACTGTGCATCGCGGTCACCTCGCGCAGCCCCGGTTTGCGATTCAGCGAGGCCCTTAGCCAGGTGCCCGCGCTTGCTTCACGGCTGCGCAATTTGTGCGCGGTAGATAGAGTGCGCGGCGTTCGCGCCGCGTTGCGCCGACTCAGACGTGTGTGTCACGGCCGATTCGCGCTGGTCGGCGACGCTTCTGGCTCTGTCGATCCGCTCACGGGGGAAGGCATTGGCCTGGCCTTTACGCAGGCGGCCGCGCTCGTTGAGGCGATCAAACACAACGATCTGCAATCGTATCAGGCGGCACACGATTGTATTGGCAGGGCATCGCGACTGATGTCCAGGCTCATGCTCATGATGGATGCTCATCCGCACTTGCGCCAGCGAGCGTTGCGCATCTTGGCCGCTGAGCCTTCCCTCTTTTCGCGTTTGCTTAATGTCAATGTAGGCGAGCTCGCGGTTTCGGAATTCGGTGTGAGCCATACACTGCGCTTGGGATGGCGCCTGCTTACTCCGGGCTGGGAGTTATAGCCAGATCTATAAATCGGCTCGATCGATGCGGAAGTATGTACAGCACCTGATAATTGTGTCCGTAGCGCTGCTGGCGCTGCAATTTGCCATCCCGGCATTTGCGCAGCGGACCACGCTTGAACTCGATCCCGCACGAACCGCCGTCCACTTTACTCTCAGGACCTCCCTGCACACTGTACACGGCACATTCCGGTTGAAAGGCGGCAAGGTGAGCTTCGATCCGCTAACTGGAAAAGCCTCGGGTCTACTCGCGGTGGACGCGGCAAGCGGTGAAAGCGGAAATCGTGGCCGCGACGCAAAAATGCATAAGGAGGTGCTCGAGAGTCACATTTACCCGGAGATCACTTTTGTCCCCCTTGAGGTCAAGGGGGGTATCGAGATGCAGGGCGATTCGCAGGTCCAAGTAACCGGCACCTTCAGTCTTCATGGTCAGGATCACGAGGTGGTAATTCCGGTTGCCGTGCGGATCTCGGGTTCGGACCTTACTTTGGACGCGAATTTCTCTGTTCCCTACATCTCGTGGGGGCTCAAGAATCCCAGCACGTTCATTTTGCGCGCCAGCGATACCGTTCAATTGAGCGTTCATAGCACCGGCCAGTGGACGCGCGATGTGACAAACTAGCGAGCCCCGTTGAAGAGCCAGCATTTAAGCGGGGAAGTTCTCCCATTACGCGCGGGTCCGCTCACGCAAGGATTGCCGCGTTCATAAAAACGAAAGCGCCGGTCAACCTCGCGCGTAATTCCGATACGCACACTTTTGCCGACTGCCCTCGCCGGCCAAGCTGCGGTTCCCAGCCATAGTGGCCCCTCGGCGCAAAGATCAGTGCCGTCGTAGTGCTTGTGGATGCGTAATGCAGAGGCCAGCCGGCCCGGTCCTCGCGCCAGATCGCAAATCCGCGCGGCTTTGCGATTTCCGAGCTGCATGAAACCGACGCCCTCCAGCGGTTCGAGAGCGCGCAGAAGTACGCCTCCGCCGACGCCCGGCCGTTCGCTCGTGACGTTCAGCAGCCAGCAG
>WNGK01000433.1_pt1 | contig 42476 bp, 35 predicted proteins | sample 5400601 | NCBI WGS metagenome assembly WNGK01 (sample SAMN13153376, study PRJNA577476) | soil metagenome | isolation source: 60 cm soil or saprolite under Garry oak tree replicate 1 | place: USA:California | collected 2016-06-15 | reverse complement strand
GTGGCTGCGGCGGTGCCAACCGCATTGTTCGGGCGCACCGCGGGAGAGGACATACCCGAAATCAAGGCGAACGACAACCGTTTAGCTTGCGGCCGTCTAAAAGATGGCGTATTCACAATCGAATTGGAAGCGCGGGTGGGTGTTTGGTACCCGGAAGAGGGAGACGGCCCCGCCCTCCACGTACAAGCGTTTGCAGAAGCCGGCCATTCCCCGGAAATTCCCGGGCCGATGATCCGAGTGCCCGAGGGGATGGAGATTTCGGTCGACATTCGCAACGCGATTCCTGGCTCCACTCTTGTTATCCACGGCCTTCACATACGACCGGGCAGTCCCGATGACACAGTTCAACTGGCACCAGAAGAACGCCGCAATATTCGATTCCGAGCGAGCAAAGCGGGCACCTATTATTACTGGGCAACGACGACCGGAAAGGCTCTTCCAGATCGCTACGGCGTCGATAGCCAACTCAACGGGGCGCTGATCATCGATCCGCTGGTGACGAGAGTCGACGATCGGGTTTTCGTCATCGGGTGGTGGGAAAACCCTGAGTTGAGGGCAATGGGCGGTGATCCGTTCACGAAGGGCCGGAATTCGATTGTGATAAACGGCCGCGCATGGCCTTATACAGAACGGTTGACATACAGAGTTGGTGATTCAGTGCACTGGCGCTGGATCAATGCCGCACAGGGAAACCACCCGATGCACCTCCATGGCTCTTACTACACTGTCGATAGTATCGGCGACGGGGAACGCGATACTCTGCTCAAAAGCGAACAGCGCCGATTGGTCGTCACGGAGCTAATGAGGCCCGGTACCACCATGTCGCTGACGTGGACACCGCAGCAGCCGGGCAATTGGCTGTTTCATTGCCATGTCCTTGCGCACATTTCTCCCGGTCTTCGGCTGCGGCCAGCTGACAAAGAACCTTCGTTCACACAAGACGAATCACATCACGCCATGGATGGGATGGCCGGCCTGGTATTGGGAATTAACGTCCTTCCCTCGCGAACTGCGCCTGCCGCGAAACAATCCGACATGCCTTTGCGGAGGCTTCGGCTCGTAGCGCAGTTGCAGTCGGGGCGGTACGGCAAGGATCCCGGTTTCGCGTTCGCACTTCAGGAAGGGTCAGGTCAAGCTGCAGAACGTTCAGGTCGTATTCCCGGACCACCGATCGTACTCACTCGAGGCCAGCCCGTTGAGATTACGGTGTTGAACAAACTCCCCGAGCCAACATCGGTGCACTGGCATGCTATGGAATTGGAGAGCTACTACGACGGCGTTGCGGGGTGGAGCGGTACTCCGGGCCATATTGCGCAGATGATAGAGCCGGGAGCTTCATTTGTAGTGACATTCACGCCTCCGCGCGCGGGAACGTTCATCTATCACACGCACCTCGATGACATTCGCCAACTGAGCTCCGGACTTTATGGTCCGATCATCGTGCTCGATCCCGGTCAATCACTCGACCCGGAAAGGGATCGGATCATGCTCGTCAGCGTCAAGGGGCCGTCCGACAACACGCCGATCCTGCTCAATGGTGACGCTGACCCCGGCCCGATCGAATTGAAGCAAGGTGTCAGATATCGGTTCCGGTTTATCAACATCACGGCGCACGATCCCCTCTTGACCGTGTCTCTGCTCGCCGGCTCATCCCCGGTGACGTGGCGCGCGATCGCAAAGGATGGAGCTGATTTGCCCATTTCCCAGGCGACTGAGCGTCCTGCGCGCCAAACCGTGTCAGTGGGAGAGACGTACGATTTCGAATTCGAACCACGATCAGCGGTTGAACTCCGGCTCGAAGTCTTTCGTCCAGCGCGGGCTGCGATGGCTCAGTCACAAATCGTGGTTCCGGTCCATATTCACTAAAGTTGTTCTGTCCATGCTAGAGAACTCCCCACGGTAGGCGAGCTTCGTTTTGTGCACGACCTCGAGTGAAGACGGGGGCACCCGCAAGAGCGCAGTCTCGTGCCACCAACAAATGGTAGGCCAAAGGATATGCCCGAGCCGGAGTACCTGAATTTTGTAGGGAACGTTTCTGAAGTCAGGATTGGTGTGAGTCCATGCATGAGCCCCATTCCCAGCAGGACGAGGAGAAATTGAAGAGTAAATACAAGCAGGATGTGCTTACCCAGAATTGCCAGAACGAAGGGGTACGACAGAATCGTGGTTACGCCGAGGGCCAAATAAGCGACGACTTTGCGCTTGCAGAGGTCAGCTAACGGTCCACTCAACACGACACCCGCTACATCCGCGATCCGGCTGAGAAAGATGATCATGGCTATCGTAGCCAACGGTATGTCGGCAAACTGCATGAACGAGATCATGTATGCGCCAGACACTGCCCCTTCAACTGTCTGGAAGGCAGTAACCACGGCAAGCGCAAGAATGGGGACGGCGTGCTCTCTGAATACAGCGAAGCTTGGTAATCTGGCGAGCTGCTCGCGACGCTTCAGCTGCTCACAAATCGGAGAATCGGAAAGCTGGTAGCGCGCCACCAAGGCGGGTATCGCGATTATGGCCGACAAGAGCATCGCAATCCGCCACCCTGTGGTTGCGAAGGTGTTCCGCCAGAATAGGAAGACAGCGCTTCCCGTGGTGGCTCAACCACGTGGTCCGCGCTCAAGGATGAGAAGATCATCGCGCTGCAATCATCCCTTCCGCTGCATCAGCTTATAGATAGGCATCTCGCAAAAGTAAACGTCTTGTACCAGCCGAGTTTGGTACTTAACTACCTCAATTCGCAGATCGCGATGGTGGGGGCTGGAGAGGGTATTGCGATCGTTCCTTCGTTCACAATCCCGGAGTGTCAAAAACGAGGACTTCTGACAAGCCGGCTCATCAATCCGGTAGTGCCTCTCGACCTTTGTCAAATTCGAAAAGGGGGCAAGAGGCTGCCGCCGGTTGCTGAGGAGTTCACCTCTTTCCTGCAGATGTACCTGGCTGGCTGGGCCCGACGATCGGGAATTCTTTAACAAAGTGCGGTCGAGTGGCCGGATGCTTGCTTTTGTGGTGATTCCGCAAACCAATTCAAAAAAGGGGGACACAGAGTCTCCGGCAGCCTAATTGTTCCCGAGACGGGCAAGCCGGAAGTTGGGAACTTGAGACCCGCAGGAATGCTCGCCTCAGGAATGCTCGTTTTCAGAACGGCCGCCAGAGTGATCAGCAACCCCAGGTTTGCGCTTGGGCCGATGCTCGTTTGTTGCAGCACAAGAGCGGTTGTATGCTCGTGGGGCCTGATCGTTCCTGAATCGAGGGGGGAAGCACTATGTCCAAAGGGTTGAGAGCTCGAGAATCGAAGCCAGAATCAGTTCCGAGGAGTAAGCCTCTGACGAAGCTCGATGAACTGATCAAATGGATAGCTGTAGTTTCGGCTGGCATAGCGCTCTCCACTGGACTCGCCGCTCGGACTGGCTTTGCGCACCAGGAACCTGCACAGCAACCAGAGGAAATCGGGAACGTAAGGCAAATCTACGACGGAACTTTATATCCCGACATTCAGGTCCGAACTTTCCGCAACATCGAGCGCTTGTTTCCCACGCGGACTGTAAGACGCGGCACGCACGTCCATTCCCTTTCGCAGAGCGAGGCCCCCCTAAAAGGAGTCGAGTTTAGTTCTGCGGGCAAGAAATACGACATGTACGATTACATGTCGTTAAATCGAGTGAGCGGCCTATTGATTCTTAAAGATGGGAAGATTGCGTTCGAGCGATACGAACTCGGCAATAACGAGACCACGCGATGGATGTCAATGTCGGTCGTCAAGTCAATAACTTCGACTCTGGTTGGAGTCGCAATTAAAGATGGCCACATAAAGAGCATCGACGATCCCGTGACGAAGTACCTGCCCACACTCGCCGGAAGTGCGTATGAGGGAGTGACGATAAGGAATCTGCTTCAGATGGCATCGGGAGTCAAGTGGGATGAGACATACACGAACCCGGTGTCAGATCGGCGCCGCATGCTAGAACTTCAATTGTCGGGTAAGCCCGGGTCGATTTTGGAACTCATGTCCAGGCTTGCGCGTGCAGGCCGGCCGGGCACAATTTGGAACTACAACACTGGAGAAACTCACGTTGTCGGAGAGCTGATACACGCCGCGGTCAAAAGACCGGTCGCGCAGTACCTGTCAGAACGCATATGGTCGAAGTTTGGCATGGAGTCTGATGCAACCTGGTGGCTTGAATCGTCTAACGGTCAGGAGATCGGCGGAAGCGGCCTGAGTGCCACCTTGCGTGATTATGGTCGTTTTGGGCTGTTCGTGATGAATCATGGTTTTGTGGGAGAGGAGCAAATTCTTCCTGAAGGTTGGGTCAGCGAAGCCGGAACGAGCAAGATAATCGGCGGCAAGAAGGTCAACTACGGGTACATGTGGTGGATTCCAGATGCTTCCGCCAATCCCGTTCATGAAGGCGCATTCTTAGCTCGCGGCATCTTCGGACAATCGATCTACATAAATCCCGCAGCGAACGTCGTGGTCGTCGTATGGAGCGCCCGTCCAAAACCAACCGGAACTGACACGATCAGTGACGAAGACTTCTACGCCGCCGTGGTCAAGGCGCTGCACTGAGATATGGCACCTTTTCGGGACCAGCTTGCGGTGGCGGCATTGAAGCTGGGAGAAGCGGTCGGATTAAACTCCATAGCGCATCGGGAACAAGCGCAGCGGCCATAAAAATTCCTCTGAGCAAAGAGGGCCAGAGCTAGGATTGTAAAAGGGAAGGTTTTGTTACAGGCGTTTAGTATGTCTAGTATTCAGTTACGGCATCCACACGCTTTTGGAAACCATTCACCTGAAACCATCATGCATCCACTCGACAATGTGATATGGCAGGCTCTGGGCACTCGTCACGCGAGTTTCGCGCAAGGAAATGGGCTCGCTCGAAAATTTGTTCCTGAAGTAAGCTCCTTGGCGGCGTTCCTCGAGCCGACGCCATCAGGCTATGACGCACTCGCGTCCCTGATGGCGGAGGGCGATGTAGCAGCTTTGGCGTTCGAGGCTCCGCGAGAACCGCCGGGTGGATGGGCTGTCGTCTGCGCGGCTCCGATGCTGCAGATGGTCCAGGGGGATCTGGTCTCATCGGCGAACTCGTCCGACCCAGCCTCGATCGTTGAACTCAGTAGCGCCGATGCGCGGGAGATGCTTGCGCTGGCTGAATTAACCCAGCCCGGGCCATTCAGCATCCGCACCCACGAGCTCGGAATGTATCTCGGAATTCGTTGTAACGGAGCGCTGGTGGCCATGGCGGGAGAACGCCTCAAGATTCCGGGCTTTACTGAAGTCAGTGCCGTTTGTACTCACGGGGACCACACGGGCCGAGGTTATGCCAGAATTCTGATGACCGAGGTGATGCGGCGAATTCGAAGCCGTGGCGAAACGGCTTTTCTTCATGTCCGGCAGGACAATGTTCGGGCTATCGAACTTTATAAGCGCTTGGGATTCGCGGAACGGGTATTGCTCCATTTGTCGGTCATACGGAAGAATTCGGAATCACTCGAGGGGCAGCAGGGTTCACTACCGGGATGAAGAGATCTAGGTTAGGAAATCGATACCCGGGCGGCGCTGGCCCTGTCCATCAGTACAGATGGAAGGATACTTCCAAATTGATTTCGACGGGCACTGCGTGGCTATCTTTCATGGCTGGCTCGAAGCGCCATTTTCTTGCGGCTTCAATGGCCTTTTCATCCAGTCCCATGCCCAGTGAACTGACGACATGGATGTTCCTCGGAAGACCGTCGGTTCCTACAATCAAACTCAACACACAGACGCCCTGATATTTCGCCTTGCGTGCTTCTTCAGAGAACTCCGGCTCGGCTTGGTAAATGGGGCGTGGTGGAGAGACTCCGCCGCCGACATGGAAAATTCCTCCGCCGGTCCCGCCGCCTTCGCCCGGCCCAAATCCCGGCCCTTTGCCTGACCCCACTCCGCCGCCACCGCCGGAGCCAATGCCTCCTCCCGCGCCCGTGCCATTCGACGGCAGCACAGCGCCTGACATCGGATCACCCAGATTCGGCATGTTGTTGATGGCCAACCTGACTTGAGGAGGGATGACCACAGTCGGTTCTACCGTCAATTTCGGCTTCTCATTGCGTACAACCACTACTGGTGGTGTGATTTGTTCCATGGCAAGTTTAGGCAGCTTGCCTTTGGTCGCCTGCAGAACGTCACGGTCTCCTCCGCCGCCGCCGCCACCCGCCTGGGTCTTCGAGGGGCGCAGGGGCGGAATATCGCCGGGATCTACCAGAGGCGTCACATTTCTTTGAGCCACTACTTGAGTAACTACCCGCCGTCCCAGAATGGTTACGCCGATGATGACGCCGAGCAGGAGAAGGTGAGCGGCGGTCGACCCTAAAGCGCCGTTCTTTTTATAGTCGTAAAAACCCCAGATGTCCTTAACCGGGATCGGCTTGGATTCCAGTTGCAGTGGCGGAAGCTTCTTAGGAAAAAGCAATTCACCGAGCTGGCGGGAAAGGGACTTCCAGAGCGGCTCTTCAAAACTGTCCTGGGCAAAAACTAAGTGCAGTTCCGGCTCAGTCCCGGGACTCGGATTTATCTCTGGCGCTTCCATATTGTTTGATTCGCCGGATGCCGGTACGGGAAAGGTCTGTCGCCCTCAAGCACTCCATGTACACAGATGAGCACTTGCCCCCCTAAGTTGCTTCATTTTCCTGTGCGAACTTGCGAATGGGCTGACAACCCCACCCGCCGCAGCTGATAACGTCAAACGCTCCCCTTCTAAAAATTGTACCTCTATTTTCTCACATTCCGGCAGTCCATTTCTGACTCCACATAGACATGTACCTTCTGCTCCATCTTCGAGCCATGGACGTTCCACTGTCCCGCTCCCTATAATGAAAAGATTCAATCATTTGGGAGGCGCCAACCGAGTGCCGCTCGAGCTGAAAGCGACCATCAATCTGCCTAAGACTGCCTTCCCCATGAAGGCCAACCTGCCCCAGAACGAGCCTAAAATCCTCGAGCGCTGGGAGCAAATGAGGCTCTACGACCGCATCCGGCAGGCGCGGCAAGGGGCGCCCCTCTACGTGCTGCACGATGGGCCACCGTACGCCAACGGACCTATCCATTTAGGCACCGCCCTCAACAAGTGCTTGAAGGACTTCGTGGTCAAATCGAAGACCATGGCCGGTTTCGACGCCCCCTACGTCCCAGGGTGGGATTGCCACGGCCTGCCCATCGAAATCAAAGTGGATAAGGAACTGGGCGGCAAGAAGCTGCAAATGAAAGCGACCGACGTTCGACTGGCATGCCGAAAGTATGCCGAGAAATTTCTCGATTTGCAGCGCGTTCAGTTCAAACGCATTGCCGTATTCGGCCGCTGGGACCGGCCTTATTCCACGATGACTCCGCAATATGAGTCTGTGGTTCTGGAAACCTTTTTTTCCTTTTATGAGAAAGAGTTTGTCTACAAGGGCCTACGCGCCGTTTACTGGTGCATGCATGACGAGACTGCCTTGGCGGAAGCCGAAGTGGAATACGAAAACCACACCAGCCCCACCGTGTGGGTAAAGTATGCTCTGCTCGACGATCCGGCGAAGATCGATCCCGGACTAGCCGGCAAGAAAGTCTCCACCATTATCTGGACCACCACGCCTTGGACGCTGCCTGCGTCCATGGCCGTGGCTTTCCATCCTGACGAGGAGTACGTCGCGCTTGAGTCCGGCGGCGAGGTTTCAATCGTTGCGGCCAAACGGGCCGGAGACGTGGCGGAAAAGTGCAATCTGCCCGATGCGCGCGAGCTGGCGCATTTTCCCGGACGGAAGTTGGAGCACCTTAATTTCCAGCATCCGTTTCTGGATCGCAAGATCCTGGGCGTGCTGGCCGATTACGTCACCATGGATACGGGTACAGGTGTGGTTCACACCGCGCCCTCCCACGGCGCCGAAGACTTCGCCACCGGGGTGAAGTACGGCCTCGATGCCACCAGCAACGTGGACGAAAAAGGCATCCTTCGCAACGGGCTGCCCGAGTACACGGGCAAGAAAGTTTGGGTCGCCGACGCGCCCATCACGGAATTGCTCAGGCAACGCGGCGCGCTTCTTCACTCGGAAACGACGGAACACTCCTATCCGCACTGCTGGCGCTGCCACAATCCGGTAATTTTTCGTGCTACCGAACAGTGGTTCATCGCGATGGAAGCGCCGATGCCTAGCGGCACGCTGCGCAGCCGGACGCTGGAAGAAATCAAGAACGTGAAATGGGATCCGGCATGGGGCGAAGAGCGCATGTCGAACATGATCGCTACGCGGCCGGATTGGTGTATTTCTCGACAGCGCGTCTGGGGCGTACCCATTGCAGTGTTTCTTTGCGAGAGTTGCGGCAAGCCGCTGAACAGTCACGTCGTCAATCGCGGAGTTGTCCAACTGTTTGCGCGCTTCGGAGCAGACGCGTGGTTCACGCCGGAAGCTGACGCAGTGCTGCCACCTGGCACCAAATGTCCGCATTGCGGTCGAACGAAATTCGAGCGCGAAACCGACATCCTCGACGTGTGGCTCGAGTCCGGCGCCAGCTACCTGGCGCTTCGAGCCGACGAACCCAGCTACCCCTGGCCCTCGGATCTTTATTTCGAAGGCGCTGACCAGTTCCGCGGCTGGTTCCAGTCTTCCCTGCTCTGCGCCATGGGCGTCGAGGGCACGCCGCCCTATGCGGGCGTAGTGACTCCGGGATGGACGCTCGACGAGAAGGGCCAAGCCATGTCGAAGTCGCGCGGCAATGACGTGGACCCCGTCGATATTGCCAACCGTTTTGGCGGCGAGGTTGTGCGCCTGTGGGTCGCATCAGTCGACTTCCGCGAAGATATGGTGGGCTCCGAACAACTGATGCAACGCGTGGCGGACACCTACCGCAAGATCCGCAACACGTTCCGCTACATTCTGGGGAACCTGTACGATTTTGATGCGCAGAAAGATGCTGTAGGGTTCGAGCAGATGGAAGCACTCGACCAGTACATGCTGCGCCAAACTTGCGAATTCGCTTCACAGGTTCGCAACTGGTATGCCGAATTCGCCTTTCACAAGATCTATCATGGGGTAAATGATTTCTGCATCGTGGACTTGAGCGCTTTCTATTTTGACGTACTGAAGGATCGCCTTTACATCTTCGCGCCCAAATCGCGGGCACGGCGTAGCGCCCAGACCGCCATCTGGCGAATCGGCGAAGCGCTGGTGAGGCTGCTGGCTCCCATCATGAGCTTCACTTGTGATGAGGTCTGGATCTCTTTCCCGAAAATGGGGGAACGCGCCGAGAGCGTGCACCTGGCACGGTTTCCTGGTGATTCCGAGATTCTGGGCGCTGCTGCTCAGGTCGAAGTTAATTCCCATGCCAGCGATTGGGTCACACTCCGGTCGGTGCGCGACGAGGTTCTCAAGGCCCTCGAGGAAGCTCGGAACTATAAACTCATCGGCGGCGGACTCGAAGCTCAGGTCACGATAACAGCGGCAGATCCTATCCACTCAGTCCTGACCCGCCATGCGGACGAGTTGCGATACCTGTTTATCGTCTCGGCGGTCAAGCTGGTGCGAGGCTCAGGCAACGGCACCGGTGGCGTTCACGTCGAAGTGCAAAAAGCCGAAGGCGCGAAGTGCGACCGCTGCTGGAATTACTCGACGCATGTTGGCGAGGACAAAAACTACCCCACGGTTTGTGAGCGGTGCAGCGCTGTACTGAAGGAACTGGAGCGGTGATTTAGCGTAGACGCTTCAGCCGCAGAAACGCTCGATCATGTTTTTCCGTGGCGCACTCTGCGAGCTCTCAGCCTCAGGTCAATATCCGGGATGACAAAGCAATATTCCGCTCGCGCGATCCATTTCTTCATCGCACTCGTCGTCCTTCTGCTCGATCGCTGGAGCAAGCATCTCGTGTCGGTTCACATCCCGCTCTACACTCATATCCAGATCGTCCCGGGCTTTTTCCGCCTCACTCACACGGAGAATACGGGCGCAGCCTTCAGTCTCTTCGCTGACTCCCCCGCGCACTGGAAGACGGGAATGCTCATTGCTTTTTCTCTAGTCGCACTCGTGATTGTCTTCGGACTCCTCTGGACAAACGCGCGCGCCCTCACCCCCGCGGGTATCGCCTTATCCCTGATTCTGGGTGGAGCTTTGGGCAATCTCTGGGATCGTCTGGCCAGCGGACGCGTGGTGGATTTTCTCCTGTTATACGTCCGGCAGTATCAATGGCCGGTATTCAACCTCGCCGACAGCGCTATCGTCGTTGGTGCTGGGCTGCTGGTGATTGAAATTCTGTTCACCAAAGCACCGAAAGATCACGCGACCCGGTAATCGTCGAAGCAAATCTTCTACGGCGCCCCGTAAAGCTGCTTGTACACGTCGGCATTCCGCAGAATCGCTTGCACATACTCCCGCGTCTCGGTGAACGGTATCGATTCCACGAACTCTTGCGGGTCGCGATATTTGCCCTGACCGAGCCATTCGTCCACGCGTTCCGACCCCGCGTTGTAGGCGGCAAGCGCGTATTCAAAGGACCCTCCGAAGCGGTCCACCATTCCCCGGAAGTAACGGGTGCCAAGCTGGAGATTCACTGCAGGAGTGAATAACTGGCTGGCGTTATACTTCTTCAGCTTTACCTGTTTTGCCACCAGTTTGCCGGTCTTTGGCAACAGCTGCATCAAGCCCACGGCATTTTTCTGCGACACCGCGTATGGGTTGAACTCCGACTCCTGGCGGATGAGCGATGCTACAAGATAAGGATCAAGGCCATTGGCGGTCGAAAATCGCTTTAACTCTGCCCAGTAAGCCTTGGGAAATAATGCTTCCCAGTAGGGGCGCGGTAGGTCGGGAATATCGAGGGAGAAGTAACTCGGCGCCGAACGCTTCATGACCTGGATGCCGCGGTCATAGTGTCCGTTCTCATGGTAAAGCTGGGCGGTTTCAGCCGGAGCCCAGCTGCCGCCATCGGCACTGGCCGCCGCCTGCAGCTCGCGCACCGCAAAGTCCACCAACCCGCCGTTTCCGAGCAGTTGTGCCTTCTGCACGCGCAAATCGTCGGCGGGGGGCTCCGAAGCGGTTACTTTTCCGCCGATGCCGAGCGGCGGCACACGATCGAGCAAGGCGTAGTGCCGCGGATCAGCAGGCTGCGGCATGCGCTCGAGCCTTTGCCGTCCCAGTTCTGCATAGTAGTAGTTGCGATAGCGTTCTGAAAGCTTTTCGTAGTACGCCCGCGCCATGACCGGATCGTTGTCTTCCTCTGCCAGGCGAGCGCGCCAGTACAAAGCGGCGGGAGTCTCCGCACCAGACGCGTAGCGCTCAATCTGCTCCTCGAATTGCGTCTTGGCGTTCTCGTTGTGTCCCTGCCGAAGCGTAAACCACGCTGCCTTCCAATGCGCATACGAGGCCCGTGCGCCGTGGGGAAAGCTCTGCTGTAGTTCTCGGTACAAGTCGATGGCCTGGTCATATTCGTGATGTACGAGGTGAAGGTTCGCCGCCGATAGCAGCGATTGCTCCAGCCACGAACTTGCGGGCGCGGACTTCCGGAGCTCATCCACGGTGTCATAGAAGCCGTTATTGTCATCGGAGCCGCGTGCGATTCCCCCCAAGATGAACAGTCGCTGCGCGTTCGCCTCGCCGCTAAGGCTACCCATCGAAAGCAGCACCGGCTTGGCCTCCCGCCCTCGGCCACCGCGGTATAAGGCATCCGCCATTGCTAATTCGATCGGCGGACGATCGGCCGCGCTTACTTGATTCAACAGGTCGCGATATTCGGTTGCCGCATCGCCATAGCGGCGTCCTTTCATCAGCAAGTCGGCGCGGGTCTTGCGCTCGGTCCAAATCGCTCCGGGTAGAAGACCTCCCGCGCCCAGTCTCCTCAGCTCGGAGTAAGCCGTGTCCGCCTCGGCACTCGTAGGCATGTTGTAATAGACATTGCCAAGGGCTTCGACGGCCTTCACGTTCTCTCCCGCCGCGGCGTAGGCTCGCCCCAATGCTAGTTCCACATCCGCGCGCACAGGAGTGCGGTTTTTTTCAAGTAGTGCAACCGCTTCTGCCGCACGCCCTTCCAGGGAGAGCGCGCTTCCGTAGGTCACTTGCGCATCTCTGATAAGCAACGATTCGGGATAAATAGTTGAAAAATTCGTCAGAGCTGCCACGGCTTCGGCGACGCGTCCGGCTTGCAGGTAAGATGCGCCGAGATAGTAGGCGACGTAGTCGCCAAGATCCCCGGCCTGCGGTTTGGCTCGGTTCAATGGATCAATCGCCTTGGCGAATTCCCGATCGAGAACGTGGGCATAGCCCGCAACCAGCCCTGCCAGAGCACCCGCATCTTCCTTGGAGTGGGCTCGCGCATAAGCTTCAACGCCTGCGTACGCTGCTGGCGAACGGTCTTGTAAGAGTTGCTGTGCCATGGGCCGCAGGGCGGTCGAAGCCACAAAAGCCTGCCGCATCCGGCGTACTCGGGGAGAGAGGGTCCGGCTCTTGCGTTTCTTGCTACTAACGGGGCGAGTCTTGCCGCTGATGGCTGGAGCCTTCTTCGCTCGAGGCTTCTGACGGCCTGCAGCTTTTTCAATGGTCGTAGGGGCTTTGGAAGCAGGGGATGACGATTTGTCTTGAGCCGAAGGGGGCGGTTGGCTGCTTCCGCCGACACTCTGGCTTTCAGAAGACTGAGGCGCCGTGGGCTGTTGCCATAGCGCACGGGCAGGCGCGGTCAAGAAAAGCCCGCAAAACCATGCCACCGCGAGCACCCGCCAACAGATTGGACCGGATCGAACCACCGGGAATTGTTTTAGCAAGAGGTCGCCGTCAGAGGTGCCGCCCGCGTGTTTAATTATGGAAATTCGCACCCATAATCGTGAGGTCGTCTTCAGCCAGGCTGCGCACAACTTCCTGCTGAAAATAGTTTGCCCTGGCTGCCGCCGTGTTGCCGTATCGCTTCTGGTATGTAGAGCGGCTTTTCTCAATGTCGTCCTTCATTCGATCGTAAAGATCTTTGTGTTTGCGTCCTTCGGTGACCTTCGCCTGGTTGTACAGTTTGATTTCATCCACGAGCAGGCGGGCGAAACGTTGCGCCTTGCGATGGACGTCGGCATCTTCCGGGGATAGTTCGGCAAAGGGATCAGCCGCAGCAGCAGGCGCGGCGGCTCCGGCGCTGTGCGCGGATCCAGGCATCTCAACGACCTCTGCCGTAGAGCCCTGCTCTGGCTCAACTGGAATACTGGGCGCAATATGCTTGGGCGCGTGGCCAGCGAACGGATCCGAAAACGACGAAACCGTTTGCGCCGGGGGCGACGGCATGCTTCGTTCGGCGGCACCGGCGGCGTCTACAATTTCCCTCTGCGCTTGCTTGCGCAACGAAATGACTTCCAGCCAGGCACCCGTTGCCATGACCAGCAATTCAAGCGCAGCACAATCCATGGTGCCGTCGGCGCCCGCATCGGCGTAGACCAGCGCGGCGACTTTGTCCTTGAGCACGAGCGGAAGCACCAGCACTTGCTCGTTCGCTGGTCCACCGAACTGCTCCACGAACCGCGAATCCATTTCCGCACTGTTCGCGGGAGTGGCAACCCGGTTCTGATATGCGTGCATCACTGGACCGGCGTTCATGTCGAGAGGAAAATCCTTCAGCGCATCGTCATCGGCAAAACCGCGGCTTTGCCATCCCGCCGCGGTGCCTGCCTTTACTACGAATAGGGCAATTCGCCCACAATGTTCACTTCCTCCCGCTAGCAGACCACGCAGAATTTCTTTTTGTGTGGTTCCGGCGTGAAGATTTGTAATGTCTCGCAACAGCGCGTCGGTATCGCCATTCGGGCCTGCCGCCGGGGGTGGAACCGCCGCAGCAGCGGGCAACGCCTCGAGCACTCGCTTCACGAGCTCCGCTTGCAAAGTCGGGATCTGGCCCGCGAGAGCCTGCTTCACCGCGCGTTCAACGATCTGGACTAACTCGCTGCTTTCCGCCATGCTGAACAGAACCATTCTTTCGCCCGCAAGTCGCTGGTGGAGGAGCACCGCCTTGCGGCATCAATCTATCTGCTGATTATACGGCACTTGTGAGCGTAGTTCAGGGTACGTCAGGACGTGTTCGACTGCGTAACCCGGCTCCTCAGGAACTTTATCCGAAACCTGCCCTCCTCCGATAGGTCAAAGCGGTTTCGCAAACAGCGTGGTTACCAAGTAGAATAACAGTTCGCATCCGCGGCCGCGTTTACGGAAAATACTGAATCGCCCAGACAATGAATACCATCGAAAATAAAGTAGCCGCAGTCCCCGTGACTGAAGAACTGTCGTTGGTGCGGGCGGCTAAACAGGGCGACGATGCGGCCTTTGAAGAGCTGGTTCGCCGCTACGATCGCAACGTCTTTCGGATCGCGCAACACATCACGCAGAACCGTGAAGATGCGGAAGATGTGGTGCAAGAGGCTTTCCTGAAGGCGTACGGGAACCTGGCAAAGTTTCAGGAGCAGTCGAAATTTTATACCTGGCTGGTGCGGATCGCGGTAAACGAAGCTCTGATGAAGCTTCGCCGCCGCCGCCCCGAGCGTACTGTATCGCTGGATGAGGATATCAAGACCGAAGATGATTCTCTTCCCCGCGAGATCGCGGATTGGAGCCCCAATCCTGAACAACTCTATAACCAATCGGAGTTGCGCGAGATTTTAAGTAAGACGATTCAGGGTCTACCTCCGGGATTCCGGACGGTGTTCGTGCTGAGGGACGTGGAAGGACTTTCCACCGAAGAGACTGCGGCTGCTCTTGACTTGAGTGTGCCGGCAGTGAAATCGAGGTTGCTGCGGGCGCGCTTGCAACTTCGGGAGCGGTTGGGACGTTACTTTCAGAAACGTGAGAGTGGAGATGGCATCCAGTGAAATGCGCTGAGTTTCTGCAAGAGTTGACGAACTACTTGGACGGTGTCCTCGACGAGAAGACCAAGGGCGAATTGGAGAACCATCTCTCTTGGTGCCATAACTGCTACGTGGTTTGCGATACAACCAAGAAAACGATTGAGATCTACCGCGACTCCCAACTCTACGAACTACCCGAAGACCTGCGATCCCGCCTCCGCTCCGCCATCATGACGAAGTGCCAGCAACATAAAAAACGCGGCCCTCACAGCGTATAGCCTCGCAGCGTGAAGAAAGAACAGGGGTAGAATCCACGGCCTGGGCAATTTTTTCACACTCCTCTGCTGTGACCACTGTTCGACCCAGAGACTTTTGGCCCTCATTCAGGTCCATGACACGTCCGGAAAATCGAAACCCTTTTGCGTCTGCATGAATCTAAGTATTTGGGAAGGGCTGGCCGCTAAGACGCTTCCCGAAAGAATGGAACCACGGGAATCAGGCCCCGGGATGTGGAAGGTGCGCCATGTTCGTCAAGTTGCTCGAGGCAATCTTCGGTTGCCATCACTCTCGCTATAGTTTTCCAGTAACAATGCGGGGCGCCGGGCGGCGTACGCAAGCCGCCAGCCTGACTGGCACCTACGTTGCTTGTTTGGAGTGCGGCAAAGAATTCCCCTACGACTGGCAGGAGATGAGGGTCATTACATCTCCACAGCGGCATCGCGAACGCGTGGCTGCATTGGCCACGAAGCACGCAGCCTGATTGGAATATTGGGATTGGCTTGTAATCTGTCGCTCCCCCAAAGAGCCGCGGTTCTACCGCGGCTCTGGCTTTTTCTGCGCGGGAGTCTCCAGATTCGCTCCAAAATAGAACCGGCGGCCAAGGCCGCCGGTCATTGTCAGTGGTAATCACCTAGTTCGAATCGTCGCGCCGCTTCAGAGTTGGACGGTCATCGTCGCTTTTGTTGTCCCCGGATTTGTCGGTCGATGTCGACGTCCGCCGCAGGCTGGGCTTGTTGGCGTCCTTCTGATCAAGCACCTTGTGGCGGTTCTCCAGCGTCGCCAATCGTGCTTTCACATCATCAAACTCCGAGGTTGTCACAACATACTGCGGCTTGGCCGGCAGAATACGGCGGATCTCGTCCTGCGACTTCTGGATGCGGTCAGGCGTCTGGGGGTGCGTATCGAAAGCCTTGGACAGCGTTCCCGGCTTCTTCTTCTCCATGGCCTGCAGCTTTTCGAAGAACGAAACGAATGCCGAGGGATCGTACCCGGCACGATACATGTACTCCACACCCAAGTAATCAGCTTCCGCCTCAAATCCGCGGGAGAACTTCAGGAAGGTCAAGGGGATGCCCAGTCCCGCCGCTTCGTATCCTGCATAACCGATGGCTCCGCCCATGAAGATAAATGGAATCGAAGCCATCTGCAGCAGGTTGGCCCGGGTCATTTCCCGTCCATAGTGGCAGGCCGCGACGTGGGCAATCTCATGCGCCATTACACCCGCCATTTCCGCTTCTTCGTCTGCGGCCATAATCAGGCCGGAGTTCACATAGAAAAATCCCCCCGGCAGCGCCATCGCGTTCACCACGTCGGAATCGATCACTTTGATCGTGAACGGTACCTGGGCATCAGAGTTGCGTACCAGGTTCTGGCCGATGCGGTTCACGTATTCCGTGACCACCGGATCGTTCACCAGCTTAATCTGCGATTCAATCTGCTGGGCATACACCCGGCCCCGCGCTACCTGTCCTTCCACGGTGTACCAATTGCCCACGCCGCGCCCGCATCCCACGTTGCGGTTTCCCACCGCGTCAACATCTCTCTTGCCGCCGTCGTGCTTCAGGTCATTGTCATCTGTCTGCGGCAGCGCAGCCGGCGGAGGTGTCGGCGCGTTCTGCACATCGGCAGCCTTAGGCTTGTTCTGATCCTGGTCGGGATTCGGATTCTGGGTTTGAGTCTGAGTCTGCGCAAACGTCCATGGTCCCGCACTGAACGCCGCCAATGCCACCGCGCTTGCCAGCCACCGCAATTTCATACAAACTCCTTTTCGCCCCGATACTCGTAACTGCGATTATACGCCCCGCGTGGACGGACCAAGGCTCGAAAGTGATCTCTCCAAGTTAGACGCCTGGCGCCCATTTTGGGTTATCCGACGCATGGCCAGGAAGTATTTAGGATGAAACCACGCCGCTTCTAGCTCCACCCGGTCCCTGCGCTCTAAGACCTTCCCACTAGCTAGCGGCCCCAGCTTTGCCGCCTCAATCTGGTCTTGATCCATTCCGCTCTCAATCGTAAGATGGCGCGTTCCTTAGACTTGGGAGGTCCCCCCTGTGCTCGATCGCCGCCACTTCCTCAGCGCCACCACCGGCCTTGCCGCTACGCTGGCCCTCCGCAGCCCGCTTTTGGCCCAACTCGAGAAGGCTCCGGCGAACCTCCCCGATCATTCACTGCTAGACAAAAACGAAGACGCATACTGGGCCGAGCTGCGCCAGCAATTCCTCATTCCCGCGGACGAGATTTATCTCAACAACGGCACCGTCGGCTCCAGTCCTGCGCCAGTACTACGCGCCATTTTTGACGGCTACAACACCACCGAAAAGATGGATCAGCAGGATCCCGAAGACTACCCCATCTGGGGATACGACGCGTGGAATCAATTCCGCGACCCGCTGGCCGCATTCGTGGGCTGCAAGCGCGACGAGATCGCGCTGCTGCGCAACGCCACCGAAGCCAACAGTTACATCGCGAACGGCATTGACCTGAAGCCCGGCGACGAAGTTCTGATGACTGATCAGGAACATCCCGGAGGCGAGCATCCGTGGAACCTCAAGGCCAAGCGCTATGGCATTGCGGTAAGAAAAGTTACGTTGCCTCGTCCGGTAAAGAACGCCGCGCAAGTGCTCAATCTCTTCAACGATGCCATCACTCCTCGGACGCGCGTCATCTTCTTCAGCCACATCACGACGTTCTCCGGAGTGATCTTACCGGCGAAAGAACTGTCCGCTTTTGCCCGATCGAAAGGAATACTCTCGGCCGTCGATGGCGCTCATGTCCCGGGCATGATGCGCCTCAACGTGCACGACATTGGTTGCGACATGTATTCAGCCAGTCCGCATAAATGGTTGATGGCTCCCAAGGGCTCCGGCTTTCTCTGCGTACGTGACGAAGTCATTGACCGCATGTGGAACACCATCGCCACCGCAGGGTGGGACGAGCCCAAGCTTCGCGCCGAACGCTTCCAGCGAATCGGCAGCTCGAACGTCCCCGCGTTGTGGGGGCTGCGCGCCTCGATCAAGCTCGCCAACGATATCGGACTCGACCGGATTGAACGCCGCCATCGCACCCTGGCTGACTATACCCTTGCGGAAATGATCAGGCGCGGCGCCGAATCCTGGACTTCCCCAGATCCTGCCCTTCGCTGCGCGATCGTTACAGTGAATGTTCCGCCAATCGTTCGCATGGATCTCGAGAACTGGATGTGGAAGACACACAAAATCCGTATCCGCGGCGGTGATCCCAACAAGCTCCGTCTCTCCACGCCCTACTATTTGCAGAAGAAAGATATCGACCGTTTCCTGGAGAAGCTCGACGAATACAAACACGAAAAGAAACTGCTGTAAAACAGAAGCCGTGCAGTTCCAAAAAGGTCACATTGTCGAGCCAAGAACGAATCGGCGAGGCTCCTCAGCCTGGAGTGCAGGCTCACCAGGCCGAATTGCGCAAGGAATTGGGGATCGTCGTGGTATTGGCTCAAATCACCTGCATTGTCACCCTCGAATTCTTTGGAACCGCGGTCAAAGCCGGTTCTTCGCATGCGGCTCTGTGGCTGACAGCGATTGCACTGTTTTTCGTTCCCCAAGCGCTGGGAGTCACCTACCTCAATCAACTCATGCCGCTCGAGGGCGGCTTGTACGAGTGGGCACGCCTGATTTTTAACGATGCAACTGGTTTTCTGGTGGCATGGAATCTATGGCTCTACATTGTCTTCCTGGTCGCGGAGTACGGTTTTGTTCTGATCACCTATTTTGCCTTTGCGTTGGGACCGGACGCTGCGTGGATGGCCTCCAGCAAGTGGCTGATCGTGGGTGCTTCGGCCGCGCTCGTCGGCGGGTTAGCATGGGTTTCTGTGCTGGGTCTTCGCATCGGCAAATGGATCACCAATGCCGGTGGAGTTGTTACCATCGTTGCCCTTGGGGTGCTGATCTTGTTGCCACTATTCCGCCCCATGCCCGGCACAGACCCCGCGTATCGTCGGCTTCCTCTTGTTCGACCGGCGCTGACTCTGCTCAGCCTAAGTGTCTTCACCAAAATGACCTTTGGGGCGCTTTGCGGCTTTGAATTTGTAGCGATTTTTGCCGGCGAATCCCGCACTCCGGCGCGCACTCTCGCGCGGTCGATTCTGTTCGCGGCGCCGATGATTGCGCTTCTCTACATCTTCGGTACCGGCGCGATCCTGGCCTTCGTTCCATCCCGTGAAGTCAACCTCATCGGTCCGATACCGCAGGCGCTCAGCATATCTAGTTATGTTTGCGATCCCGCTGGTAGGCAATCGTAAGCTTCCAATTAAGCCGCGCATCTGGCTGCGAGTCGCGGCGGTCTCGGGATTTATTGTGACGCTGCTGTTTGTTGTGCTGTCTATTTTTCCGGTTATCGATGTCCCTCATCCGGCGTCTTACGCATGGAAGACGGTGGCGGTCGTGGTGGGGGCAAATGTCCTGGGTGGGGTATTCTATATCTCATCCCGCCAGCAGCATCGAATGGCGGAATAAATCTTCGACGGTCTCCGTCGTTACAAGACTTAAGCCAGTGCGTCTATCAGGCAGAATGAGCAAGGCTCTGCACTGCAGCTTGGCGTCACTTGCAATTCTGATGTCTGTCGAAAACGCGCTGGTATGTGCACAGACCGAGGCCCCAAGCTCCGACGCAGGAGCGGCGGTTGCTGCCCGGGCCGAGCAGGCACCTCGCCTGGATGGAACGCTTGATGATCCGATTTGGCAGATCGCGCTTCCCATCAATGATTTTCGCCAGCGCGAGCCACTCGAGACTGCTCCTGCCACGGAAAAAACCGAAGTTCGCATTCTCTATGACGCCCGCCACGTTTACTTCGGCATCCATTGTTACGACACAGCCCCAGCCGAGATCGTGGCCACGCAGTTGCGCCGAGATCTATCCATGGACCTCGACGACAACTTCGCCGTCATGATCGATCCCACACTCAGCCATCGCAATGGCTACATCTTTCAGGTGAATCCTTTGGGCACTCAGCGCGATGGAGAAATCATCGAAGAGCAGGCCCCGAACGGGAATGACTCGGTTGTAGACCCAAGCTGGGATGGGCTTTGGATTTCCGCCGCAAAGGTTACTCACGACGGCTGGACCGCAACCATCGCCATCCCCTTCAGCACGCTGAATTTTCGCGGGGGCTCGGAGGTAACATGGGGTCTGAACTTCCGCCGCTTCATCCGCCGCAAGAATGAAGAAGATTTTTGGTCGGGCTACCGACGGATCTTCGGCTTCTGGCGCGTCTCTCAGGCTGGGCAATTGCGAGGCCTCAAAAATATTGAGAGCGGTCGCCTGCTGGTGATAAAACCCTACGCGCTGGCTGGAGCCCAGGCTTTTGCCGGCCAGCCATGGGGTGCGCTCCACAGGGTCGGAGGTGACATCAAGTACGGCCTGGCCAGCAATCTGATCGCTGTGGGCACGATAAATACCGACTTCTCTGATGCTGACGTGGATCAGCAGCAGTTCAATTTGACTCCCTATCCCATCTTCGTGCCGGAAAAGCGGCGCTTCTTTCTCGAAGATTCCGACGTGTTCAACTTTCTGCTGTGGAATCAGGATCTGTTGTTTTTCACCCGGCAGATAGGCATCGACCCGGTCACCGGCCAGGAGGTTCCGATTGATGCTGGCGGCAAGGTCGCCGGGCACATCTCCGGCTTTGATCTCGGGGTCATGGATGTGAAGACCCGCGCTGAGGGTCCGAATCCGTACGGGAACTATGCCGTGCTCCGCATCAAGCGGCCGCTCACGCCAGGGTCCTACATTGGAATCATGGCCACCGATAAGCAGTCCGGCAGCCCACTCGATCCTTACAATCGCTCCGGCGGCATCGATGCCAAGTTCATTCTTTTCCGCAATTTAAATTTGCGCGGATACTACGCAAAGACCTGGACCTCGGGCCTGCACGGCGACAACACAGCCCTGGGCGCCCGCCTTACCTATGCCAATAACTGGTTCAACATCTATTCCGGTCATGGGGTCACCGAGAGAAATTTCAACTCGGAAATGGGTTTCGTTACCCGAATTGACGACCAGCCCACCATCTTTCAGTTCAACTTCACTCCTCGTCCACGCGTTTGGAACATTCGCGAATTGGATCTCGGCGCTTTTGTCGGCCACGACCCAAACACCGCGGGCAAGCTGATTTACAAAGAATGGTCGGCCAACGCGCGGGTTCTATTCAATAGCAGCGCCGAAATAGATTCCGCTCCACAGGATGTTGTCTATCAATTTCTCGCGCAGCCCTTGAACCTCTACAAGAACATCTCCATTCCCGCCGGCGGCTACCGCTTTACCTCCCACTCACTCGCCTATACTTCATCCGGCAGTCACAAGGTGACGTTCGCTGCTTCCGAGCAGTGGGGGGGCTACTACACCGGACATCTCAACACGGCCACGTTACTCGCGCAGTATCGCCCTAATCCACATCTGGCACTCGCACTGAACGACACGCTGAATTCCTTCCGCCTTCCGCAGGGAAATTTCAACATTGACCTGACAGGAGTGCAGATCAGTTACGCTTTCAATCGCTTCCTGAACATGACCACTTTCGTGCAGGCCGATACCGCGCAAACCCAGGCCGTAAGCGCCAATTTCCGAATCCGCTACACTTTCCGTCCCGACAGCGATCTTTATGTGATTTACAACGTGGGCAGCCGTTTCCAGAGCCTGGCAGCAGGTAATCCCATGCAGATACGCCAGGAGAAAATCGCGGTCAAGATCACGTACTCGTGGTCACGCTGATCCGATCCATTGCACAGGAACGATAATGCTTTCGTGGTTCTTGGAACGACGCACAAAATCAGCAACCGGCGCGCGACGCGCAAAAGCTGCGGCCGTTCCACTCCTATTTTATTTGCAAGAGACGAACGACGTTGCTCGAGAAGCTGACGAATATAACAACATTGCGATGTAACAGGAGTCCACAATGATGAAATCCAGATCTGTGTTTCGCCTGACAGTAGCCTTAATCGCACTCAGTCTGTACGCCACCGCGGCGGGGACGCAGACACGCTGGTCAGAGCAGAAGGCGAACTCCTGGTACGCACAGCAGCCGTGGCTGGTCGGAAGCAACTACGTTCCCAAGTCAGCGATCAACCAGTTGGAGATGTGGCAGGAAGCGACCTTCAACCCGGCGGAGATCGATCAGGAATTGACCTGGGCCGAACGCATGGGCATGAACACCATGCGCGTCTTCCTGCATGACCTGCTTTGGCAGCAGGATGCAGCCGGTTTTCAAAAGCGCATCAACGAGTTCTTGACGATCGCGTCGCGGCATCACATTCGACCGATGTTCGTGCTCTTCGACTCTTGCTGGGACCCGTTACCTCATCTCGGCCCGCAGCATCCACCGACTCCCGGGGTCCACAACTCAGGCTGGGCGCAGAGTCCAGGGGCGAAGGCGCTGGCGGACGCCAATCAATATCCCCGGCTGAAATCGTTCGTGCAGGGCGTGGTGCGGGCCTTCGCACGCGATGACCGCATCCTTGCATGGGACATTTGGAACGAACCCGGCTCCGATAACGCTGGAAGCTATCCTAAAGAAGAGCTGCCCGCGAAAGATAAGATAGCCAGGGTCACGGCGCTGTTGCCGCAGGTATTCGCATGGGCGCGGGAGGCGAATCCGATGCAGCCTCTCAGCAGCGGAATATGGGCCGTCGACAACTCTCCGGACGGAGCCGACTTGGGTGAACTACAGCGGATTCAACTGCGCGAGTCCGACATCGTCACCTTTCACAACTACAGCTGGCCGGAATACTTCAAGCGTCAAATCGCGTGGCTGAAAAAGTACAACCGGCCAGTGATCTGCACCGAGTACATGGCACGATCAGTGGGCAGCACGTTTGACACCGTGTTGCCCATTGCGAAGCAAGAGAACGTCGGGGCGATCAATTGGGGATTCGTCGCTGGCAAGACGCAAACGTACTTGCCTTGGGATTCGTGGCAGCATCCCTACGTTCTCGACCAGCCCCCGGTGTGGTTTCACGAAGTATTGCGTCCCGACGGAACGCCCTACCGCCAGGCAGAGGTGGACCTGATCCGGCAGCTGACGGGAAGGCCAGGAAATTGAACCGGGTGGTCACAGTGATCGTGCGATAGGTGCAATCCTGCTTCGGGTGTGAGGGGCTGTGCTCAATCCGCACCGCATGAGCATCATCGACGAGGGTGTTACCAAACCGAGCGTACCAGGGGGCTGGCAAGAATCCTTTCGTCTTGTGTGATCAAGGTCATCCCCAAAGCTCGCGCCGTGGCGCCGATCAGGCGGTCTGCCGGATCCTTGGGATAGCTTTCGGGGAACATCGCGGTCAAGGCGGCGATGTCCGTCGTAATCTCCAGCACCGTCACCGCGGCGGTTTCCACAATCTCGCGGATCGATGCCTCGAGTACACCGGAACTTCGCAAGCGCCCCTTTTCAAACAGCAGCGCAAGTTCCCAAAGGCTAATCGAAGCGATGGCGCAGCCCCCACTCTGCTGGGCTTTACGAATTTCGCGTGCCGCAGGCCGCGAAAGCTGTTCCGGACTGGCAACCATCCATACCAGAACATGCGTGTCCAGCAGAATCACTTCAAGCTCTCCCAGTCCTCAGGCGGAACCACAGGGGAGACGATATCACCGAGAATTTCAATCTTCCCGGCAAGGCGGCCCATGATGTGAGCGGGTGCTTCATCTGGCGGCACCAGCTTGGCCACGGGCTTGCCGCGCTTAGTGATCAGGAGGGGGACACGAGTGGTGCGCACCGTTTCCATCACCTGCAGGCAGCGCGCTTTGAATTGGCCAGCGGCCATGGTCTTCATATGGTCACCTCGATATGACCATGGTCATACTATCACGCCCGCAGGTCGCATAGCAACGCTGGAAAGGTGCGCGGAATCTCAGTCGTAGTACTCCAACCCCAAATGCGTAATCAGCGGCTCGTTCTTCAAATGCCGTAACGTGTTTTTCAGCTTCATCGACTGAATAAACAAATCGTGCTCCGGATACAGCCCCAGTGGCGTCATGGGAGACTTAAAGTAAAAGCTTAACCACTCCTGAATGCCGAGGCCGCGCAGTTCAGAGCTGCGCTTGGCGAGGTCAAGGAATAGCACCAGGTCCAACACAATGGGCGCCGCCAAAATCGAGTCGCGGCACAGAAAATCAACCTTGATCTGCATCGGATAGCCGAGCCATCCGAAGATGTCTATGTTGTCCCATCCCTCTTTGTTATCACCACGCGGCGGGTAATAGTTAATCCTCACCTTATGGAATATATTCCCGTACAGCTCGGGATACAACGCCGGCTGAAGAATGTGCTCCAGTACTCCCAGCTTGGATTCTTCCTTAGTTTTGAATGAACCAGGATCGTCAAGCACTTCCCCGTCGCGATTGCCGAGAATATTGGTCGAATACCACCCGCTCAGACCCAGTAGTCGCGCCTTGAACGCCGGCGCAAGCACGGTCTTCATCAGCGTCTGACCAGTCTTGAAGTCCTTGCCGCAGATGGGAGCTTCGTTGTTCCGGGACAATTCCAGCATCACCGGCAGATCCACGGTCAAATTCGGAGCGCCATTGGCGAAAGGGACACCCTCCATCAGCGACGCATACGCATAGATCATGGAGGGCGCAATCATCTCATCGTTCTCGCGGAGTGCCTTTTCGAATGCCTTCACCGACTGATGCGCAGTCGTCGGCTCGATGTAGGACTCGGTCGAGCCACACCACATCGTGATCAGACGACTCGCTCCACTCGTCTTTTTGAAGTCGCGGATATCGTCGCGCAACTGCCCGGCCAAATCCATCTTCGTCTTGCCCTTCTTGACATTGGGTCCATTAATCCGTTTCACGTAATTGTGATCGAAGACTGCCGCCCGCGGCTTCAGGGACGAAAGGAACGGCTTCAACCGCTCCAGCAACCTGTAGTCGAGCACGCCGGCATGCGAGGCCGCTTCGTACATGTTGTCCTCAAAGATGTCCCAGCCGGTGAAGACCAGGTCATCAAGTCCAGCCAGAGGCACGAATTCCTTGATTTTGGGTGACCGTCCTTCGGTACGCTTGCCCAGCCGCACCGTGCCCATTTGGGTAAGCGACCCGATCGGCTTCGCCAGGTCCCTGCGGATCGCTTCGACGCCAGCCACGAAAGTCGTCGCCACCGCGCCCATGCCGGGAATCATTACTCCCAGCTTCCCTTTCGCCGATTGGATGGTGCCGCCACCATTGGGCTCGGTCCGAGCCTGGCGCTCTGCCTTCATTTCCACGCGCGCCGTTTTTGCGCTGAATGCTGAGTTTGCTGATGTCTTACTCGCCGCCTTTGCGGACTTCTTCCTTGTCGCCATAATGGTCGGCTGCTTCCTTATTCGAACCAAGATAGGTTTGCAAACTGTTTATGTTCTCGTACCGGGAGGGCTTTTGCAAACGAGAGCGGTCCAACGCACAGAAAGTCGTTTCAACGGTAGTCCACGAGTACTGGACGGAAGACTTGATCAGCCCCCCGCTACCGCAGTCACGCTCGCGCGTTAGATAGCTTCTATGAATTCTTTGCGTTGGACTCCGCCGCGCACTTGTCCCATACTCGAAATCACTTCGCTACCAGCTCTGCAGCTGGTCGCGCGAAGCATGCTGTTGCATGCCGCCCAGACGCGGTATTGCAATTCTCCTGACCAAGTTGTTCTCCACTCAATCTGAGCCATACCACCTCCAGAACGTAAATCAGGCAGGAATCGCACTTCACCAGTACGGAGGCAAAATGGACAACGCGGCTCAAAACTTCGCGGAATCCGTCTGCCGTGGCTAGACGGACGCCAATCTCGTGCAGCACCTCAACGTGTGAGTCCTCAACAGGTGTGAACGCGTGCATAGTCTAGAGTATGGGCCTTCTCAACCCTCTGTCTAATTCCAAATTTTGATGACCGCGATAAAGGATTCCCCGCGGAATTGTTACAGGTGTTTAACATCTTTTGCACCGCTGCTGCATCGTTCTAGTAGATCCGACTTTGACTTACTCAGCGTGGTCTCGGTTCTCTGCGATTCAAGTGTTGCTGGTCGCTCAGAGCTTCGCTTCCAGATCGACCGTCTTTACCGGCAAGTCCCAATGCCCGTCGAGAATTTCGAAGCGCCGCTGCTCTTCGCGCTGGAAAGTCTCCTGGTCGGGGTACATCTGCTTCTGCACAGCCGCTTCATCGAACGGTTCATTGGCCACGGTCGCATTCTTGAAGACAATGGTCACGCGAAAATCCCACCGTCCGTCTTCCGTAGTGTGATAGCGCGGCTGTTCCATCCAGACCTTGGCGATGCGTCCCATCTCCAGTTCTTTTTTTAGCACCGGATAGTGATTCTTCTTGAACAGCTTCAGAAATTCATCCGCATGCCCCCACTTCGCCTTGTAGTAATACTCCACCACAAAGGGTTTTTCTGAGGTTGGAGCCTGTGCGCGGGAGACGATGGGCAAAGTCATGGAGAAGAACAGGAGCAGCACAAAAACGCGCGATATTCGAATCACGGAACCTCCTCGTAAATGTCAGCTTGTACACTACCAAAAAGAGACGTAGAGAGGTTCGAAGCAAAGCCTCTGAGGACGTCTCGGTGGAACTAGATACACTGGACAGCGACCAGCACCAAATCAAATCCGGCAAGATCCGCTACATCTCGATGACCTCCACCGGCCACCCCATTCGCCTGCTGCGCGAAGACGTAGCCCTCGTCCACGGCTGGGAAGAAGACACGGTCGAGCAAGGTGGACGACGTTTCCCCGTGCGGAACGTTTACCTGGATGTAGTCGGGAAGCGCAACGGCCTGTGGCAGATCGTCATATGGCAGATCTTGGCGTCGCAGTGGGCCCAGCCCCATCGATGACGAACGCTTAATCAGCCGCCGGCAACTGATTCTGCCAGTGACTCCAAACAAACCAAGCCACTCCCGCCACCAGCACGAGTCCGATTACGGCATCAAACTTGTGGAAGTACTTCCCCATCTCGCGCCAGTTCTCGCCTAGCTTCATTCCGAGATACGCCAGGCCCAGGCACCACGGCCACGATCCGAGAAAGGTATAGAGGTGAAAGCGTCCGCGCGGCATGCGCGCGACTCCCGCCGGCAGCGCGATGAAGGTGCGAATCACCGGCAGCAGCCGACCCACAAATACCGCCAGGTATCCCCAGCGGGCGAAGAACCGGTCGGCCCACTCGAGCTCGTGTTTGCCCATCAGAATCCAGCGTCCATACTTCTCCACCAGCGGGCGCCCTCCATAAAACCCGATCTCATAGGCCACCAGCGATCCGAGATTACAGCCGATCGCCCCCGCCGTCGCCACCCACAGAAGCTTGAATGTTCCGGAGTAGACCAGATAACCGGCGAACGGCATGATCAGCTCCGACGGCAATGGGATACACGCCGACTCAATCGCCATGAGCAGCACAATCCCGCCATAGCCGGTCGTGCTGATCACGGAATTAATGAACCCAAAGAGCGCAACAAAAATCTTTTCTGTCATAAATGAAAAGCTGCTAGACCACGAAGGACACTAAGGAACACGAAGCATGAGAGCCCTTCGTGTTCCTTAGTGTCCTCTGGTGGTTTTCCTCTGTGATCCTCTGTGCCCTCTGTGGTTGAGGGTTTCGAGATCAGAGTTCAGTGTACTGGAAATCGGCCGGTGGATCAGGGCTCCGCTCAGAACTCGCTTAGAACGAGCCTTCCTGGGTAAACGTGTACCCCGGCAGCCCCGCGCCTTGAGGGCTCTTAGCCACTTTGATCCGAACGGTCGGCGCATCGGGCGCGGTGATGCCGGCTGGCCGCAACATGGCATACTGACTGAACACTTCGCTGTAGACCTTAGTGACGAGGTAATCCTGGCCGTCGGTGTCGTTGCGCCACACTTGCCCAAGTTGGATGGAGTTCACAGCCACGATTGCGTCCTTGCAGTTGAAGGATTGCTCTCAGCCTACCCGTTCAATCCCAGCCCGTCAATTGGCCGACCCGTTACCCCAGTTACCGAGGACAGTCCTGGCCGACTGCCGGGGTCCGCCTCCCGGTCGGGTGTGGTCGTCCAAGACTGAGGTCAAATCGGGAATCGAAAATCGAAAAATTGCTGTTTCTTCTGCTCTGCTAAAATATGGCCCTCATGCCCCGTGGCACAGCTCCGCGCCGACCCGCTCGCACCGGACGTCAAGATCGTGTGGCGCGGGCGCCCTCGCCCGTGAGAACTCGCCCGCAGCCAGATCGAGGTAGAGACAGTCGGGGGGCCGCTCCCGCTCCTCCGAGCCGAGGCAAAGCCGTGGTCGCAACCAAGGCTGGCTCAACCATGAAAGCCGGATCGTCAAAGGCTGCCAAGAGCAAAGCCTACAATCCCGTCGCGCCTGACCGTATCGCAGAAATTCTCAAGCACCTCGACCAACTCTACCCTGACGTGACTTGTGCGCTGACCCATACTAGCGCCTGGGAGTTGCTGGTCGCGACCATCCTCTCTGCCCAGTCCACGGACATCAATGTGAACCGCGTCACGCCTGAGCTGTTTCGAAAATATCCCACCGTCGAAGCGTTCGCTGCCCTGGAACCAGAACAGCTTCAACCCGACGTCCGCTCCACCGGCTTCTTCCGAAACAAGTCGAAATCGGTCGTGGGCGCGGCCCGGAAAATCGTCGGAGACTTCGGCGGGCAGGTTCCCTTGAATATGAAGGATCTGCTTATCCTTCCCGGAGTCGCTCGCAAGACCGCAAACGTAGTCCTGGGCACGTGGTTCAAGATCGCCGAAGGAGTTGTGGTCGACACGCACGTCACCCGCATTGCACGCCGCCTGGAGCTCACGAAACAGACCGACCCGCAAAAAATCGAGCAGGACCTGATGCGCATTATTCCCCGCGAGAGGTGGATTCTGTTCGCCCACCAGCTCATCTGGCACGGACGTAAGTTGTGCTTCGCTCGCACGCCCAAGTGCGTGGATTGCCTGCTTGAAAAAATCTGCCATGCCGCAGACAAGAGCTGGAGCACGGTCGAAATCCATAAGAACGCGAAACCGTAAGCGCGGCGGAGGGCCTATGTAATCTTCGCCGTGCCCGTCACACACTGCGCTCTGCTAAACTTTCTGCTTGATTTCGAGGCATCCCGATTATGCGCACTTTTTCACTCTTTGCTATGGTCATACTCATGAGCATCGTCGTCCTTGAAAGCACGGCCTCCGCCCAGACCCTTCCCGCGCCCCAGGCCGTCACCGATCCCAAGCAGATCAAGAGCACACCCAATGCCCAGGTTGAGCCCAAGAGCCTGACCATCGAGAAGCTCTATATGACGCGCCAGGTGGGCCGGCCGACGTGGTCGCCCGACGGCCAGAGCATCGCCTTCATCTCGAACATGAGCGGACGCAACAACATCTGGACCGTTCCTGCCGATGGTGGATGGCCGGTGCAGCTCACCATCAGCGACCAGCGCCAGTCTTCGCCCGCCTGGTCGCCCGATGGCAAATGGATCGCTTATCAGTCCGATTACGATGGCGACGAGCAGTGGGATATTTTTCTGGTCTCGCCGAAGACTGGAAGAGTGGTTAACCTAACACAAACTCGCGAGATCGCTGAACTCGATCCCACGTGGTCGCCCGACGGCCGATACCTGGCATACGAAGTGAAACCAAAAACATCCGCGGCCTACGAGATCGACGTCTACGACATGCTCATGCGTGAGGTGAAGCACATCACCACCGGCACGCCCCAGGATAAACGCAACTCAAATCCCATTTGGTCGAAAGATGGCAAGTACATCGTCTACACGCAGGAGCAGGCCAAGGGGACCGATTCGAATATTTTTATCGCCAACGTTGCTGCTGCTACGAGCACATTGCTGACCCCGCATGAAGGCGAGCAGATTTACTCCGCCGACGACATCTCGCCAGACGGCAAGCACGTGCTCATTACCTCGAATGCAGGGAACGGTTATGACAACGTTGGGTTGCTCGACGTCGCGACCAAGAAAGTCTCGTGGCTGACCAAGGACAAGTGGGAAATCAGCGGCGGAGAGTTCTCACCCGACGGCAGGCGGATCACTTTCACCGCCAACGTCGACGGCAATGAAGACATTTACTTGCACGAGCTTGCGCTGGGCAAGTCCGCCGTTCTACCGATTCCGAAAGGTCTGAACGAGCCCGCTGGCGGGCACTCTGCCTTTACCAGAGACGGTTCACGCCTGCTCTATTACCACAACGGGCCCACCGCTCCGGGGGATTTGTGGGTGTATGCGCTGGCGACCGGCAAGTCGCATCCCGTAACGCATTCCCTCGTGGCGGGGGTGCGCTCGGAAGACATGGTCGAGCCCTATCTGGTGCACTATCCCAGCCGCGACGGCAAGTGGACGATTTCTGCTTTCCTCTACGTGCCGTTCAACATGGCCCGCAACGGACAGAACGCCGCGATCGTCTATATCCACGGCGGTCCAACCGCGCAAACGCTTAACTCGTTCAACCGTTTCGTCCAGTACGCGGTGAATCAGGGTTACATGGTGCTCGCCCCCAACTATCGCGGCTCAACCGGATACGGAAAGGAATTCCAGCAGGCAAATCTGTTCGATATGGGCGGCGGTGATTTGCAGGACGTACTCGCCGGCGTCGATTGGATCAAGCAGACGAGTCACCTCGATGCCAAGAAGATCGCAGTCATGGGCGGAAGCTACGGCGGATATCTCAGCATGATGTCGGTAACAAAAGCGCCGGAGGTTTGGGCCGCTGGCGTTCCTATCGTGCCGTTTGTGAACTGGTTCACGGAAATCGAGAACGAAGACCCGGTGCTGCAGCAGTCTGATCTCGCGACCATGGGCGACGTGGTGAAGAACAAGGCGCTCTACGAAGAGCGCTCGCCTATCAATTTCATCGATCACATCAAAGCGCCGCTGCTGTTGCTGGCGGGAGGACACGATCCGCGCTGCCCCAAGTCGGAGACGCAGCAGGTTGTCGACGCCATTAGGAAGCGCGGCGGCACGGTCGATTACAAGATCTACGAGAACGAAGGTCACGGCTTCGCGCGTGTGGAAAATCAGATCGACGCATATAAGCGCGTCGCGGATTTTCTCGAAGCGCACGTGCCGCCCGCGGATTGTAGTTGCACGGTGAACGAGTGACGCGACCGAAAGCCTGGGCAGATTCGGCCGTGTTCCATACTCATCCGTTTCTTCGACCGAGGGCTTCCCGCCACATCTTGATCAGATGCAGCATCGCTCCAGTCGACGACCCCTCGAGCCACCGACCTCATAAGCTCGGCGCGTGGAACACTATCAGTCTTGGAGAATTTCCCAAATTAGGCATTGCGAGAGCTATGATTAACCCTCCATGGCCTCCGGTTTAGCTCCAGTTTCGCGAAGAAGATTTCTCCAGTCGGCCACCTTGGTCACTGCGGGGATTGTGGCTCCCACCCCATGGCTGCGAGGAACGCTCGCTCAAGCCTCGCCGCCGCCCCTTGCACAATTTGACTACGGCGATGTCGTGTTGGCCAGTGATCTGCACCAGAAGCAACTCGCAGCCACGCACGCCGTACTGATGGGACTGAGCGACGACAGCCTGCTGAAACCCTTCCGCGAGATGAGTGGGATGCCCGCCCCCGGCGAGGATTTAGGGGGTTGGTATCACTACGATCCAAACTACGACTGGCATACTTTTGATGCGGGTTTTGCTCCAGCAGCAACTTTCGGTCAGTGGATATCAGCACTAGCACGCAATTACGCAATTACGCAAGATCCCAAAACGCGCGACAAAGTTTTGCGCCTGAACGGCTTATACGCGCAGACGATCTCCGGATCTTTCTACGAAAACAACCGTTTCCCCACCTACTGCTACGACAAGCTGGTCTGTGGGCTGATCGATTCACACAACTATGTTGGTGATCCTCAGGCGATTCCGATTCTTGAGCGCACTACTGACACGGCGTTGCCACATTTTCCCAAGAAGGCCGTGGAACACGGAAAAGCTTGGCGGCCGAACAAAGATGAGAGCTGGACGTGGGATGAATCCTTTACCATCTCGGAAAACCTCTTTCTGGCATATCAGCGCGGCGCCGGGGAGCGGTACCGTGAATTGGGACGGCAGTATCTCGATGATGAGTACTACGATCCGCTCTCGGAGGGGCACGACGTACTCGCCGGCAGACATGCTTACAGTCATGTGAATTCGTTATGTTCGGCCATGCAGGCGTATCTGACTTTGGGAAGCGCGAAACACCTGCGGGCCGCAACCAATGCTTTCGAAATGCTCTCCAAGCAGAGTTTCGCCACCGGAGGCTGGGGCCCTGGCGAGATGCTCCGCGATCTCAACAGTGAAGAAGTGGCGGCCAGCCTGACCGAGAGCCATAGCAGCTTTGAAACGCCGTGTGGCTCATATGCCCACTTCAAGCTGACGCGTTATCTACTGCGAGTTACGCGCGACTCGCGATATGGGGACAGCATGGAACGCGTGATGTACAACACAATTTTGGGTGCGAAGCCGTTGCAGGCAGATGGGAGAACCTTTTATTACTCCGACTACAACTTCCAGGGGCGGAAGGTCTACTCGGAACATCGCTGGCCATGCTGCTCGGGCACGCTGCCACAGGTGGCGGCGGACTATCGAATCAACTCCTATTTCCGCGACTCGCGGGGTGTGTACATAAACCTGTACATCCCCTCGACACTGCGATGGACGCAAGACGGGGCCCAAGTGGAACTTACACAAAAGGGCAAGTATCCGTTCGACAGCGGAGTGCACTTCGATCTAAAGACGTCGCAAGCGCGAGAGTTCGCGATCAATTTCCGGATTCCGCAATGGGCGGAGGGTGCCACGATTTCGGTAAACGGGCGTCGCCCGCAGACACCGACGACCTCTGGAGCTTTTGTATCAATTCATCGCCGATGGGACAGTGGCGACCGCGTCGAGTTGGAGCTGCCGATGACGATGCGGCTCGAACCGATCGATCCACAACACCCGCGCACGGTGGCGTTACTATTCGGCCCGCTGGTGTTGTTCGCGATCACGGCTACACGACCGGCAGTGACGGGTGCGGAATTGCTGGGAGCGAGCAGAGTGGATCAGCGGACCTGGCAAATCAAAACCATCAGCGGCCCGATCAAGATGCTTCCCTTTACCGAGATCGAGGAAGAGCAGTATTCGACCTACCAGCTGGTCACGTAGATGCGGTGACTTTTTCGTCGATCCATTCCATCATGAGACAAACAGCCATGCCTAATCGGAAGCTGCTATCGGCAATTATCTTCCTGTCTTTCATTCCGTTGCACGTCGCGCAAACAGGGCGTCCATCAAGAGTAGAAGTGGAAAAGCGGGTCGATTCGATCCTCAGCAAGATGACGCAAGAGGAAAAAATCGAGATCATCGGGGGCATCAATGACTTCTACACTCGCCCCATTCCGCGGCTTGGTATCCCCTCTCTCAGAATGTCCGACGGTCCCATGGGCGTTCACGACTACGGCTTGACGACTGCATATCCTGCGGGCATCGCGCTGGCAGCTTCGTGGGATGTCGACCTCGCGCAGCGGATCGGCTCCGCCATGGGCAGAGATGCCCGTGCGCGTGGCGTGCATTTCGTTCTCGCTCCAGGCATGAACATCTACCGCGCACCTATGAATGGCCGCAACTTCGAATATTTCGGAGAAGATCCTTTCCTGGCATCGAGAATGGCGGTATCGGTGATCAAGGGAATCCAGGGGCAACGCGTCATCGCGACCGCAAAGCATTTTGCCGGGAACAATTCCGAATTCGCACGAATGACTCTCAGCTCCGACATCGACGAAAGAACCTTGCGCGAAATCTATTTGCCGGCATTTGAAGCATCAGTGAAGGAAGCAGATGTGGGCGCTGTCATGGATGCATACAACCTGGTAAATGGTGTCTATATGACCGCCAACAACCATTTGAACAACGAAATTCTCAAGAAAGAGTGGGGGTTTGACGGCATTCTCATGTCGGACTGGGGCGCTACTCACGATGGGCTGGCGGCAGCAAACGGCGGTCTGGATCTTGAAATGCCATCTCCCACCTTCATGAATCGGGACAGGCTGCTCCCGGCTCTCCAGGGCGATAAGATCTCCGTGGCGACCCTTGACGATAAGGTCAGAAGAATCCTCCGCAAGGCGATCGAATTCGGCTTCTTCGACCAGCCGCAGACCGATGTCGACATTCCTTCCTACAGTCAGGAAGGCCGACAGGTGGCGCTCGAGGAGGCTAGAAGTGGAATTGTTCTGCTGAAAAATTCAGGAAACCTGCTTCCGCTGGATGAAGGCAAGGTGAAAACCATGGCTGTGATTGGTCCCGATGCCTATCCCGCAGTGATCAGCGGAGGAGGCAGCGCGGAGACCAAACCATTCAACGCCGTCAGCTTTCTGGAAGGTATAAGCAACCGTCTCGGAGCGAAAGCCAAGGTTTTGTACGCGGTCGACGTTCCTCCTCTCGAAGACGTATTCGAACATTCCGAATTTGTCACTGCCCCGGATGGGGAAAGCGGCCTGAAAGCGGAATATTTCAGCAATGAAGAGCTGAAGGGGATGCCCGCTTTGATCCGCACTGATAAACACGTTCACTTCGACTGGGGAGAGGGCAGCTTCGCTCCAAACCAGCCGGTCGATCATTTCTCCATTCGCTGGACTGGCTATTTCGTGCCCAAGAAGGCTGGTGATTACAAGTTCTATACGTCCGCAGACGATGGAGTTCGACTCTACCTGGACGACGAAAACGTGATCGATGATTGGCAGCGTCATTCCCAGACCTTAGATACCTACGCCAAGCGTCTGGAAGCGGGTCGCGCGTACAAGATCCGTCTCGAATACTTTGAAGCGGTTGGCAGTGCCATTGTGGGTTTCGGCGTGACTGGGGCGGAGGAGTCTATCGGCCGCCAAACCAGGGCTCTGGCCGCGAAGGCGGACGCCGTGGTCATCTGCCTGGGGTTTGATTCGAAGACCGAGAGCGAGGGATCCGACCGAACCTTTCAACTTCCAGGGGGACAAGACGAGCTCATCCGGCAAATCACCGCAGTCAACAAGAACACAATCGTTGTGCTGACCGCCGGCGGCAACGTGGACATGACGCAATGGATTGACAAGGTTCCGGCAATTCTGCACGCATGGTATCTGGGACAAGAGGGCGGTGTCGCGTTGGCTCAGATTCTTTTTGGCGATTACAACCCGTCCGGCAAACTGCCGGCATCGTTTGAGCGCCGCGGGGAAGACAATCCGACATTCCACAGCTACTACCCCGCCCCGGGCGAAAATCGAGTTCCCTACTTGGAAGGCATCTTCCTGGGATACCGTCACTTCGATCGTTCTGAAACCAAGCCGTTATGGGCCTTCGGTTACGGTCTTTCTTATACGACATTCGGCTATAGCAACTTATCGGTAACGCCGAACAGTGGAGCCCTGAACGACCCCATCACGGTTTCCTTCGATGTGCGAAACACGGGTCATCGCGAGGGGGCGGAGGTAGCGGAGTTGTATGTCGGAGATTCTCACGCCAGCGTTCCGCGTCCCGTCAAAGAATTGAAGGGGTTTCGGAAGGTGAACCTGAAGCCAGGCGAGAGCAAGCGCGTAAGCCTCAAACTCGATCGCCGGGCGTTCTCCTTCTATGACGTTAAGAAACCAGATTGGACCGCCGAGCCGGGTGACTTTAGAATTCTGGTCGGGGGTTCTTCCGATAACATCCAACTGCAAGGCAAGTTCACCCTAACACATTAGAAATCAGAAGAAATCAGAGTCAGGGACGACCATGGCAGCCATGGCTCCAATGGGAGATCCACGAATTCACGAATCACTATGTTGCATTCTATGGTGACTAATGCGAACACCACTCATGGTAAGCGCGGTCTCTCTGCTTGCATCCCTTGCCGCGGCACAGCCGCAGCCACCGCTCAACCTCATGCCCATGCCGTCGGTTGTGCAGTCCGGAACCGGCCAACTGGCGATTGATCGATCCTTCTCGAATCGCGGTGACAGACTTTCGAGACGCGACGGTGGAACGCGGCGTACAGAGGTTTGCTGCTCAGCTCTCCCAGGAAACGGGGATGCTGATCAAAAAACAAAGCGGTGGAATCTGCCAACCCTTCATTGCTCATCCATGCCGACCATGGCCGTCAGGCCGTGCAAAGCCTGGGCGAGGATGAGTCTTACGAGCTGACCATCGGCGAGTCGGGAGCGAAGCTTAACGCCCCCAATTCACTGGGCGTTCTTCACGGACTTCAGACCTTCCTGCAACTGGTCGAACCGGGCATCCATGGATTTACTGTACCGGCAGTCACCATAAGGGATCAGCCACGGTTCGCCTGGCGCGGATTGCTGATTGATGTTGGCCGGCACTTCATTCCATTGAGTGTGCTTAAGCGCAATCTGGATGGAATGGCTGCAGTGAAGATGAATGTTCTACATCTGCATCTTTCCGACGACCAGGGTTTTCGCGTCGAGAGCAAGAAGTTTCCCAGGCTGCATGAGATGGGTTCCGATGGCTTGTATTACACGCAGGATGAGATTCATGATTTGGTCTCCTATGCGTACGATCGCGGCATCCGCGTGCTGCCGGAGTTCGATACCCCTGGCCACAGCGGCTCATGGTTTGTCGGATATCCCGAGCTCGCCAGCAGTCCCGGTCCGTTCAAAGTCGATCCGGAGGGACCGGACTCGGTCACTGATCCTACCCGAGAGGAGACCCATAAATTCCTCGACAAATTCATCGGGGAGACGGCCAAGCTTTTTCCCGACGCCTACTTCCACATTGGTGGAGATGAGGTAAACGGCCAGCATTGGGACAAGAATCCAAGGATCCAGGCGTTCATTCACGCGCACGGCATGAAAAACAACCAGGACCTGCAAGCCTACTTCAATCAGCGCCTGCAGAAGATCGTAGCGAAACACCACAAAATCATGGTCGGGTGGGACGAGATTCTGCATCCCGAGCTGCCGAAGACCATCGTCATTCAGTCCTGGCGTGGACAGGAGTCGTTAGCCGCGGCAGCCAGACAAGGCTACGGCGGGCTACTCTCCTTCGGTTACTACATCGATCTGATGTGGCCTGCGGCGAGGCATTATGCAGTGAACCCCATGATCGGCGCCGCAGCAACGCTGAGCCCCTCGGAAAAAAGCCGCATTCTGGGCGGCGAAGCTTGCATGTGGACAGAATGGGTCACGCCCGAAATCCTCGATTCCCGCGTCTGGCCGCGTACCGCCGCGATTGCCGAGCGTCTTTGGTCGCCGCAAGAAACCCGGGATCTGAACTCGATGTATGCCCGGCTCGAGACGCTGAGCTGGCGCCTCGACTGGCTGGCCCTCACGCACCGCACCGGGAAGTTTCAGATGCTTCACCGCATGACTGGAGGAGACGACATCTCCGCCCTCCGCACGCTGGCCGACGTGGTGGAGCTGGTCAAGGACTACGCGCATATGGACAGCGTGAAGGGTCCGTGGGACTTTCGTGCGCCGTTGAATCATCTTATTGACGCTGTCAGTCCGGAAAGCGATGCGGCACGCCATTTCGCTGCTCAGGTCGAGGCCTACATACAAAGCAGATACAAAGACCAAGCCGCCGAAACTCAAATCCGCGCCCTGCTAACAACTTGGCGCGATAACGACACGAAACTGCATCCCCTCCTAAACCAATCTTTTCTCCTCCAGGAAGTTGCGCCTTTATCTGAAGATCTGTCCGCGCTCGGGGTTGCCGGCTTGCAGGCGCTCGACTATCTCGATAAGTCCGAACCCTCTCCGGAGTCATGGCGCACCGAGCAACTCGGCCTAGTCGAGCGCGCAAAGGCGCCGAAGGCGAACCTCTTGCTCATGGTGGTTGCGCCTGTCGAACAGTTGATCGAAGGCAGTGGAGGGCAGAGAGCAAAATCGTGAGTCGTGAAGCAGTTGCGATTTAGGAAAGCAGGGTCAACAACTCTTCGCTGCCGAGCGGAGGAATTAAGGTTTCCAATCGAACATATACGCCGAGAAACAGGTCGGGCGCAGCACGTCAATCTGGACGTGAATTGGTGCTTCGGACTGGGTAAAGGCCAGCACCAACTTCGTCTCACTGCCCGGCTCTGCGTCTGTTAGCTCCATTTCCTGTCGCTCGAGTGGAATATTACCTTCGCCAAAGAACAGGCCTCGCAATTTGTAGCCCCGTAGCGTGTATAGGGGAAGGTCGCGGCGCGTTCTTATGAGCACGTGGAATTTGTTATGTTGGTGTTCCACAGCGAAGGATTCGATGGGGCTGGACTCGCGGCGGAGAAGCTCATAGGACGGCTTTTTCGCGCCATAAACGTCTACGACTCCATGCGCACGCTGCTGCAAAAGACCCCTACCGCGATCGCCCACGTGAGTGCGGTAGTCGTTGTAACAGAAGAAAATCGCCCCGCCCACAAAATCCTTCGACCGAATCGCAACGTCATGCGACTCGATGATCTCCATTCTTTGCTTGTCCCCTTCCGGCCGGTCTTGTGTGCAAGCGCAGTATCCATATTCGGAGACGACAATTGGTCTGCCGGGAAACGCCGCATGAATTTCATCCAGATGACGCGCCACGTCCTCCGCCGTTCCCGGGTACCAGCTTCCGTAGTATTCGTTGGTTTCTATAAAATCCATGAGTCCTGCGACATCGCGCTGTGGAGTGTTGCGCAACGACTCCGACGCGTAGGTGCACAGACGCCCAGGATCCAGCCGCTTGGCTTCATCGAACATGCGCTGGGCAAACTGATAGGCGGGCGGATTCTGTCCTCCAATCTCATTCGATAGACCGCAAACCACGACCGACGGATGATTACGGTCACGGACGATCATTTCGCGGAGTTGTTCCAATCCATTTTCCATGATCTCCGCGTCAGGCTGGGCAGCCATGCCATCGAAGGTCTCTGCTCCCCAGGCGGGAACCTCGGTCTGCACAAGGATTCCGTGGCGGTCACAGTAATCGAGAACCCGCTTGTCTTGCGGCCAATGGACGCGGGTGAACACGCAGTTCAAATACTTCACGTCCGCGTGGTCATGCGTGATCCACTCCTGCGGTTCTGCCATGCCAAATTCGGGATTACTCCCAGCCATGCGTTCCACACCCATGAGCCGGACACGCTCACCGTTCAAGTGGAAGGCGCCATCCAAAATTTCCAGCTTGCGCACACCAAAAAGCGTCGAGAATGCGTGTACCTTGCGTTCCGCAGAAATAAAAAAGTCAAGGCGGTAGAGATGGGGATGATCAAAGTGCCACAGTCTGGCCCTGGGCAAAATGGTTTGCAGGGTTAGTTTCTCAACCGTTCCGGGTTTAACCGACAAAGCCTTGCTTGTAGAGTCGGCTTGCGAGCCGGTCAAAACGATACAGGAGTTTTCTTCTTCCGCGATGGTGAAGGCGGTCTTTCCGCTCCACGACGTCGTGCCTGTATTTCGGACATATGCGGTGATCGCCAGCTTCCCGTCCCCGCTGACCGGATCGGGTACCGCGTCGACGTCAACGCGTTCCACAAACGTGCGGGGCGTAACCATTAACTGCACCGGGCGGAAAATGCCGCCGTCATTTGCCCAGTCGCTCGACCGACCGCGAGGCACCATGTGTTGATTGAAAGCATTGTCAACACACACCGCGATGCTATTGCGTCGGCCCCAGTGCAGCGCATGCGTGATGTCAAGCGTGAAGGCGGTGTAGCCTTTACGCGCGTGTTCTCCGGCGAGCCGCCCGTTGAGCCAGACCGTCGCGGTATGGAACACCGCCTCAAACTCTACCCGCACGGCACACCCCTGCCAACTTTCCCGCGTATCAAATGATCGTCGATACCAGGCGAGTCCGCGAAAATCCGCCAGATCGGCCTCCACCTGCCAGGTGTGAGGCACTGTGACTGTTCGCCAATTTCCTCCCGGAATATCCGTGCGATACCAATTCTTTTTCGTGCCCAGGTTGTCCGGATCAATGCGAAAAAGCCATTCACCGCACAGGCTGGCGATTTCCGTCTGGCACGGCTGAGCGGAGGTCTCAGCCGCCCAAGACGGCGCGGGGGCAAGAGCTCCTGCAACTGCGCCGGCTGAACCGGTCAGGAATGTCCGGCGGGTGGACATGAGAAAGTCTAGTGTGATGTAGACAAAACCTTCACTTCCATACCAGCGTAGTAAGGGAACGACCTGGCAGATTGAGGTCAGCTGCCATGGTGCCCATTTGCAACACCACGGTGCGCGCCGCGTCGGTGTTGGTTATCACCAAAACTTTCTGGCCGTCAGCATTCTCCAAAGCCACGTGATCCACGTTCGGCACCACGCCTTGAGAATCAAAGCGATTTGCCCCACGCTGAATCAGGCGAGAAAAATGGGCGAATGCCCAGTACTGGCCGCTGCGCGTGACTTCCTTCGTCTGCGAGTGAATCGTGACCAGTCCACCGCATGGAAACGGCCCGATGTTCGGGCGGCCCTGCTCATCGAGAGCGAGATTCCAACCCGTCAGCGACTGGCACCAGTTGCGCAGGGCCTCGGTAAACGTATGTCCCCACTTGGCCCAATCTGTGGCGTAGTCAGGGCTGGTGTAATCAGGGCCGCCCTCGGTCCAGTACATCTCGGCATCGGGATGGGCGTCATGGACCTTGGACATCATGCTCGCATTCCCGGCATATCCGTGCCACGCGACTGCATTCGCATACTGGCGCACGTCCGGGTCATCCAGTTCACAAATCACGCGGCCCCAAAGGTTGTAATTGTGATCATGGAGCCAGATCCTTGTAGAAATCTCGTTAGCTCTGAGCAACGGTCCCAAGTGTTGTTTCACGAACTCGATTTCATATTCCTGTCCCCACAGACATGCGGGCATACGGCCATCCTGATCAGTGTCCACTTCGTTCTGCGAGGTGACGGCCTGGATGGGGACGCCCTCGGCTGCGTAAGCTTCGAGGAACTTCAGGAAGTATTGCGCGTAACTCCTGAAATATCTCTTCCGCATCGAGCCGCCCAACATGGACCGGTTTGCCTTCATCCAGCCGGGCGGACTCCAGGGAGTAGAAAACAGGAACAGTTTTGGATTCGCCTTTCGCGCCAGCCGTAACGATGGCAGAAGGTAGGCACGATCATGCTCGATGGAGAAGCGTTTCAAGTCAGGATCGGGTTCGCCTTCGTCGAAGCTGTACAGCTCAGTCGAGTAGTCACTCGCGCCGATGCAGGTGCGACAGACGTTGAGTGCCATCTCGGAAGGGTCAAAGAGTTCGTGGAATAATTGCTGCCGCGCATCCGAGGACAACTGGTTGAACATGTAGCAGGACGCGTCGGTAAATGCGGCGCCGAAGCCGAGAATCTTCTGGAATTTATTGTCCGGATTGAGTGCGATGATCGCCGCGGAAGGCTTGCCCGAGTTTTGTCGCCACGCAATAGCGGGAACGCGCTCAAAACGCCTCTTCTCATCGGTCACCCGAACTGTAATTTCACCCCCACTGGGATTACCTGGGTGTAGTGAACCCCAAGCGGGCAGTGCTTCGGAAGCAGCGCCGGCAGCCAGTCCTGCCGCCGACAATCTCAGAAAATCGCGTCGTGTGTGTTCCGTGGACATTTTCCCCCAACAACGAACCAGAATCTCATACCTGTCAAATCGCCCTTGAGTGTCGGGCTGGTGGAAACCCGAAACCGCCAACCCGGAACTGCCCGCTTTTCCCCGCCGCCGATTTCGGCTACCCTAGGGCGACCGCGCAATACATGCGCATCATAGGCGATAGCGACCTTCAGCAGTTGCGGCTTCCATGTCGAAGCACCAAACATCACGAGCGAGGAACGTTTATGCGCGAGCGCTGGGTATTTTCTGGATAACCATCACATCTGTGTGGCCTGCTTTGGCAAGTTCCGGTGCGTGGTCCCAGCCACCGGTTAAGCCACTCCCCACGCTCGTCCATGCCGGTCAGATTCGTCGCTTGACTCCGGAGCAAGCCGCACTCGGCTATCCGGTACGAGTTCGCGGCGTCATTACTATGGATGCTCCGGCGCCGGACTTCTTCATCCAAGACACGACGGCTGGCATTTACGTAGAGGGGAGTGTCTCGCTGAAGTATCTGCACTTGCTCGGTCAATTCGTGGAAGTCGAGGGAGTGACTGGGCCAGGCAAATTTGCGCCTGTAATTCGCGAGCAAAAGTTACGTGTCCTGGGAAAAGGAGCCTTACCCAGAGCAACACTCGTTCCTTTCTCGGAACTCGCAAACGGGCAGCAAGACAGTCAATGGGCGCAAGTGCGAGGCATTGTTCGTGCTGCGGCTGTGGACCGCAGTTCGTGGCGGGAGACAGCGCTCGCTATGCGTGTCGCCGCTGAAGGCGGCGAATTCAATGTCCGAGTGCCGATTACCCGCGAGCAGGATTTTTCTTCCTGGGTGGACAGCGAAGTTCTGATCGAGGGCGTGTGCGGCAGTCTGTACAACGCGAATCGGCAACTCACAGGAATCCTGTTTTACGTTCCCCGTTTGAGCTTCATTAAAGTGGAAGCCTCGGTTACAGAAGTTCCATTGT
>WNGK01001571.1_pt1 | contig 42558 bp, 46 predicted proteins | sample 5400601 | NCBI WGS metagenome assembly WNGK01 (sample SAMN13153376, study PRJNA577476) | soil metagenome | isolation source: 60 cm soil or saprolite under Garry oak tree replicate 1 | place: USA:California | collected 2016-06-15 | reverse complement strand
CAAACGAGCAATGGTGTTCTCATGGTCGGAATATTTGTCGGGCTATGCGCGGGTTTCCTCACAGACTTGGTGGTCACACTTGGAGGAGCTTAATGAGTAAGAGCTCCCCATATTCGCTATTGAGATAATGACAAGCGTGTCGCCACATCAAGCTTCGAGTAGTACTTCTTGATGTCTCCGGCACCGTATCTGCTCTTGAAAAGCTCAACGACCTCGGATACTGCTCCCTTTTCTTTGATAGGTTCTGCATCGCCCGTGTATGTCTGCCCACCTATGGCGATCGATACCTGGGGATTTTTGAGGCTGTTCCTGTACCATTGAGACGAGGAGCCCTTGACAGGTAGAAAGAGGACTTCATGCCTCCTCAACACAAACCACACTGGCCTCGGAACCTCCCTCCCGCTAATTCTGCCCTTGACCGTCAATTGCAGCTCATCCTCCTTCCTCAAAACCTCCAACAACTTTTCGGACACGGCTCCACCTGCGGCCAAGGTTCTGAAGTTCTAGGCATTTGAATGTGCCGTTATCTCTCCGGGAACTCCGTCACGCGATACATGCGTGAAGAATATAGTCAATAAATACAAAGTCGAAACTAGCGGCACTGGGATCTACTCTTCCATGAAAATCGGAGTTTTGGGAACCGGGGTAGTAGGGAATACCATTGGGGCAAAACTGGCTCAACTGGGCCACGATGTCAAGATGGGGTCGCGCACAGCGAACAATGAAAAGGCGGCCCAATGGGTGAAGGCCAATGGAACAGGGGCGTCTCAGGGTACGTTTGCCGAGGCGGCGTCTTTTGGGGAGATTGTGTTCAACTGCACTGCCGGGACGGGTTCACTGGAAGCGCTGAGGCTTGCCAGCGGGAAGAACCTCAAGGGCAAGATTCTGGTCGACATTTCCAACCCCCTCGATTTCTCAAAAGGTATGCCCCCCACGTTATCCGTCTGTAATACGGACTCCCTGGCTGAACAAATCCAACGGGCTCTCCCAGAGACCAAGGTTGTGAAGACCCTGAACACGATCAGTCACACGCTCATGGTCAACCCAGGACTAGTTCATGGGGACCACGATGTTTTCCTCAGTGGAAACGATGCTGCGGCCAAAGCCAAAGTTGCCGAGATTCTCAAGAGCTGGTTCGGCTGGAAATCAGTAGTAGACATGGGAGACATCACTACTGCTCGAGGAGCGGAAATGCTGTTGCCCATCTGGGTTCGACTGTACGGACTCTTTCAAAATCCAAACTTCAACTTCAAGATCGTCCGCTAGTCGAAAGCCCTTCCTTGGTTCTGTGGACCAGCCTCGCATTTCGGTCATGTTCAGCGTGAACCAGATCACACGATCGTGTTTGGCTCATAGGGTTAGGTCCACCATTGACTGAGGACTAGGAGCACTTCGGCTTCAACTCCCGGTATTCCAGTCGGCTTGCGGCTCCGAAGACTTCGAGGGGGCCGGCGAAGTCCAACTCCTCGACCCCATAGAAAATCCTCTTCAATCAACGAGAATCCTTCAACACAATAGGTTATGCGACATAAGGCTGTAAGTGTCGCTCAGAGCCTTGAGTACCAGAGATAGCTGGCCATTCCCAGGGCGGCAAAGGCCAGAGAAGGTGCCACTAGCACTGCTATGGGGGGGAGAATATCGTGAGCCACCCGCAACTCCCTGAAAGCCTCCACAGCCCAGGTCATCGGGTTGCTTGAAACAAATGGAACCAGAGCCGGGGCTTGCAATCGAAAGGTTTCCACCGTATAGAAAAGAGTGCTGAGAAAGGAGAGGTAGAGCTGTACACCGCTACGAATGGTCACGAAGACTTCGATGCTTGAAGCAAAGGCCGCGATTGTGATTGACAATCCCACGATTCCGAGTGAAAACAAGCCCACTATGAGGTAGGCGGCGAAGACCCGGGGGTCGAATAGTATGCCGTACAAGTAGGAGATGACGAGCGTTCCTGGAAAGGTGGCTATCAGGCTCCGGGCTACTCCTCCTGCGATCCTGGACGCTGCCAGCACGGGGCGCGGGGCGGGGAGGCTGAGCAAATAGGAGGTTAGGTCCTTGATGTACTTCTCTCTCCACACGTCTCTTCCCGACTGGAAGGCAGCCACGGCGGCGGTTATGAAATTGGACCCGGGGGCTATGTAGAGAAAATAGCTAGGGATGCCGGTAGTGGGTGGAATGAGGTTTCCAAAGGTGACTGCGGTGACGAAGAGGTCGATGGCAAAGTTTGTGAACATTATCCCGACAAGAAACGTGTCCGAGAAGAGAATGCGGATATCCCTCTCCACGATGAGCGGGACGAGTCTAAGACTGCTGGTTCGGCTCACGCATAAACCCCTCCCTCAAGCTTTCTGAAATAGAAAGCGGCACCCAAACCCAAGAAGACCACGACGAAGGCGATAAGTCCAGCTAACCCGGTTATGTCAAGGCTAACGCTTGTCAGTGCCGCCCTCGCACTGTCAGCGGCCAGACTCACTGGGGAGAACGGGGCAACGGCAGCCACATAGGATGGCATGAAGGCAATCGGGTAGAGGGCAGTGCTGGCCCGGGACACTGCGAGTTCCAGAAGGGCCAACACGACATCGAACCTGTTCGCGCTCCTAACACTCACCGCCACAGTGATGGATAATCCAGTGATTCCGAACGCAAGTAGGAAGAGGTCTAGGATAGCTGCCCCTAGCGTGAGTGGGTTCGCGAACCGTTCCAGAACTGCGACTATGGCAAACATTGGAATGATGTAGATCATAGCCCTCACAGCTCCGCCCAGGGCACGGCCGATGATGAACTGTCTTCGAGTAACAGGGAGGGTGAGGAGGTAGTCCAGAACCCCTTCTTCGGCCTCTTCGAAGATGTCATATCCGATGATGAAGGAGATGGAAGCTATCGTGCCGACGACACTGCCGATGGCATAATACTGGAAGAACGATGGCAGGACAACCAGTTTGCTTATCAGCGTGGCAAAGACAAACAGCTGAATCACAAACGCGAGGCTCCGGGAGATTATGATCCAAGGCGTTCGAAACAGAGTGGCGATGTCCCTAAGCGCAATCTGGAAAACGCCCCCGACCAGCCCCGTCTCGGCCAGGGATGGGTCACTCGAGACGCTGGCCCGTATACCGGAGGAAGACATCTTCCAAGGTGACCTCCTTAAGGTGAACGCTGTCAATCTTGACCCCTTTCGATGTGAGAGTCTCTACAATCCGGGGGAGGAGCAGTCTTCCCGAAGTGAGGTAGATCACGACCTTGTTTTCCAAGCGGTTCACATCGGACACCTCCTTGAACTGGGTCAACAGGTCACGGGGAAGGTCAGAGTCGTCCCCCAGAGTTAGCTCGAGTACTTCCGCTCCCTTTTGAGACTGTTTCAAGAATTCTGAAGTTCCAGTCGCCACCAGCTTCCCTAGGTTCACAATTGCCACGTTGTCCGATAGTCGTTCGGCCTCGTCCATCATGTTCGTCGCCACTATCACAGTCGACCCCTCGTCCCGTAGCTCCCGGATCATCTTCCACATCAGCAGTCTGCTAGGAACATCCAGGAATGCGGTTGGCTCGTCGAAGACTGCGATCTTTGGCCGTTGAACCAGGACCTTGGCGTCCTCGACCTTCTTTTTCATACCTCCGCTCATCAGCCAGGTCCTCTTGTTTCGGGCCTCCCAGAGATCCAGGGCCTTGAGGACTTCCTCGACTCTCCTCTCTCGCGCATCCTTGTCGAGGCTAGTGGTCATCTTTAGGTGCCAGTTGAGGACGTCGAAGGCTCCAAGGATTCCGTCAACCCGAGCGTCTTGGAAAGCAATCCCGATGAGCCTGCGAACATCATTTGCCTGCCTTACAACATCAAACCCGTGGACCGTTATGCTTCCAGCTGTTGGACGGTAAACGGTGCCCATCATGAGCATCAGAGTGCTCTTGCCCGCTCCGTTCGGCCCGAGGAGGCCGAGAATCTCCTTCTCTTGGATTTTCAGGGAGAACTCTTTGACTGCGTCAGTCTTGCCGAACCTCTTGCCGACTCTGTCGAAAACGATCATTGCAGCTCAACCTTTCTAGGGAAAGGTTTGCAGTTCGCAGCCGAGCATTCTCACCCTAACAGTTCTCAGCAAAATGCCAGCCGGAGTTCGCTGAATAAAAACCCGCCCTCCACCCAACCCTTTTTCAATCAACGCTAACCTTCTCTCTCCATGGAATTTGGAAGAGTGGTTCTGAAGAGACGCATGATCCGGGCCTTTAGGCCAGACCCGGTCCCGGAGAAATCCCTCAATCGCATTATAGAACTCGCTCAGCACTACCCAAGCGCCGGTTTCAGCCAAGGCGTCGCCTTTGTAGTGGTGAGGAAAGCAGAGGAGGTCAAGAAGTTACGGAAGCTGAACCGTCTGGTCGGAGATGCCCCTCTTCTCGTGGTTCCTTGTGTTAGCGAGAAGCTCTACCATGACCGCTACAGAGAACCTGATAAGATTCAGGCCGATGGAACAGAAATCGCGTGGCCCGTCCCATATTGGTACTTCGATTCAGGGTGCAGTTCTCTCCTAGTCCTTCTCGCCGCAGTGGATGAGGGGCTCGTAGCATACTTTGCAGGCGCCTTCCGGCCCGACCTGTTGAGAAATGAGCTAGGGATTCCGGACCACTTCGTCCCCGTTGGAGTTGTCTCCATTGGGTACCCGGACTACGGGAGGAATGTTCCGTCTCCCTCCCTGAAGAGGGGCAGGCGACCCGTCACGAGTGTAGTCCATGATGAGCACTGGTGAAACAACCCGGGGTGGTCCGTGAAGGCTTTAGCCGGGTCTGTCTAGAACACGTCTAATGGAGACCTGAGGTCTCGGCCATACTGCAAGACTGACTTCAGGTTTACTAGGAAATAGGCCCAGCCTGAGCAGACGTCCGCGCGGTTCTCGTTCCACAAGGTTCCTGTTCCGAACCCGGTGTGGTTCACGTCAAGGAGAGTCCCTTCGTCCTTGGGCTTTAGCTTGAAGGTCGCCCGGGTCATTCCTAAAGGCTTCCCTCTCTGAACTTGTGGCCAGGACAGGCTCAGACTCTTATCACGAACATAGTTCATTACTTTGCCGGATTGGCTCATCTCGCCTCCCCAGTTGAAAGTATAGTTTCCTCCCTTACGGGGCGAAAACCGGGCCGATGCTAGGAACCATTTCTTGAGCATACGTGGCTCGGTTAGGGCAGTGAATACCTTTGAGGGTGAAGCTTTGATGAAATAGCGTTGTTTCACAGATCTGGTGGCCATGACGGATTTTTATTCTCTAATTGACCGAATAAAGCTTCCCCGGGTCCCCGAGATACTCATGCGTGAGAAGAGAAAACATGCGACGGAGCAATTGACAGAGCAACGGCTCTACTGACGGTCACTGAGGATTATTCTGGCCCATCTTCAAGAACAACCGACAAGCCGAAGGTGGTGACCGCGCCCCACCTAACAAGTAGTCTCTAGCAGGACAATTCATGTGGACCTGTTTTGCAGATCATAGTACAGCCTCCGGTTCGTCTTTCCCTTGTTCTCAAGCTTCAAGAGTTGAATCTTCCCGATTTCGGCCAGCCTGGCAACATGCAATCCTCCATCAGCCTGGCGGTCGATCCCTTCTATCTCCACGATCCTCAGCTTGCTCTCCGCAGGCGGAGCAGCCTGAGCTAGCTTCACAAGCTCAGGCATTTTCAACGCCTCCTCTCGGCCGAGAAAATACGTCTTCACAAGCGCGTCTCTAGCTATCAACCTGTTTGCTTCTTCTACGTAGCCCTCGATCCGGGCCCGGTCGAAGGATTCAAGGTTGAAGTCCATCCTCGACCTGCCCACCTCGATCTGGTTGCCCGTGATTCGACAGTTTGCCCGGTCGAAGAAAAGGGCGCTGAGAAGATGTCCAGCGGTATGCATCCGCATCAGCCCATGCCTTCGCTCCCAGTCCACCCGTCCAGAAACAGTCTCCCCCTTTCCAAAGCTAGGCTGGGAGTCAAGCCGGTGGAGAATCTTTTCCTCCGATTTTGTCGTCTCGATAACTTTTGCCCCGCCCAGGCTACCCGTGTCACAGGCGACTCCGCCACCTCTCGGGTAGAACAGGGTCTGGTCCAACACCACATTGGTCCCATCAACCTCAGAAACCCTAGCCTCGAATTCGCGGCTGTAGGGCTCATCCCAGAAGAGTTTCTTTGTCAAGCGGACTTCAACCCCCAGGCTATGCGTCAACCAACATCAAGGTTTCCCCACCCGCAAATCGAGGTCAAGAACAGCCCGAAAACCGTGGAATGATGCGCCAAGAACCTTGAAAATCGCATTTTTCCCTCATGGGAATCACTCGGGGAACGGGTAGGGAGTATCTGTTCTAAGCCCGGTTTCTCAGCTTGCCCGTACCGGCCTGGCAAGAACCGGCTCTTTACGCTTCTTCGCCTCCTCGAACAACTCATTCGCCTCCCTAACGCTCGCATTCCCATGAACAATCTCCCTCACGGCCCGGATCATGGCCACGGGATGATCTGACTGCCAAATGTTCCGGCCCATATCCACCCCAACAGCACCCTCCCCAACAGCATCGCTGGCCAGTTGAAACGCGTCCATCTCCGTCTCAAGTTTAGGCCCCCCAGCCACCACCAATGGCACCGGGCAGCCCTCCACCACTTTCCCGAAACCCTCGCAGTAGTACGTCTTCACAAAGTGGGCCCCCAGCTCAGCTGCCACCCGGCAGGACAGGGCAAGGTATCTAGCATCTCTCTTCTCCAGCTCCTTCCCCACCGCCGTCACAGCCAACACCGGAATTCCATGCTCCTCCCCATCATTCACCAGTTTACCCAGGTTGGTCAGGGTCTGGTGTTCATGCTCAGACCCGATAAAGATTGAAAGAGCCATCGCGGCCACGTTCAGGCGAATTGCATCTCTGACCGACGTTGTGATGTCCTCGTTGGACAATGAGCTGGAGACGATGCTAGCGCCCCCAGAAACCCGTAGAACGATTGGAACGTTCGCCTTCGGGTCTACGCAGTTTCGGAGGGTTCCACGGGTAAGCATCAAGCCGTCCGCGTAGGCCAAGAGGGGCTCAATGGTCTTCCGGGGCTGTTCCAGTCTATGGGTGGGCCCCATGAAGTAGCCATGGTCCACAGCGAGCATTACGGTCCGGCCGGTTTCCTTTCTGATTATTCTCGATAGTCTGTTCTGCATTCCCCAGTCCAAAGTCTAAGCCAATGTTACAAGCCACAAAGTTGCGGATATTACGGTTTTGATAGGCTACCAGCCGAGTGCAGCAGCGCCCCATATTGTGCTTAGGAGTGTTCGTAACAGTAATCCTATATCCCGAACCCCGCGTGTCGTGACTTCGGCAGTTTAAGCCCTGTTCAAGGGAATGGTTCACCGATGATTAGGCAGGCCTGGCCGTCCTTCGAAGGGTTCCCCTTCCAAGAGAGATGGGTCCACCTCGACGGGCTAGCCATCCACTACTTGGATGAAGGCTCTGGAGGCTGTCCCGTCCTCATGGTTCATGGAAACCCCTCTTGGTCTTATCTGTGGAGACACCTAATTCCCCCCGTTTCCGCGGGCCAGCGAACCCTGGCCCTCGACTTGATGGGGTTTGGAAAATCGGAGAAGCCCAATCCCAGCCTGCACGACTTTCCTCATCATGCTCGAATAGTCTCAGCCTTCATCGAGTCCCTCGGCTTGCGAAACCTCGTTCTCATAGTGCACGACTGGGGCGGACCTTTCGGAATGCAATACGCGGTACGCCACCAAGACAACATCGCAGGCCTTATCATGACAAACACTTTTCTCACCACCGACTTCCGCATTCCGGCAAATGTGGCCGATAGGATAACTCCTGCAGTCATCAAAGAATCATCAGTTCACCCGGAGGGGATTTCGGACGGGACAATGCAGGCTTACTGGGCTCCATTTCCAGACGATTTTTCAAAGAAGGTATACCAGGCCTTTCCGAGAATGTTTCCCGACTCGTCCACTCATCCAAGTTTCAGGCCCATGAAGGAGATAGAGGAGGCTCTTCCAAACCTGAGAATTCCAACCTTAATCGTTTGGGGAACGGGAAAGGCGGGGCCTCTCTACGCTGAGAAATTGTCCAAGATGATTCATGGTTCCAAGCTAGAGCGAGTGAACGCGGGACACTTCGTTCCAGAGGACGCCCCAGGCGAGGTTGAGAAGCTAGTGCTAGACTTTCTAGCACACATCAAATGACCATCTGATCCCCCCATAGAATGAATTAAAAGCCCCCTTGTTCCTTCACGAGGGCTGGACCTAGGTTGAAAGCTGACCCACTTCCGATCGAGGGAATAGACTACGTGGAGCTCTACGTCGGCAACGCAAAACAGTCCTCATACTTTTACAAGAACGGTTTCGGGTTCACACCCATAGCATACAGCGGGCCAGAAACGGGAGTCAAGGACAAGACCTCCTACCTGCTTCAGCAGGGGGATATGCGCCTCCTACTCACGTCCGCCCTAATCTCCGACCATCCCATCTCAAGGTTCGTCATGACCCACGGCGACGGGGTGGCGGATATTGCGTTGAAAGTCAAGGATGTGGAATGGACGTACAAGGAAGCCCTCGGGCGGGGCGCTAAGGGATTAACCTCTCCCAAGACCTTGAAAGACGAGCATGGAGTCCTAACAGGAGCCGCGATCGCCGCCTACGGCGATACTGTCCACACTTTCATCAACCGCCACGACTACCATGGCCTTTTCGCCCCCGGATATGTTCCGTTGAAGGAAACTTCTGAGGCCGTCGGGCTAAAGCGGGTGGACCATGTGGTGGCCAATGTGGAAGAGGGAAAGATGGACTTCTGGGTGGAGTTCTACGGAAAGGTATTCGGGTTCTCCCAGCTCATCAGCTTCGACGACAAGGACATCAGCACCGAGTATTCAGCCCTCCGGTCAAAAGTTATGAGAAACCCGACCGGCACAGTCAAGTTTCCCATCAACGAGCCAGCCCCTGGAAAGCGGAAATCCCAGATCCAAGAATACCTGGATTATTTCAAGGGAGCCGGAGTGCAGCATCTTGCCATTTCAACCGATGACCTTGTGTCTACTGTTGGCCGATTGGCTGAGAGGGGAATTGAGTTTCTCCGTACTCCAGACGCGTACTACCAGGAGCTTCCTAAGCGGGTCGGAGGCCTCTCCGAACGGGTCGAGGACCTGAAAAGACTCGGAATACTCGTCGACAAGGACGACAAGGGGTACATGCTCCAAATCTTCACAAAGCCCCTCCAGGACAGGCCAACACTGTTCTTTGAGCTCATCCAACGTAAGGGAAGCGAGTCCTTTGGAAAGGGGAACTTCAAAGCCCTCTTCCAGTCCATCGAGGAGGAACAGGCCCGGCGGGGAAACCTCTAACCCGAGTATGAAACTAGTCACCTACAGCGAAAAGAAGAATCCGCGCAAGACGCGGGCTGGAATCCTCTGGGGAGAGTGGGTCTTGGATGCTGGGGAAGTTGCTGACCACGCTCGCAAGCTCGAAATCAAAGTGCCTCAGACGGTACTGAGGCTTCCCGGAGACATTCCGACGGTTCTCGCTCTCTTAGAAAAGGGTCCGAGGTTATTGGACGACATCAAGAACCTCTCCTGGCGACTCTTCAACAGGATGAAACCTAGCGATCAGCGCACGTTGAGGAAGCTCGAGTCGGTGACTGTACGGGCCCCCATCCCACGCCCGTCAACGATTCGCGACTTCTACGCCTTCGAGGACCACGTGAAGGCAGCAAGGGCCAGACGCGGACTCGAGATGCCCAGGGAATGGTATGAGTTCCCAGCCTTCTACTATTCCAACCCTACCTCGATCTTCGGCCCCGGAGAAGACGTTCCCTATCCCTCATACACGAAAGCCCTGGATTTCGAGCTGGAAGTCGCCTGCGTTATCGGTCAAGCCGGCGAAAACATTCCCGAGAACGAGGCCGAATCCCATATCGCAGGCTACACAATAATGAATGATTGGAGCGCCCGGGACATTCAGCAGAAAGAGATGAAGATCGGGCTCGGCCCGGCAAAAGCAAAGGATTTCGCCACGTCCCTAGGACCTTGGCTGGTGACACGGGACGAGCTTGAGGACAGGCTAGTTGGCCCTGGCAAGTTCCGGCTTGAAATGAAGGCTAGTGTGAACGGAAAGTCTCTGAGCCGGGGAAACATGGACAAGATGTACTGGTCTTTTCCCCGGATGGTTGCTCATGCATCCCAGTCAGTTCAGCTCCAGCCCGGAGACGTCTTTGGGTCGGGCACCGTCGGCACAGGGTGCATACTGGAACTTGGAACAAAAATACACCGATGGCTGGAACCCGGAGATGTCGTGGAGCTCGAGGTGGACAGATTGGGAACCCTGGCAAACAAAGTTATACGACTCTAGAGGAACAAGACTCAGAATGCCTAGCTACTACAGTCTCGGAAAACTGCCCCCCACCCGCCACACCCAGTTCAGAAAGCCGGGCGGTGGGCTCTTCCAAGAGGAGATTTTCGGGACGGAAGCCTTCTCTGGAGTATACTCCACCCTCTACCACCATAATCCTCCCACTCAAGTTTCCCACATCAAAAAGGTCAAGGACCTAACAATAACACCTTGGCATCCAGATATTCACAGACACCACCACGTACGGACTAAGAGCATTGAAGCCACAGGCGACCCGGTGGAAGCCCGTCAACCCCTCTTCTACAATGAAGACCTCTTCGTTTCTTCAGTCCGTCCAACAAAAGGAATGGACTGGTTCTTTAGAAATGCTCAGGGAGACGAACTCTACTTCATACACCAAGGAAAAGGTGCGTTGGAATCCGTCTTTGGAATCTTGCCCTTTCACGACGGAGACTTCATCGTGGTGCCTCGAGGAACCACATACCGAATCACCCTTGAAGGCAAGGACAACAGGTTCCTCATAACCGAGTCCGGGGGACCCGTCGAAGTGCCTCGCCGGTATAGGAACGATTACGGCCAGCTAACGGAGCTGGCCCCATACTGTGACAGGGACTTTAGACGTCCAGGGAAGCTCATCGACCACGACGAGCAGGGAGAATACGAGGTCAGGATAAAGATAGACAATTCCCTCATGTCATACTTTTTCGACTTCCACCCGTTCGACGTGGTGGGTTGGGACGGCTACCTGTATCCTTGGATCTTCAATATCAACAACTTCGAACCGATAACCGGAAGAGTGCACCAGCCGCCGCCAGTACACCAGACCTTCGAGGCAGCCGGGTTCGATGTTCTATCCTTCGTGCCGAGAAAACTGGACTATCACCCCCTCGCAGTGACGGTGCCCTACAATCACAGCAACATTGACAGCGACGAAATCCTGTACTACGTGAGCGGCGATTTCAGCAGCCGGAGAGGCATCGAGGTGGGATCCTACACTCTGCACCGAAGGGGTGTTCACCATGGGCCCCAACCGGGAGCGATGGAGGCCAGCCTTGGAAAGGAATCGACCAACGAGCTAGCAATAATGATAGAGACCCGGAGGCCCCTCATGCTGACCTCTAACGCTGAAAAACTCGACGACCCCAACTATCCCCTCAGCTGGATAAGCAAGAGCCAAAAGTAGGTATCTTTCCAACATCATCTCGGACGGGCGAGAAAAACAAAGGAGTGAGGCGGTTCAAACCGCCTCGTGGTCTTCTAGTTGCGCCCGTAATAATCGTTCTGGATTTCGACGTGTCCTCGCCTGATGACGACTACCGCCACCAGTCCCGCTACAGCAGCACCGCCCACGATGAGGAAGAGGGTGGGGAATCCTCCGGCGAGGCCCACGCTTGGATCATGAACTAGCGTAGCCCCCGTGGAGAAGTACGGATAGGCAAGGTAGAGTTTGAAGAATGTCTCCGCGCCCTCTCTTTCGCCTTTGTAAGCCGCGGTCACCGGAACTGAGTGGGACTGCCCAGAGTTATCAGTTATGGTCGCTGTGTTGACGAAGTGGAAGAAGCCGATGTTTCTGCTGGACGTCACGATTCCAGATGCGAACCGGACTTCCTGTTGCACACCACGCGTCTCGTGGAATTCGTGCTCCACCACCAGGGCTCCCTCGTCATGGGTCGCGTCCACGCTCTGTGTTCCCGTGGCCTCGTTGAGGTCAAAGTGGTTAAAGTCGCTGTGCATGTTGATCTGAAGGGCCACCTTGTCACTGGAAGAGACGAAGGGCCAGTTTCTCAGTACGAAGTCGATCTTCATCTCAGCAGTGTTAATGGTGACGTCTTGTCCGTTGACTTTCACAGTCCTAGTTGCATTGTAGGCTTGGATCCGGAGCACCACGTCGCCAGGTTGTAGTGCGGCTGGTTGGCCGCTTCGCTCTTCAATCTGGATTGGGCTGTTAAGGGTGAAGTTGAACCCAATCCCAATGACAACTCCATTCGAGTCCTTCACAGGGTAGAAGTTACTGGGGGTCCATGTCCCAGAGTCAAAGTCCGCACGCCCAACCAGTTCAGGGCTTTCGAACGTTCCATCCCCAGAGCTGTTCAACGAGAATTCGATCAGCGCCCTGAAATTGACCTGGTACACCGTGCGGCCCGCATCGCTTCTCGCGTAGAACCTGAGATGAGGTACGGTTCCATCGAAAAGGCCCGTTAGCGGTCCACTGCTAAAGGTGACACTGTTCGTAGCATCTCTTGATCCGACGGGATCCTCAGCAGCCACAGAGGGTACTGCGAGAGCCATGATTCCTATTAGGAAGGTTCCGAGCACCAATGCAGCTTTTCGATTGAGCATTTTGTCATACTCCTACCGTTTTTCCAGCATATCATATGATTGCGACAGGATTTAGGCGTTTTTCTTCGAAAGAAGCCGAAATTACTGTTTCTACACTAGTAGAAGTAGTAAAACACCGTCAGAATCAAGTTCTAGTCGACTAGAATATTCCCAGCTCAAGGGAGGCCAGGAGAGCTAGTATGTTAAGGTAGATGACTCCGAGGCTCACAACCGCCGTTCTTTCCATCTTCAACCCCTTAGAGACTGAGATGGCGCTTGAGAGTAGGCAGATCACCCACACTTGAAGAACGATCGGGAGCAACACGACTAGGGAGTTTTCTGTGGTGAGGGGAAGGGACAGGAATTGCGCAATCGAGAACATTCCAGGCACAACGAGAAGGGGAAGCATTGCGAAAGAGGTTCCTGTCAGCAGGGTTAGGTCGCCCCCCCTGCGTTTGAAGATGGCGAAACTCAGAAGGTCTGCAATGGCGAATGTCGCCATCCATCCTAGAGGGAATAGGAGCGCTAACCAGGTTCGGTTGATTCCGGACGAAGGGCTGACATAGAACAAGAGGAGTGGCTCCAGGTTTGTCTGAAACGATACCCAACCGCCGATTGTAACTATTAGGATTGCGAGGGGGAGGCTCCTCAGAGACTCTTGGCTGAGGTACTGGAAGACCGATCTTCCAAAGAGGGCTTCCTTGGCAATAAATCCAAGCCTCGTATCTTTCAGCCTGGGTGGAATGATTCCCGTCGCGATTTTTTCTTCGGTCAAGCTGAGAGCGTCCATAGCGGCTCGCCCCCGGTCCGTGAGGACGTATTTCCTGTCAGCTTCTTGAGCCACAAGACCCTCCAGCGCATCGAGATGGTGGTACAAGGCTCCGACACTGGTCTTTACGTTCTCGTGGAGTTCTTTGAAGCCGGCTCTCCCCCGAGACCTTAGAATATCGACTATCTCTCTCCTTGTCGGGTTCCCGAGAGCACTGTAGACTCTTGTCATGCTATCGTCTTGGCTTGACATAAAGAACCAACAGTGCTCGACGGCTTCCGCTCTTCGAAGAGCCGCTGGGTCTCCCTGGAGGGATATCCTTGTTGAAACCTAGGAAAAGAGAGGAGAGTTTTGGACTCTTTAGCTTGAGATGGGCTACCTGACAAACTACGCTCTGCCCAGTCTTCTAGTAGGAGTTGCACCAGAAGCTAGAGCGAAAAAATGGCTTTCTTGAAGCTAAATGTGCACGAGCAAGAGACAGGTTGGGGGTGTCACAGCTGAAGTACAGACTGCTCGGTAGAACAGGGCTGAAGGTCAGCGAGGTGGGCTTTGGGGCCTGGGCCATAGGAGGAAATGCCTATGGGAATAGTTATGGCCCAACAGACGACAGAATCTCACTGGCTGCAGTAAAGACTGCTCTAGACTCGGGTTGCAACTTCTTCGACACTGCTGACGTGTACGGCCACGGCCACAGCGAGGAGTTGCTGGGCCAAGCACTCAAAGGAACCCGCGGCGATGTGATCATCGCGACGAAAGTAGGAGGGGACTTTTATCACAAGCCTCCAAGCTTGAACTTCCGAGCCGACTATATGGAATTCGCATTGAGGAAAAGTTGCGAGAGGCTGCAGACAAGTCATGTTGACCTCTACCAGCTTCATAACCCGCCCCTTCAGCTTCTGAAGAACCCAGGACTTTTTACAATCCTCGAGAATTTCAAGGAGGCTGGCCTGGTGCGCCACTATGGCGTTTCAATCCACGACCCACAAGAAGGACTCTTAGCTATGAAGACTGGAAAGCCCGAGGCTATCCAAGTAGTCTTCAACCTTCTTCGTCAGGAGGCGAAGAACAAGCTCTTCAAAGTCGCAGAAGAGGAGGGTGTGGCCATCATTGCCCGAGAACCTTTGGCAAACGGCTTCCTCGCTGGAAAACACAGAATTGAGGAAACATTTTCCCCCGGAGACATACGCCACCAGTTCCCAAAGGAATACGTTCTCAACCTAGTTCAGGCCGTTGAAAAGTTGAGGTTCTTGGAGAATCTTGGGCGGACTCTTGCCCAAGCCGCAATACGCTTCGTTCTGGACCACAAAGAAGTTTCGGTGACCATTCCGGGGGTAAAGAACGCAGAGCAAGCGGGGGAGGACCTGAAAGCCTCGGAGCTTTCCCCTCTAACCGGCGAGGAACTGCTTCGAATCAGACTATTGAGAGAGCACGGGTTTGATTAGTTAGATAGAAGGGTCAGGGCATTGGCAAGATACCTAGCCAGAATTGCCAACAAGGCAGGCTATGATCCGCGAGATGCGAGGCACATCGCAAAGACGATACGCGACATGTTCGGGGCCAGAGAGGCCATCGGTAACCTTCGTGTCAGCAGACAAGCTATAGAGTTTGACCTGTTCGCCAAGGACGCCGGCGAGCTTGACTCTCGGAAATCAGCGCTCGACTCCAGAATTGGAACAATGGTGACGTTGAAGCCTTTGGACCAACCACCTCCCCCGCCCGGAGAGAAGTTGGAAGTCTTGGGCGAGGGAATCCGCCTCTTCAACCAGGAAAGGTTCTGGGAATGTCACGAAGTGCTGGAACAGATATGGCATCCCTCAAAGGCAATCGAACGAGATATCATTCAGGGCCTGATTCTCACCGCTGCAGCACTTGTCCATGCCCAAAAAGATGAGAATAATATCTCCATTAGAATGCTGAACAAGGCGATTGCCAAGCTTGGAACTCAGGAAACCTATAACGGCATCAACCTCGACCAGGTAAGACTGAACATTGGCCGCATGCTGAAATCTGAACGTCCGGAAGCGTTTGAAATCAAGCTGTAAGATGGTCGTTAAGTTGTTCTCGGAGTCACCGCCTAGGGTATCCGTACCCTTTTAGCAGAAATCTCCTATCTGAAAACAGGGCAGGAACCCCTGGCTCTCGTTAACATTGACAATCGCTATTCCAGCTCACTAGCCATGCTCGGGGGCGGAATTCTCGCTATTACCCGGCAAGCCCTAATCGCAGTTCTTCCGGCCCAGGCCACCAACGGTTGGGCAACCCTCTTCCAAGAATTGTCCCCGGGGGGTCAGGTTACCGTCTTCAGCATCCTTGCGGGGACGATGTCCATCCTAGTCCAGTTCAGCGGCATAACCATATTCATCGGCGGGATTCTCTGCTTCAAAGGCCACGTTCGGTCCGGCAAGGAGCTTGTTGGACTTGGAACCACAGTGGGGTTCGCCGACCTTCTTCTTCTCATTCCCGCTTTGGCCTCCAACCAGCAGGGGCCCCCCCTCTGGTTCGCATGGGCCGGGCTCGCTTTCTCAGTGTTCGCAGACCGGCATATTAGGGGGCCTAGAGCTTCCTACGCGGGGGAGGTTCGTAAGCTCCTTGTCGCACTAAGAACTCGTGTGAAATCAAAGGCGAGGAAGAAACAGCTTCGCAGGAGACGCAGACGTATTCGTGTCGGACAGGCAAAGGCCTCAGCCTGATAATAGGATGTTGGCGACAACAAAAAAAGTGATTGCCAACGAGCCGGCGAATAGCACTGAGGGGTTCGGGAATCTGATGAAGGCTCCAATCGTGATCAGAAGGAGGACAATAACGAGGATGGCGTCTCCAAAATACTTCTTATCGATCTTATCCACAGGTTTTCGCCCCTCATCCTTGAGCCGAATTTGCCTTTAGAAAGGAGAGGCTATAGATAAGATATGCTGAACAACCGGCATCTCCACGCTTACCGTTCTCTCCTAGGTTTCCTTCGAGCTTGTTTTGCAGGATTCTAGCCCCCGCTTTGCCGGGTCATACGTGCCGAACCTTGCCCGGGTTACAGTTTGTTGATAGATTTGGCCCCAGGCCATACTTGTCAGGATAAGACTTGGCAACAAGCACTCAGCCAAAGCCTACTGCAGCCTTCGCAGCTTCAATAATCGCAGGGCTCGTCACCATACTCGGCGCGTTCTTATTGACTTCTTCACCATTGCAGCTCATCACTGACCCAACCCTTACTTCTATGGTTCAAATCTGGGGCACTCTTGCAGGCTTCGTAACAATCGTAGGCGCTTGGCTTCTCTACAATAACTCGGCTCAACGAAAGCTTGGATCCATACTGGTGCTGGTCTTTTCACTGATCTCAATGAACATTCTCGGGCTGATTCTAGGCCTGATAGGCGGCTTCCTCGGCTATACATTCAAAGCATCCACCAGCAGCAGCTCCTCCAACACGGGCCGGGCCTATAATCCGCCCTAATCAAGGGCGGACACTTTCTTTTTTGTGAACGGGCACATATCGAGTTCCCGGTAGAATACCCAGTTTCTGCAACGCTTAAATCGGCTCGGGAGAGCCGATAGCAACAGCCTTGACCGCCACGGTCGGCCTCTCGGTTCTGGACGAGTACGGAGGGACGAAGCTCCTCGCCCCGGAGAGGATCAGATGGGTCCAGCCAGCCCCCCTTCCCTCAAAAATAATCGATGTAGCGTTCAAAGAGGGAATGTCAGCCCCCGTAGGGGCTAAACCCTTCGACAGGGAGAAGTGCTGGAGCCCTGGAATAATCGTCTCAGACTACACTCGAAAGTATTCCCCTTTCGTCTCAAGACTCATTAGTATGATCGAGCCGAAGACAGATGATATCAAGATAATTTTCGCGGGGGGCACCCATATTCCCTCCGAACCAGATTTCATGAAGAAGGTCTTGGGCGAAGAGGTTCACAATCGATACCAGAAAAGCATCACGGTCAGCTCCACCAAGAATCCGGGCAGTAAATATGAATGGATAGGAGTGACGAGCCGCGGTACCCCTCTAGAGCTCAACAAAGAGTTGTTTGACAGGGATTTGCTGATCTCCACCCTAAACGTTCAACCGCACTATTTCGCAGGTTTTGAAGGTGGAGCAAAGGCATTGCTGCCTGGCTGCTCAGGTCTCAAGACCATAACGACCAACCACGGATACGTGATTGGAAATCCCAGCTGCAGAGAACTCGCGATCAAAGGAAACGCTCTTCGGGAGGATATGAACGAAGTTCCCCGGGTTCTAAAGGAGTCTATGAAAATCGAGCATCGGATTCTAGACTTCGTACTGAACCAGGACGGGAGCATGGTGAGGGCAGCATACGGCGATCCGAACGGCGCCCACCAGCAATTGGCGGAGAACTATTCAGGTAGAGCCCACGCTGTGACAAGTACTCCTTCACCGCTCGTCTTGACCGTTGCTGACGGGCCCACAGGGAAGAACCTCTACCAAGCATTGAAGGCCGCCGCGTTCGCTTCGAATCTCACCATTCCCAACAACCAGCCCAAGTCAACCGTCATTCTCATCGGCGGGATGGAGGATGGCGTCGGGGGGGAGACGTTCAAGTCGGAGATGGAACTATACGGCCGGATGGAACCAGACCAGATAATAGAGGATTTGAAGAAGCGGACCAAGACTGGTAAGGTAACGGAGGCCTCCCAGAAACCGAACCGGCTTTCCCTTGACGACAAAAGGGCTGACCTTATCGTAGTGTCCCCAAAGGCTCCAGGGTCAGTGGAAGAACTACTGGCGAAGACAAGGATCAAGTTCTTCCGGTCCATCGACGACGCACTTGGTTCCATCGACAAGTGGTTGTACGAAAGGGATGTGGCCGTCATACCCCATGGGTCATCCACAGTCCCCCTGCCACGTTAGATTGCCTGACGAGTCGTCGCGTTTCCTAGAGCCGTTTAGGAAGTTGAAGAAGATTAAGACCCACTTCTTCGTCTTTAGATTTGACAAGCTTCCCTGGGAGGACGTTCAACCCTATCTCCACCATATTTGCCAACGAGCCTTCGTCCAAATGCCCCCCAATTACGCTGAAATCTCTTCGACCTAGAGTCACATGGGCATGGGGAAGGGGCGCCCCGTCCAGAGTGGAAATGTTTCCTGAGAGACTAAGAATTTCAAGGTCTTCCTCGAAGACTTGATACTTGTAATTCTTACTCGTGAAATCGTAGTGTCCTAACTTGGCCTTGTTCAAGGACCCTATTCCCTCAATCATGGCTGCTCGGACTCGCTTGGCATCAGCAAATTTCCGAATCGACCCAAGTATGTCATCTCTCATTTCGAGCCTAATCATGAATGTCCCAGGTTCCAATTGAATGAATCTCATGCCTATGCGACCGAACACGGGTGCATAGCACAAGATTAAACCTGATGCTCGAAGGACCAATTCAGCGCTTTTTCCTAGTCGAGCTTGGGTGAAGAGCTTAGGTTTCTAGGCTGGTGCGACAGGTGTCAGGGCCAGTTCCCTCCCCAGAGGGAGGAATGTACCATTCAGCCTATTACAACCGCGATGAGGGTGAAGGTTTGGATTATGGTACCCTCATGCCTCACAAGAACGGGCGAATGATCCTTTACCTCTACCTTGCCGTCTTTCTCACGAGGATAGGATTCGGCGCGGTGACCATAATCTTCCCCCTATACCTCTCGGCCACAAGTTTCCAGGTGGGTTTGATACTCGCTCTCTACCCTTTGGCGGAAGCCAGTTCGGCCATGCCCGTGGGACGCTTGGCTGATAGGTTCAGCCGGAAAAAACTCCACGTGACAGGAATGCTTCTTATCACCGGGCTAACGGCTGCGATAGGTTTCACAACAGACCTTCGCAATGTCTCGATTCTTCACGCTCTGATGGGCGTTTCTGCAGCTACCGCGGCGGTGACTTCACTGACTCTATTGGGGGATGCGACCAAGAGAACCGATAGGGGAAAGAGTATGGGTGGGTTCGACTTGGCAAACCTTGGGGGCTATGGCCTCGGTTTCGGTTTGGGTTCCCTTTTCGTGAACTCGTTCGCCAACAGACTGGCGTATGCCTTTTGGCTTACCTCATCGATATTTCTCGTGGCTGGAATAATGGCCATAAAGCTTCTAGAAGAGCCGGTAAGGATAGAAAGTGTCAAGCAGGCTCGGAGGATTCCGAGAATTGGAGCGAGGATACGCCCAATTCTTCCCGTCTGGATAGCTCAGACCATTATCCTTGGAATGTATTTCCTGCTGCCTAAGGCCTTCAAGGAGACAAACTTCATCCTGACGACTGAGACTCTCGTCTTCCTTGGCGTTCTTGGGGGGTTGTTTGCCGTCGGTGCAATAATCTTCGGCCATGTTTCGGACAAGATAGGTCGAACTAAGATCATGATAATTGGCGCCCTCGGAGAAGTAGGCTTTCTGGTATTGTTTGGCTGGTCTTTCCCCAACTTTGCGCATTTCCCTACCAGCCTCTTCCTGGCTCCATTGTTCTTCCTGGCTTCTGCCATTGCTCCTTCAATACTAGCCTACGTCAGCGATATCTCAGGAAAAGTTAGGAGAGGCTCCGCCAACGCACTTTACAGTACTGTTCTCAGCTTGGGACTCGCCATCGGAAACATTCTGGGAGGGTGGATGGCGGATTTCGGTGGAATCCGTTGGATTTTCTATGCCGGTGCAGGACTACTCCTCCCATCCATATTGGCAACTTCAGCGATGTTGAGGAAAAGGTAGAAAGGACTCCGCACGCTCCCCCCTGGCTTCGACTTCGTCGAACGATGCTAGTGGCGTGTCACAGTGCAGCCCAACCCGCCCTATGTTTTCAAATAGTTCGCTAGGTGGGTTACCGAGGGAGCAGATTATGCTGATTCGACCTAGCGTCAGTGACCTTCAAAGGCTGAAGGTTCCATTTGGCGAGCTCTTTACCGGGCCTCCGGAAGAAACTATTCCCAAGCTGAAAAATCTCATTGAAAAAGCAAAGCCACCTATGGTTGTCACTGTAGGCGACGTTGTTTCGGGGGAGACCTTGAAGGCAGGGCTAGACGTACGGGTCAGAATTGTGGACAATAGGTCAATGAGAAAGGACATCCCGGCATCAAGGTTTCCGGTGAAAAACACATACTCTGTCAAGAATCCTCCAGGAGTAATCAACTTGGAAGCCTGGCAGATTGTCAAACGAGCTGTCGGAGGGAGAGAAGCTGTAATCTATGTGGAAGGTGAGGAGGATCTTCTTGTTCTCCCTGTGATTCTGGAGGCTCCAAACAACGCCTTCGTAGTCTACGGTCAACCCTCACAGGGTCTCGTGGTTGTAACAGTGACTCCGGCGAAACGGAGGGAAGTTGCAGACATGATGGATCGAATGAGCAGAGAGGAGAGTTCTTGATGGCTTCCAGATCGATGCAATGATACTCCGCTTCCCAGCCTCAGAAGGCTAGACATCGAGATCAAGCGTTCGCTTGATTCCCTTGACAACACTGTTTACCAGAGCAATAGTAAAGAATCCAAACCTCTTGCCGTCTATCAACGTATAATTGTCAACCTTTGATAATGTGTGCAGCCCTTCAGGGAAAGGCCCGCTCTTATCAGGCTCCACTGCTACTATCGGCTCCTCTTTGAACTCAGTAGGGGTGAGCGAACTTACTCGGTTGATAATAAGCCGCCCTCCACCTGTCTCCGAACAATCTTGTGCAGGGCGATAGAGAAATCCGTTATGGGTGAAAGGAGTTCCCCCCGGCCTGGCAGAGCGGACGTCAGATTTCACGGGGTTGTTTGCATGAGGCTTCCATGGACCCCAAAGGTCAGGCGAGTACCAAACGTATAGATTCGCATCTCCTCCTCTCTTTCGGTCGGTGAACATCAGCCACCATCTATCTTGGTGTTGAAAGACGGTGCTATCGATCGCCATGACATTCGACAACAGCGTGGTGCTCTTCTTCCATTCATAGGGGAACTTTTGTGCTTTGTAGACACTGATTTCTCGCGCACGATTCGTTTCGGGAATACAGTAGATTTCACCCTCATACTCTATTAGATAGGGATAGGACATGTGAACGGGCAGCTCAATGACTGTCCTAGGCTCACTGATGAGGGCCCCCTCTGAAATCTCAGCGGTGTAAATGATTCCTTTGGGAGCACGGTAGTCAAGGTTCTCGAAGAAGACCTGAATGTTTGGCGGGTGGGAAATTCCGAAAGGGTCGGCTTTGAACTCTCCTTTTCTCGGTCGGGGAAGCCACTTGATCTCGGGCTTGTAACCAGGGTCCAGAAAGGTATCTATGGGCGCATTTACGAGCCCGATGTTCCAGAAACTATAGTGGAAGAAGAGGCGGTAGAGTCCGATCAAACGATTGGTGAGCAGTTTCGAAATGAAGAGGAAGGTTTCACGGTTCCGGGGCCGGCTGAATATCTTTGCCCGGGTAGTGCTCGGGGGGGAGACGAGATAAGGGGCCTTGTCGTTGAGGATGTCTATGCATACTTGGGAGGGCCAGCGTGAGCTTTCGCTGCAAACGAGCTGGAGGTTTTGGGCGTAAGAAGTATTCTTGGTTCTGAAATGGCCTTTCTTTAGCACAATGCCTGCGTCGAGTCGTTCAGTAATTCTTTGCAACATAGCTCCGGTTACAGGATCTCCATAGAAGATTTCCCAGAAGCAGGCTGGACGTCCCCGGTACTTGGTCTCATCTCCGTGGTGAAACGACCATATTCCATAGCGTGCTGCACTTAGAATTCTTCCTTGCAGTATTCCATAGCTGAATCGAAGGATGAAATCTAGATCGTAGCTTTGAATTCTTTCCACATCGTCATCAGAGAAATACTCTGAGAATCGCCCCTTCTTCGACGCCACGCAGGTTATCCTCGGAATATCCAAGAACAACTCATTGACATCCACTGGCTTTAGGGCGGGGGGTTTCACGAAGAGGTTACGGTACACCTGGAAGAGAAAGTGGCCAGGACGAATCTTTCTGATTCTCCGCTTTCCTCCGGGTTCCACGATAAGCAGGGTGAGTGTTACTCTGCTTAGGTCGAGAATTTTTCCAATGCTTTGAGCCTGCCACTGTTGCAAGGTTTTGCCGTTGCACATGACTCCAAAACGAAGTTGGTCCCTTGGGTTGTCCTGCATCTCAAGGCCCCGTCATGTGAGCTGAGTCGGGCTTATGTTTGCTAGAAAAAGCATTGCTCAGCACTGAAACTTAATAGATTGCTTGGAGTTCCTTAAGACATTCGTCCTGACGTTCCGACATAGAGCGATCGTGCCTTTGAGGTGTGCCAACTCGAATTGAAAACGCGGCGAACCGAAGCCTTGTTCTTTCTACAGGCGTTTGCTATTATGGCGCTACTGTACTGGTTTATCCGTGAAAGGCAAGCAAATCCCTACATGGGAACTTGGGAATTACAGAATTTCCCGGCGCTTTCGTCGGTATTGAACTGGGTGGTTCTGTACGCAGTTTCGGGGGTTGTCTTGGGAAGCTTTGGCCTTTGGATTTTGAACCTAGAATATTGGGACAAAAACCATCTTGTGGAGGGTAGGATTTCTTCGAGTCGATTCCTCCCTAAGGGTCGAGAGTCTTCGGTTACAACGGTCCAGACTAGGCAGGTCAACGTTCAGTATCTTCGACCATTCTACGAACTAATCGAGCTCCGAACACTCTTGATAATACTCGCGTTGCTGGCCCAGAGCATTGCCCTATGGATTGTCACTGCAAGTACTTTTACGATCTCGACGCTTCCTCCAGATTCTTTCTATTACGCTTCCCACCTTCCGTTCACGTACTGGTGGGGCTTCGCAGTCACGTTGGGTCTTCTCTTCTCCGGCCGTCTCGTATCTCATCGCCTAAAGACGGTCTTGGAAATTTCAAGCCTCCTACTTGTCGCGCTCTACGTGTTGGGTCTCCCATCGTTTGTCTACGATACGCCGCGGATACTGGACAGTTATCAGCACATGGGGAACACCCTAGGCTTAATCAACAATGGAGGATGGTTAGGATCTCCCATTTGGTATGTTCGTCAGTTCCCGGGTGCCTACACATTCTTCGCCCAGCTGATTCTGATTCCGGGGATCGACAGCTTCAGCCTCATGAGGTATTACGTAGTTGGGCTATCGTCTATCATGGTTTTGTTTGTTTATGCGATCGCTCGGATTTACTCCCCCAACTATGCTGGGGTTAGCACAGGGCTATTCCTCGGAGCGCTCTGGTTTCAGCTGCATCTATCGCCTCAAAGCTTAGAGCTGGTTTTGTACCTCGGACTGTCTCTTGTTCTCACTAAGATGTTGGAGAGGCCCTCGAGATCTAAACCTTGGACAATCATCGCCTTGGTTACGGCTCCCACGTTCGTGGTGAGTCACCCTGAAACGTCTATTTTGGTTATTCCAGGGGTAGCCCTGTTCCTAGTTTTCACCCTCATCCGGGAAAGAAGGATGATTCGGGAGCTTCTTCCCAACGTTGGGTTGGTGCTTGCTGCCTTGATAGGGTCCTTCGTCCTCTGGTGGTCGAGCTTCGCAATAGAGGCCAGGAATCTCATAGAATCTGTTGCCCAGAACGCAATCAATACTCTGTCCTCTGTTCTCTCTCATAACGCACGTACAGCGATACCTTCAAGCCCCGCGTACAGCTACAAGATCACAATCACGTCGGAGCAGGCAATATCCGTAACGATCTGGGCTGTAGGTCTTGTCTTGATCTTACTGTCACGGCTGAGACTACTGCGGAGGGAGGCCTTGGTTGGGAGTCTCTTCACGGTAGCAGTGATGACCGTTCCCTTGACGGTATTCGTCCGGACGGACATGCTCGCGAGGAGCTATCTTTTCTCTCTCTTGCCCGTGGTGATTTTCATCGCCTGGTTGCTGGAGAGACGGTCGATATTCGTTATCAGGGCTCGTTCCCTGCATTTCCCCTTTAGAGCGATTCTGTTGATAGCGATGATAGTCTTCCTTGCGCTTCTTCCCCTCACGAGAAACGGAAACGACCCCGAGGAACATGTCCCTCAAGCCTCACTCTTCGCAGCCAGCGTTGCGGGCGAATTGAGGCAGCATTCCGTTCTGCTTCTGAATTTCGGGGAGTATGGCTACTGGTACTATTCAACCCTGGACGGCGGACGTGAAAGCCCGAAAGACCAGCAAAGTGACATGTCGACATTGAAGGGGGGTTTTGTCGAGGGTAGCTCCGTTCTAACACGGTTCAACCTGACTTTTAGGCAATCTGATGCATCCGCAAATTACATACTCTTGTCTGACTACTACGAGAATCTCTACATTATCAGATACGGGACCGCATCGTCCTACTATCTCAGTCAGAGAGCTTGCTTTGAATCACAGGCTGCAATGAAGTTCAACCTTGTTTTTTCCACTGGGACGGACCGTCTCTACGAGAATACGAATCTTCGTCCCTACGAGAATACGAGCAAGTGCTAGTGGCCTGCGCTGAACCAGACCTGGAGCCAGGTATAGTATCGAAACGTGTTCGATGGGGCGTCGAAAGTCCAGAGTTCGAAAAACAGTCGAAAGTCCTTTCCAAGGGCGGCACCTACCGTCGATACAGCTTGTTGGCCATTAATCTCGATTTTAAGGAACTCCAATTCTCCCGATGAACTGACACTCAGAACCTTCCAGTTGAAGTCGACCGTAGCGGTCTTGCCGTTTGGGACGACTGTGGTGGAATTACCCAAGGAGAGGAGTGTCGTCGCCGGGCTTGTCTGGTTTGGCGCACTTGTGGTTAGGTTTCCGATTCTGAAAATGGTCTGAGTGAGTTGGGTCGAGCCCATCTTGTTGGTCACTTCGAGATGCCAGTTCATGGTTTCATTGACTGCGACCGTCACGTTGGATTGGACGCTTCCTGAGAGAAGTTCCGGAATGTCGAAACTCATGAAGGGTTGCGTTGGTTTCGGGTTAGTTGCGTAGAACGCGATTGCTGCGTAGATGGAAAGGAAGAAGACGAAAAGCACCAGGAATACAGTGACCCTACGGTTCACTTGGAGTCTCCTACGTAAGCTTTGTCTTGAGAAACTTTCTCTTTCGTAGAAAGAGGGGGATTCGATGATATTCCATAACCACGAGAGCAGATAGTAGTGACGTTCCTAACGCGGCGAGGTAAGCAAGTGCTTGAGTTGTCGTTCTTTGCCCCTCAGCTTCGTTTTGTAGGGCGATGGCCTTTGACATAACGCTGCTTGATGTTTTGATTGAAAGCTGGGCGTAGACGTGTGATTCTGTCAGGTTGCCTTTCAAGAATAGTTGGCTCGCGTTCCCGTAGTAGGCCAGTGCAAGATTCAGTTCACTGGATAGCTGGGCGGTTTCGTTTGAGGGTGCCCCTAGCCTGTCAGCTTCTTGGACAGACTGTAAGGCCTGAACTAGCTTCGCCCATGAATCGGAGACGGGGGAAGACTGGCTCGAGGCCTCCCTTGGCAAGAGTTGAATCCAGGAAACCAGAAGTAGCCAGACCAGAAGAGCAAATAGACCGGGTCGCAATCTTAGTGCCATCCGTAGGGAGGAGGGTCTTTAGAGTTTGCCAGCATTAACGAAAGAACAGCTTCTAGCAATAATTCGGGAACAGCGCCCCTCTTCAATCGCCACCTTGAGAAGCCATTTGAAAAGAGCGGACCTGAAATGGTCCGACGAGGAGTTGGTCGACCTGGTGGATCAGCTTTCATCTGAAGGGTCCATTGGTTTCCAAGCGTCAGTGTCTTCCTCGTTTCCCGAATTCCTGACGGACCCGTTCCATAGCTGGTGGGTTTACCTAGTTCTTCTTATGTCAGGCGCTGAACTGCTGCTCGTCGACTACGGCCCTTCTAACCAAATTTCTGTTTTGTTTAGGCAGGTCCTTGGTCTTGCTTTGCTAGGTTTCCTGCCCGGCTACTCGACCTTTAGGGTAGTGTTTCCCCAAAGTGAACTCACCATTCTAGAGAGAATTGTCCTTAGCATATTCCTCAGCATTCTGGTCTCGATTATCTCTGGCACCATCCTCGGCTCAGTCCTATTATTCAAAGCAGCCACCACGGTGATCGTCTTGACTGCTTTCACGTTTGTCATGACTCTAGTCGCGAGTTATCGAAGCTTTGCACTCTCCAAAGAGAAGAGTAGACTCCAGCGCTCCTTCTAGGCTAACCGGGGAAACCCGAAGGTTAGCACCAAGAAGGACCTTGGAACGCTTTGACTATCTCGAACTTGGCGGCCGTTGCCTGAAATCTACTCCTTCAGAAGTGATGAATACGATCTGATTAGACGCTCACGAACCACAGGATAGCTGAAATCGGTCACCATGCGCTGCCTAGCGTTGCCTTCGATTCTGTTTCGGTCAGCGGTTGTCAGCGCACGATATAGTCCCTTTGCAATCTCCTCGGGTGTAGAGTCTTTCACAACAAAGCCTGTTTCTTCATCATTCAAGACCTCCGATATGCTCAGCACGTCGGTTGCTAGGACGATTCTGGCACAGGCCATGGCTTCAAGGATTCCAAAGGGAGGGTCTGCAAGCCTTTCTGGAACAGGGCCTACGTATGGAAAAATCACCACATCCGCGGAGTTATACGCAGCAACTCTCTCGCCCTCGGATAGGTCTACCCTCCGTACTGTCAAACGATCGCTTAGACCCAGAGCCTTCCCGAGGGCCTGGAGTCTGTCTGACTCCATCGGCGATGTTCGGCTTGCGCTGGTCAAAACGAGGAGGTGGGAGTTGATCCCCTTGTCGGCAAGTAGTTTTATTGCCTTTAGGACTCTAAGTGCCGGAAACCTAGAGCTCCATAGCGGACCCATGTAGAGTACGCTCCTTTCCCGCTCGTTCAGCCTAAAACCCGAGTTCAGGCCAGATACCGGTCGGTAAAGGTCGCAGTCTATAGGAGGCCTGACCAGAAATCTTCTTGTCCTCTTGGAGTGCTCTTCGGCCCACCGGCCTATTCGAGGAGTGGTGAAGGCATAGCTATCTATGAATAGCATGTTTGCCAACCATCTGACTGGGCGAACCGCCAGGTCGCTTCTATCGTAGGACGTGAATATGTGCCTGACGATGTTTCCCCCAGCCCTCAGCAGTTTAGAAAGCGGGGCGAAGACGAGTGCATTAGCACCTATGAGGTGAATAATATCGGGTGAGGCTCGTCTGGCCGAAAGAGAAAGTCGCGCGGCTGTTACGCCTCTAATACTTGAAGGCCTCGCCGTCCAGATCGTCTTGACAGTTTCGTAGAAACGGTCGTCCCTTTGAGGAGAAGGTACTGTGGCCAGGAAACATTCTGCCTTCGGGGATACGCATTGGATCAGTCGTTTTGCAAGTATAGAGCTGGCATGATTCCACGGAGGATGTACATCGTCCCCTACGAAGCAGACCCTAATTGTAAACGCCCCCCGTTGATCTCAGAGCCCTTGAAACTTGCCCCCAGATTTCTCCATGAATTTCTTGGCGGGTCTGTTCCCCATCCAGAATTCTGACACCGACAGTTCTGTAAAGCTCTTGGTAGAGCCTCACTCTTTCCGTGAAATGGCCTAGGGTGGGTAGGTCAGGCTTGCGGTTAAATGCCAATTCGGCGGTCACGTCGATGAGGAAGGCAACGTTAGGACGTGGCAGTAGACGAAGTAGCCGGTAGCCAAGCCTACTGCTTGTTGAGGGATCACCGAGGTCTGCCATTCCCTCTACCAGCATATCGAGCACGTAACGATCGCAGATGATCGTGTAACCTAGGAAAAGCGGGACGATTATTTTGAGCGCGGTCTTCATGAAATTATCCACTTGGGTGAGAAGGCACCAGAGAAAAGCCAGCCCGCCGTTCCTTGGGATACGGGTCTCCACGAATCCAATGCTACTCGTGGAATGGACCTGTGCGTATCCTTTTCGTAGCAGAACTGTAAGAAGTGGAAGCGAGGATATCGGACGCCACCTGGACCATATCCTCAAGAGATGAGGTTCAGTCCCTGTCAGCTTGTCTTCTAGAAGGTCGATTTGGGTTGTCTTCCCACTCCCGTCTACCCCTGACAACGCAATGAGGAATCCTCGCCTAGGGAAGATGTTTGTCCCCCGACTATCCATAGACTCTCATGAATTTGACTACAATGTATCCGAAGGTGAGTATGGTTCTAGCTCGGGGGATGGTCTCATGGTCTCAGTCCATCAGTTCTTAGGGGCTGAAGTCCCCGTCTCCCCTGGCGGCTCCGTCCTTGTTTCGGAGATTTTTTCCCACTTCAGTTTTGGTCCCCTAAATCCCAGTTGAATGAGGCTTCCCACCAAGGCAACTTGGAAAAAGAGAAAAGCGGTGGCACCTGCTATCCAATCTATGCGTCCACGGAGACCGATCATTCGACTGGTTTCATATCTACGAGTCAAGACGTAGAGGATTGTTATCGGTGGCACCGCTGCCAGCAGGGAAAGGATTATCGCAAGGATCCCCGATATGGGCGCCAATAGCAGAATCGTCAACAAGAGCACCAGTCCTGCAGTCACAAGAACTGGAGAGATTATGTGAGTGAGAAACTCGAGGGGAAATACGATACTGCCATATTTCCCAAACCTTTTGTCAAACAATACGGGCAAGCTTCTGAGGATGGCATGTTGATTCGCCATTCCCCTCCTAAGCTTGTGACGTAGCTTTGACTTGAGCGTGCCGGCTTCTTGTTCAAGGAACTGAGCTCGTGAGACATAGGTTCCCCTAAGCCCCGTCGAACGGAGGGCGACTGTCAACTCGATATCATCGCACATGCATCCTGGCCGGAGGGGGTGAAGAGCATCCCTTCTGTAGGCGGAAAACTCGCTCTCGCACATGAATGGGGTGTCAGTCCCAGACTCAGCCATCCTGACGGCTGTGTAGATGGCTTTGTAGCCTGATTCAATGCGGCTTGCGAGTGTGTGCTCACCAATGGGAATCTCGACCCCGGACGCTCCCCCGATAGTACTGTCTCGAAAACTCACTAGCAAGTTTGAGAGCGCTTGTCTGGGGTTGGTGACGTCAGCATCCGTTAGGACAAGAAAGTCCGCTTTGGACTGCCGGATCGCCTCGTTTATTGCTTCAGCTTTTCCAAGCCGCGTCGGTTGCTCAACAAGCGCTACTTGGATTTCCTTGCTGTGCTTTTCGGCAAATCTGCCGACTATGTCGCGTGTTGAATCTGTCGAAGCGCTATCCACGACCATCACTTGTAGCTTGTCTCGTGGAAAGTCGAGCTCGGCAATGTTTTCTAGTCTCCTTCCGATTACTTCCGCTTCGTTGTATGTGGGAACAATGATGGAGACCGTGGGAGTCGGGCCATCTTCTGGGGTAGATCTTGCAGGCTCAAAGTAGGTCGCATTTCGTGAAAGGAGGGCTAGAAATAGAGTGTAAGCGAAGGTCATGAATGAGAGGATAGTATAGTAGAGAATTTCTGGGAGTGACAGTCAGATTCCCTCTTGTCCGAAGCCGATGACCTCGACCTCTCGTCTAGTTCAAATGCTCTACGGAGAACCCGTGGGGGCCGTACGAAGTAACGGCCTCCATTTCCAGATTCTTGACTTGTTCCTGGGTTGCGGTAGACCTCACTCTTAGATCGCCATTTGAGTTTTCCAGGTAAGCGTTACGCCTAAGAGTCCACCAGTCTGTTGCTTCTCCTAGAGTGATTATTTGGCACAGGGGATCTTCTCGGAAGGTCCGAAGGATTCGAGAGTATTGCGTGCCTTGGTCCTCCAGTGCAAAGTCGTAATCGGGATGGACTAACAGTGTACACATACCCCCAATATCGCGAATCCATTTTGAGGTGCGTAGCAATGTGTCGCCGGCTTCCCTGGTCGTCATGCCACTTACGCGAAGTAGCTGATGATCCTGGGGAAGAGAGACCGGCACTTCAAGGACTCCTTCTATCTCAAACGGGAAGACGGTTCCTACTCCGTGAGATTTGAGAGATGTTGGGGAGAGAAGTTCCCAGGAGGGAACTGAAGAGTCGAACTCGTAGCCTGCCTTTCCCACGGCTGCTACGAGCGCTTTGTCATGTTGGAGGAGCGGGGCTCTGAACCCTCTAACTTTGGCCTGTGATATCCTCTCCAATTTCTCTCTGCAACTCCTGAGGCGCTCTATCCTTGCGTGAACCGGGAGGAAGATCAGTCGTCCGTCGTGGTCTGTGTCGTGTCCTCCGATCTCACCCGAGGTTGCTAGGGAGTTTAGAATCTGGTGGGTCAACGGGTACCGGTTCGTTATGATGTTCCACGTTGACCGAATCCGTAAGTCCTCTTCAATCCCCAGAAGTTGTTGGCTTCCGTTCAGCAAGCCCTTCTTTGTTTCTACATCATGGGTTACGGCCAACGCGAACTTCTTGCCTCGTCTCCAAAATCCGATTCGTGGAACGGGAGACTCGGCGACAGTCACGATACTTGCGAGAAATAGAGCTCTGAGACACTCTACGGGAGCGAGTTTCTCCTCGTTCAGCTCTGGACGGTCAGCGGATCTGAAGGCTCGGTTTCTGATGGAAGACGGGATTAGCTTGTAGGAGAGTGGGAGCCGTGTGGCGAGTCTGAATTTTAGCGAGGGGGAGTCCTCGAGTCCTCCGTTGATTCGGAGTTCGTATTCCGAAGCAAGGTCGATTGATAGGAGGTGGGCCTTCGAGTCCTTGACCCGGGAAAGAATAGATATTCCGTTGGACTCTATGATAGTCTCCAGTCCGGGACCTTTGAAGTCGTACAGCACTGGTATGATCGCTGTTTTCGCAGATGGTGAGAAGGGAAGCCGAACCAAAGTCTTCCGCACTGAGAGCTCGAGGTCAAACTTCTGCGAAATTTTCCTGGCGTCGTCCTGCCCGGCCGGAGATACCACCATGGGCTTGTTGCTTGCCCTATCGGTTTCCGAGATTTGGCCTGAGGATACGACAACCTGCGTGGAATTGGGTGAGGATTGTAAACTGTAGGGGATTTTCCAGAACTCTGCCAGGTCTTTGAGAGTCCGGAGGTGGACTTCATCTGTTGCCCTCAGAACTACATTGGTGAACCGTGGCCCTGGGTTCACTAGTTTCTTGCCCCGATTCGCAGTAGGAGAAGCGGTCCCACAATTTGCCACCAGTCTCGTATTGGAGATATGTGCGTGTACTTTCCCTGGGCTTTGAGTGGGTACGTTTTGGAAACAGGTCTTTCAGCGAAACGGAATCCTAGTGTCAGTGCTTTGTAATGCAAGTAGTATTCCAGCTCATAGTGATTGAGCCAGTCCTGCGATAAGTGAACCCGCGGGTCCCGGAGCAATGATATTCTGTATGCTCTGAACCCGTTCGTCACGTCTGTGCAGCGGACCCCTGTTAGCCACGTCCACAGAAACGGGAACAGACGGCTGAACATGCCACGCAAGAATGGATTTCTTTCCCTGCGTCCTCCTGGAAGGAAGCGGGACCCTTGGATGTAGTCGAAATTGTTCGTTAGGACCGGGGTCGTGAGCCGCCTGATTTCCCTGGGATCGTCTTTCCCGTTCCCTGCCATGAGTACGATTATGTCAAAGTTATGGGAGAGGGCGTATTCGTATCCTTGCTTTATGGCGAATCCGATGCCTTTTCTTGTCGGATTCTCTATGACAGTGACTGGAACTTCCAGCACGCGTATTTCAGCTTGGATTTCTTCAAGGATGGTTCGCGTGGGGGCGTCCGCTACGATGCAGATCTGATCTACAACGCCAGTTTCGAACCTTCCCAGGACCTTTCCAATCTTTCCTATTTCGCGGTAGATAGGGATAATCGCGACAGTTTTCATCTAGACTCGACCTCAGGTCATCAAGGCTTTCCAGTTGGAGTCACTTCGGCATGATCCTATGGCCTACCACGCGTGCAGGGCTGCCGACTGCGATTGCATTGTCTGGAATGTCTCTTGTGACCGTAGAGCCAGCACCGATTAGGGCGTTTCGTCCGATTGTTATTCCAGGGATTATTGTGCATCCCGCCCCGATAGATGCGTGCCTGCGAACTTTGGTCGGAAGCAAAGTCCAGTCTCCCTTCGATTTAGGGTACTTGTCGTTTGTGAATGTGACGTTGGGACCTATGAACACATCGTTCTCTATGGTGACGCCTGTCGGAATGAAAACGAAGGGACGGATTTTACAGTTGTCGCCAATCTTCACACCCTCTTCGACGTAAACGTAAGAGTCGATTTTCGTATTCTTCCCTATTTCGCACCCGTACAGGTTTACTAGGTCGTAGATTCGGGAGTTTTCTCCGAAGTGGGTTTTCCGAATTATCGCGTACCTTGGAGTTTTCCTCACCTGACGCGAACCTCTTCCGCAACTGGAAATCGGATTTCGACTGTTCGCTCTTTGCGAAGGGATTCGCGCGCGGCTTCCAGAAGAGTGACAACTTGGGCCCCCAGCAGCCCATCGCTTAGGTTGAGGAACGATTCAGATCGTGCATTGTGAGTTATGCACTCGGCAAAGTGTGTAATCTCCATGCGGAGGGTGTTACTGGGCGCAATATTTACCCTCTCGGTCTTGTCGCCATGCTCGAGTACGGCTGTTTGGTCACCACAATCAAGCCGGGCTATTCCCTCGCTACCCACAACGGTTACGTTTCTGCGCTTCTGCCGGTCGAGCCAGCTTACCTCAATGTGCATGCATAGTCCGTTAGCATACTCGGTATTGATGAAGGCAACCTCCTCGTTCTCTTTTGTTCTGAACCCCTTTCCCCGACAGCTGATTTTCGTAGGCCAAGTACCAAGCAGGTAGTTGGAAATGTCGAACGGGTGGGGAGCTAGGTCAGTTATCACTTCCCTTTGAGACTGGGGGAGGAGAAAGCCAGTCCACTCCAACCTCAGATAATAGAGTTCGCCTAGGACTCCCCCATTGATTGCTCTCTGGAGCTCTTTCACACCGTTGTTGAACCTGTGTATGTGGCCTGTGCAGAGGATCTTGTTTTTTTCTCGGGCGAGCCTAAGGAGCTCGTATGCCTCGGCCGATTTTAAGGTGAGGGGTTTCTCGACAAGGGTACTCTTTCCTTCTCTGATAAACGCCGATGCAACCTCAAAATGCGTCGCGTTTGGGGTGCATATGTGTACCGCAGTGAGTTCCGGGTCGGAGAGAAGCGTTCGGTAGTCCAGGCGGTAATCCAGGGTACCGAATTCTCGCTGGCATTGCTCTAGGATTGTCGGGGAGTTGTCCGCCACAGCGTACAATTCGACGTTGCCGGTTGTTCGTGAGAGGTCAATGATTTCTCGAATGACCTTCCTTCCCCAATACCCTGCGCCAATAACAGCGATTTTGACAGGTCTCAATGGCTTCGCCTCTGTTGTCTGGGTCCAAAGTGTGAGGTCTGAGTTCGGCCCTCTTCACGCAGCGATGCTAGTAGCGGACGGCTTCTCGCACTTTGTCGCAAACAGTTTTGACCTCCTCATCCTTCAAGCCTGGGTGTATGGGTAGGCTCAAAACCTCGCGAGCGAGATTCTCGCTTTCGGGGAATGAGCCCTCTTTGTAACCGTAAATCTTCCTGTAGGGTGTCTGAAGGTGTATTGGTATTGGGTAGTGGATTCCTGTTTCGACGCCATTTGTCTCCAGTCGCTCCTTTATCTGGTCGCGTAGGGTGCTCCGAATTACAAATAGATGGTACACGGATCTCTCGTCAGAGGTGTCGCCTGGTGGAAGCTCTATTTTTTCTACTCCTTCCAGCTCCCGCCTGTATACCATGGCTATTCGTCGCCTAGCCTGATTCCACTCGTCCAACCTTCGAAGTTGGACCCTGCCGATTGCAGCGTTAACCGTGTTCAGCCGAGAAGTGTAACCGATTCGGGACATGGCATATTTGCTGGACCCGGCTCGGCCGCAGTCTCTAATGCTTCTGGCCGCCTCAGCAATCTCTTCATCGCTTGTAACTATCATGCCGCCGTCACCGCCGACTGTCATGTTCTTGCTAGGATAGAAGGAAAAGCAAGCGGCATCGCCGAACGACCCTACGCGTTTGCCTCGATATTCGGCTCCATGTGCTTGGCAGGCGTCTTCCACGAGCTTCAGATTGTTTTCCGACGCAACCTCTCGGAACTCATCCATCCGACAAGGCCGTCCATACAGGTGGACTGGCAGAACAGCCTTCGTCTTCTCTGTCAGAAGCTTTCCAGCCGCTACAGCGTTAAGGTTAAAGTCCGAGCTATTAACGTCAGCGAACCCAGGATGAGCACCAGAATGGAGAATTGCATTCGAAGTAGCTATGAAAGAGAAGGGGGTCGTTAGTACTTCGTCTCCTGGACCAATGTCTAGGGATTGCAGAGCTATCTGCAGTGCCGCTGTTCCGGAGCCCGTAGATACGGCATATCGCCCACCGCAGTACCGAGCGAACTCTTCCTCAAACTTGCGCACGGTCTCTCCGAGAACCATTTTTTCATTCTGAAGTGAATACAGTGCCGCCTCAATCATCTCAGTGTCCATGACGGGTTGCATCAAGGAGATTTTTCTCGCATGAAGAACTTGGGTGGACTGTGCCAGAGGCACCGGAGTTTTGGATCTCTCGTCGTGTTCCGTTCTTGCTCGCCTCGCTTGTATATGCCTTGGTCTCACCGTTTCTTAAGGCATTCTTTTGCCCAAATCCAAAATGAATCTCTATAATGAAAAGTATTCCCGGTGATACCAGAGGACAGAGGCAGCTAAATAATACGGAAGGAATAGATGTCTACAGAAAACTGGGGGAGACTGGGTGGATAGCCTTGCCTTTGTGAGCGCGCGCTACCCTCCTTACATAGGGGGGATTGAGACTCACGTTTCAGAGCTCGCCACGAGAGCATCGTCATGGTTCAAAAGGGTCTTCGTGCTCACCACAGACCCCCTTGGACAGCTACCGCGAGCGCAAAAGGCTCCCGATGGTCCTCAAATATACAGAGTTCGTTCGTTCGCTCCCCGGGAGAATTTCCATTTTCCTCAAATCCAGAGCTTCGCAAAGCGTCTCAGGGAGTGTCACTCCGAAGTGCTTCACTTGCACGGCATTCACGACCTTCCAGGTCCTATCGCCGGTTTCATGGAGTCTGAGAGTTGTTTGGTATTCACTCCTCACTTTGCAGGTAACATTTACTCGAGACTCGGGAGATTCTTTTTTGCAGCTTACCGTCCGATAATTAAGAAGTTGATTCAACGGGTCGACGGCATAATCTGCGTCTCCCAGTTCGAAGCCTCTTCACTCACAAACGCTTTTCCGGAGTCGAAGCGCAAAATCCACATTATTCATAACGGGGTCGACTTCGGCCGCCTGTCCCGCTACAAGTGGCGAGAACCAGTCCAGCCCAGTATTCTCTTTGCCGGTAGGTTGGAACGGCATAAGAATGTTGATAAGGTCATTAGCGCCTTCGCCACCCTTCGAAAAGACAACCCTAGCACCAGACTAACAATCGTCGGTAGAGGACCCCTCAGAGGTGAATTGGGGCAACTGTCAACAAGCCTTGGGCTAGAAGGCAAGATCCAATGGATCGACGGGGCTGAGAAAGGAAGAATGTACGAACTATACTCCTCCAGCACCGTAGTGGTTATGCCCTCTGAGTTCGAGGCGTACGGGCTTGTTGCGGCGGAAGCAATTAGCCTAGGAGTTCCGACGATAGTGGCGAATTCGACCGCCCTCTCCGATTTCGTGTCCTCCGGACTCGCACAACCCGTTGATCCTCCAATAACAGGCGAAAAACTCCACGAGAGAATTTCACAGGTCCTTCAGGACCCGGCTGCGTTTAGTCCCAAGTGGAACTCGGGCGGCGTAATACTATCATGGGACGATGTCGCCGCGAAAACGGTTGCCCTTTACGAATCCTTGTTGGATAGTGGAAGATTCCATGCTGCTTGACTCCCAGACACGTGAGCTAGGTATAAGACGTAAGGGCGCAAGCGAGCTCATCATTCCTAGCGCAGCTCCTCTTGCAATTCTAACCGACCGGCACGCGGGTAAGAGGCTCTGGTGACTCATGTCGATGAAGACTATTCTAGTAACCTTGAGCGGTACCCACGGAACAGGCAAGTCCACAAATGCGGGCCGCTGCTATTATCTTCTCAACAGATCCGGTCTCAAGTTCTCGTACCTCCTTAATAATCCGAACGATCTGGAGAGAACCCGGCCCGTTACTGTTCTTTGGTCCCTCTACATTCTGTTCATATACATTCCAATTCTGGTGGGGGGCATAAAACTTCGAAAGCTCCTGGGTTACAGCGTCGTTTCCGACAGGTACCTCTACGATTTGCTCGTAGGATTCTGGGGAGACAGGGTAAACATTCCGATAGAACACCTTCTCGTACGGGTCCTACCCCGTCCAGACGTGTCATTCGTATTGGACGCCGAAGAATCGAGAATCCTCTCGGACAGGCCCGAACACACTCCTCAATACATACGCATGGAGAGACAATTGTACAACACCGTCGCACAACAATTCCGGCTGAGGAAAGTCAGCACAAACGATCCTCCTCTGGTAGTCTGGAGAACCATGCTCAGGGAAATCCGTTCGGCCCTTGAACTTCCACCAGACAGCTAAAGAGTGAAAACCCTCGTTGAAGGTGATGATTATCGGTCTAGACGGGGCGTCCCCTTACCTCATCCAAAAATGGATCGACCGCCTACCCAACCTGAAATCTCTGTCTGACGATGGAATTCATGGGACCCTGAAATCGATAGTGCCTCCCGCGAGTGTTCCTGCTTGGCAATGCTTCGCGACGGGGAAGAACCCGGCCAAAATCGGACTCTGGGGTTTTGCCACCATTGGGCCGGATCATACCCTGGTCCGAGGCCGGACAACCGCCGGACTCGGGTGTATCTGGGATTTATGCTCGAAACAAGGCATGACGGTTGGAGTCCTGAACGTGCCTGGAACCTATCCTCCCTATCCTCTCAACGGTTTCATGGTCTCAGGGTTTCCGGTGCCACCGGGTAAGCCGTGGGCTTACCCTAGAACTGTGATGAAAAAGCTGGACCGAGTTGTAGATGGATACGAAATCGATGTTCCCTTGACAAAGCCTTCAGAGATGCGAGGCGGAGGGGAGGCCTATTTGGCTCAGGTAGATCGTTTGCACGCAAAAAGCGTAAGGTCTGCAAAGGAACTCATCGAGTGGTTTCACCCTGACTTTTTCATGATGACCCTTCAAGGGGTCGACATGGTTGAACATGATTTCTGGAGATACATGAACAAGCCCGAATCACCCTATTCTAAGGTAATCCAAAATTGGTACGTTAAGCTGGATTCTGCGGTGGGTGAGCTGAGGCGTTATGCTGACAAGGATACCTACTTCCTAGTTCTTTCAGACCACGGCTCGATGCCTGTTTCAGCCTCTTTCCATATCAATGAGTATCTGACGGCCCAAGGGCTCTTGGTTCTTCGAGATCGTACAACAGTGAGGCGGCGAGGGTCTAACTATACTAAGATTCGGGAGTCACTCATGAAAAACCTACCCCCCGAAATAATCAAGGCAATCTACGATAGGGTTCCCGACTTCGTGGCCCATAGGCTCACGGCTTCAGCAAAAGTCGAAAGAATCCTCACCCAGCTCATCGACAACATTGACTGGCAACGAACAAAGGTCTTCTCAACAGGAGGAGTGCAGGCCAACCTCTACGTGACCTCCCAACCCGACAACTCGGAAATGAATGGGAATAACGGAAAGGAGGAGCTCTTGGGAATGTTGACGGTCGAGCTGAAAGCGCTCATCCATCCTACAACCGGCGAGACGTTACGTGCGGTCTTCCATCACAAGAAGGAGACGTTCCCTGGACCGTACCAGGATGAGGCTCCTGACCTCTGCGTCGAGTTCTTCACTCGCAACGAGAAGGTGCATGTGAACCCTACACTTGGGTCAGGGAAGCTTTGGAGTTTTTCCCCCCATCTTTCCGCCGAGCATGTGAGGGAGGGATACTATGCGTGCTCGGGACCCAAAATTCGACGGGGTCTGCAGCTGGATGCTAGTATTCTCGACCTGACTCCTACACTGCTGAAACTGTTGGGGGTTGAGGGGTCGGGAGACTTCGATGGAAGGGTCTTAGACGAGGCTTTGAGCTGAAAATAGAAACCCTCGAAACTCCAAGCTGCCTAACAACACACTCAGGACCTCTCGTTTCCCCTTTCGATGTGCTAATGCAATTTGCCTTGCTATAGGCGTACTTTGAAATTGAGCATTGTCTTAATGCCTCGAAAGGATGAGTTCGCATGGTGTTGAATTATGCTTGCATCGCCCCCCACGGTAGCGATCTGATTCCTCGCCTGGCAAAACCCACAGAGAAGAGATTCAGAAAGACAAGGGAGGGCATGCGAACCCTTGCTAGAAACATAGAAGCCGTAAACCCTGACACCATCGTGATAGCAAGCCCCCACAGTCTAAGACTTGTCGAACGTATAGCAGTGGTTGTAACGGAGAACTCGACAGGAACCCTTCGAACCTCTCCAAAGAGAATCGTAAGTCTGACGGCGAGGTGTGATGTGGAGTTGGCCCAAGAATTGCTCGGAGAAGCCAAGGCTCTAGGCCTTCCTGTGGTTGGGGCAAACTATGGGACGTTCGAAGGTCCAACATCGGACATGCCCATGGACTGGGGGACACTCGTCCCATTATGGTTCGTTCTGCGGGAAAAGAGACTGAGAGCTCGCATCGTAATAGTCGCCCCTTCAAGAGAGATTCCAATCGAGCAGAACGTCGGGTTTGGGAGAGTCCTTGCAAAGGTTCTAGAAAGAAAGAGAAGAAGAAAGTTCGTCTTTATTGCAAGTGCCGATCAGGCCCACACCCATTCCAAGTCTGGCCCTTACGGGTTCAACCGGGCCGGGTCTAAGTTTGACCAGCTGGTAATTCGGGCGATTGAAGGCAATCGAATAGAGTCCTTGATTGGCCTGGAGGAAGACTTTGTGGATGATGCTAAGCCGGATAGTCTCTGGCAGATGGCCATACTAGAGGGGATTCTTCGACATGTCAAGATGCGTCCGACCTTGTATAGTTACGAGGTTCCAACATACTACGGGATGATCTGTGCTGGCTTCGAAAGAGTACAGTAAATGGGAGCAATCAAACAATTTCGTATGGGAAGACCAATAAAGCAAGCAAATATGCCTGTTTTCGTTGAATAGCATTTGAAATGGAACCATAACATGATTTAGTCCTGATAATACAATAGATTTAAATGGGTAAGTAGGCTATCTAAGCCACAGGTGAGTTTGAGACGGTAAATAAGCCGAAGAAGAAGACTAAGAAGTAGAACGCGTTCGTTCTCCGTCTTAACCCTTGATTTCCCAGCTTTCTCATCTTTTCTAGGCGGGGACGTTGACGGGTCGATTCTCTCCATTGCGGGCCTTCGGTTAGACGCAAAGAACTGTGACCGCATCGGAGCTCTTGAAAGTCGCCTTGTCTCGAGGAGCAACCTCAATAGTTGCTTGAGAGCGGGAAGGCGAAAGTTTGAGGATTTTTCGCGGGAATGATATAAAGAAGGCGGAGGTCTTTTCCTAAGAAAAGTCCGAGACTGTTATAACGCATCTCCCTCATCAACTCAATCCAGACGCCGGGAACCAATCGGTTGCGAACACGGAAGTTCATGCAAACACTGGACAATAGGCTCTTTCTTGAACTGGAAAAGGTCGCTCGAGGCAGGGGGATAACTGTCCAGCAGCTCCTTCGAGCCGTAATAGTTCCCGAATGGTTCAGGAATGAGAACCCCGAAAAGTCCAGGGAAATATACGGACAGGGAAGTCGTGTGCGCCGTAGACATCGGGCCAGAAGATTGGCTCCGAAGCTCGTAGCCTAGTCCCGAGAATTCGATGGTCCCAGCTACCGTGGAAAAACTTGCTAGGCAAAGGCTAAGCCCGCTGTAGTGAAAAGGCACGAGCTAGTTCTTGTGACGCCGAATGAGACTCTGAATAGGCTCCCGGTATTCTTTCCGGGCTCCGCACATCACAAGTGCCGTGTCGATTAGTCGCAACGAATACGCCCACTCGTTATCATACCATGCCAAAACCCTGATCATACTATTGTTGGTGGACGTGGACAGCGCGTCGATGGAGGAAGAGTGCGGGTCTTTCTTGTAATCTATGGAGACGAGGGGATCCTTTGAGACGGTCAATACGCCCTTCAATTCATCTCTTGAAGCATGCTCGAACGCCTCGTTGACAGTTTGATCGTCCACGTCCTTCTCAACGAGAACCACAAGGTCAAGTAGCGACACAGCTGCGGTCGGAACTCTCACTGCTGAACAGCGAATCTTTCCCTTCAATTCGGGGAAGATGCTGGCGAGGGCCTGTGAAGCCCCGGTTTTCGTTGGAATGAGTGACTGGCCCGCAGCTCTGGCTCTTCTTAGGTCCTCATGCGACCCATCAAGGAGTCTCTGGTCGCTGGTGTAAGAATGAATAGCGGTGGCAAATCCGCTTCTCACACCGAAGTTGTTAACAAGCACTTTTAGGGTTGGGCAAAGACAGTTCAGTGTACATGACCCCATTGAGACGATGTGGTGGCTTAGGGGATTGTAAGAATCCAGGTTACAGCCTGGAATCAGGGTAATGTCAGGGTCCCGGGATGGGGCGCTTACTAGGACTCTTGGTGCGCCTCTTCTGATGTGTGTTTGAGAGGCTTCGCGCTCTTTTGCCTGGCCGCTGCACTCGATGACCAGATCTACTTTGAATGCTGACCAGTCAATTCGCGAGTTGTCCAGTTCGTTGAAGCAGGGTATTCTTTGACCATTGCAAATGATAGCGCCAGGCTCCCAAGCGACCTCGTAGGGAAGTGTGCCGTACGTAGAATCGTACTTTAGGAGGTGTGCAAGAGTTCTGGGACTGCCTGGAGAGTTTATGGCCGCAACGTCGATAGTGTGGTCTACGTCTCTTTCCTGGATAGCCCTGAGGAGGCATCTGCCTATTCTCCCAAACCCGTTAATCGCTATCCGCATAGTCCTCTCCATGTGAAGAGTCTGGTCCGCGTGTCGGTTTGCTCCTAGATTCGGTTATAGTCTTGTTTCGTTGAGCAGTCTATTAAGTTCAACTCGGCTTTGATATCGAAAGATATCCGGGAGATTGTCGAAGGATAAACTTAGGCAGTCAAGGGAGGGACCCTTATTCCAATGCGTTATGCCCAAGGGCGTGAGTGGATTCCGTCTCTCAGGTCCCACTTGGACACTCTCGCTGGACCGAGGGGTCACTTTCATGCGCTCTACCGCAATAGCTAACAAATTTCAGTTCACTAACCGAGGCATAGGCAGGCGTTCGCTGAATGGTTAAATCGGCCCGGGAAATGTCTCTGACTTAGCTGGTTACGGTACGTCATGAATGGCAAGGATGTAACGATAAGCGTGGAGGTGGAGAGCCTAAGGCGGGAGTTTGAGAGCAAGCAGAACAAGGTTGTCGCACTTGACGGTGTAAACCTGCAGGTTAGACAGGGCGAGATTTTCGGGGTTCTGGGTCCTAACGGGGCCGGTAAGACAACAATGATTAGAATACTCTCCACACTGCTTCTTCCCACATCCGGAAGAGCCTGGGTGATGGGGTTCGACGTGGCTAAGGAGCCTGAGAAGGTAAGGTCAGTCATTAGCATGGCTAGTGGTGCTGAGCGAGCCGGTTACGACTACATCTCTGCCCGTGGGAACCTCTGGTTCTTCTCCCAACTGTATGGACTCCCTTCGGAGGAAGCTCACCGGCGCATAAATGAGCTGTCGAAGAGGCTCGGGCTGGAGGAGAACCTTGACAAGAAATTCTACACCCTATCCACGGGTTACCGCCAAAGAGTTACCATAGTCCGAGCCTTCGTCAACGACCCGAAGGTAGTGTTTCTCGACGAACCGACAATCGGACTCGACGTGATGACTGCAAAGTCGATTCGCGAATTCTTGGTCAGCCAGGCTAAGGAGCAGGGAAGGACCATCTTGCTTGCAACGCACAACATGGCGGAGGTCGATGCTATCTGTGACAGGGTCGCAATCATTGATGGAGGAAAAATTCTGGCGTGCGACTCGCCTGCATCGCTGAAGAGGTCGCTCGGTGCCCCCGCCCTGGTGATGGAAGTGTCACCGCCGCCTCCACCTGGAAGCCTTGAGATACTTGGTAAGATTGATGGGGTGAAGGGTTTCACGTCGTCGATAGACGAGGAACGGGGGTTGTCAAGGGTTCAGGTGGTTGTGGATGGGGATGCCTCTGCGCAGAAAGCGGTCAACTTGGTGAGGGAAGCGGGGATGACAGTTCTGTCAAACTATCGGCAGCAGACGACCCTTGAAGAGGTCTTTGTTGCACTGGTCGGGCGTGGGTTCAGGGAGCGGGAACACGAGAATGCGAACTAGCCTCTGGCTTAGGACGGCCTATGCTCGAATGTGGGTTCGCACAAAGAGCATCTATGGTGAGCCCCTATGGGTCGTAGTT
>WNGK01001265.1_pt1 | contig 42616 bp, 35 predicted proteins | sample 5400601 | NCBI WGS metagenome assembly WNGK01 (sample SAMN13153376, study PRJNA577476) | soil metagenome | isolation source: 60 cm soil or saprolite under Garry oak tree replicate 1 | place: USA:California | collected 2016-06-15 | reverse complement strand
CTTGCACAACCCCTCCAACCGTCTCACGCCACCCGGAACCGCGCCGACTGCGGCTTCTGCATTCCGCATTCTGCATTCTACCTTACCCCTATCCCCCCCCCCCGGAACTGCGGCGACCGCGGCGACGATCATGGTACTTTCCCGCGAACCACGCGAAAAACGCTAATGAAAACGCCTTCCGAAATTCGCGTTCGTTCGCGTGCTTGGCGGGCAATCCGCAATCCGCATTCCCTAGAGGTGGCCGTGCGCAGCACCTCACAGTGAGAAATTTGATAACCCCCTCTCGCTCAACGCTCCTGCGGAGCGCCACCATCCCGCAAAACGCCCTTTTCCTTCTGCATTCTACATTCTGCCTTCTTCCTTCTTCCTTCTTCCTTCCTGCACGCCCCCGGTGGCTGCGCGCAGCGCCCCCACCAGGTCAAATTTCTCACAGTGAGAAATTTGATAACCCACACGCCCAGAAGGAGTTATGACTGTGTCTCAGTTAACTCTTTACAATGCGGCCAGCCGTGTCCGCGACCCGCCGAACAGCTCTCAACGCAAAGAAGTCGAGACCCGAAACCTGACCGACGCTCCAGCGGAGCAAACGAAAATAACCCAGACTGGAGTTTTGATGGAGCACGAAACGCCGCGTGAGGGCACGCGGCCTGCACCACGTGCACGCACCGTTCAACGGTAGGCCGTGTGCCCACACACGGCGCAGCCCCGGCGGGGCGAAACCTGTGTAGGTTTGCGAACCCAAACCAATTCAAAGCACGAAACGCCGCGTGAGGGCACGCGGCCTGCACCACGTGCGCGCACCGTTCAACTGTAGGCCGTGTGCCCACACACGGCGCAGCCCCGGCGGGGCGAAATCCTTGTAGGTTTGCGAACCCAAACCAATTCAAAGCTCCGTCAGGAGCGGCCTGGTGGCCGATGTCGCTCCCTCGGAGCTTGCGGATTTTCCGGCGTGTTGTTGGAGTTTTTTGCGGGCTTGGGCACGTGATCCCACCAGCGGGGGGTAAGACTGCCGCAGGTGGCGCTGAGCTCGCGACTCGTTGGGACGTGGTGGGTGACGGCGCGGAAGCTGGCATTCGCTAATCTCGGTGAGTGTTCGCTCCCAGGTGGCCCGGACACCGGCCTTGGTGCGGCCGAAATCGCGCAGCCAGTATTCCAAGCGTCTGCGGGAGGCCGAGAAGGACAAGCCGAGCGGTTGGATGCCTTTGTGCAGTGCGGCGCAAAGCATGGCGGCTCGAATTAAGTTGTAAGCCAGCAGGGTGGCCATCCATTCTACTATCGAAGCCAGGCAGATTTGGCGTTGCCGACTCAAAAGGCGTGTGCGTTCCACGCGGTGGACAATTCTGGCTTCACTCTGCCTGCGCGAGGCGCCACTATGGGTTTCGTGCAAAATCCAATCATCGCCGCGCTGGATGTTCCGACTGCCGAAGCGGCCCTCGCGCTGGCTGCCCAACTGGCCCCGGTGGTGGGCGCCTTCAAGATCGGGAGCGAACTGTTCACCAGCGCCGGACCGGAAATCGTGCGCCGGATTCACGCCACGGGTGCGCCGGTTTTCCTCGACCTGAAGTTTCATGACATTCCCAACACGGTTGCCAAAGCGGTCGCGTCCGCCACCCGGCTGGGCGCGCACATGTTGACGATCCACGCCAGTGGCGGGCTGGAAATGATGCAGGCTGCCGCAGCCGCCGCGCAAGAAACCGCGCGTCAGTTCGGCTGCAAACCTCCGCTGGTGCTGGGCGTGACGGCGTCAAGGCCGGTTTGCGCGGGCTGGTTTGTTCCCCGCTCGAAGTGGCGGCGTTGCGACGGATTTTACCGGCAGACTTTCAACTGGTGACACCGGGCATCCGTAGCGCGGCGGATGCAGCCAGTGATCAAAAACGCACGTCAGGCGCAAAAGAAGCCCTGACAGCGGGCGCCAACTGGGTCGTGATTGGCCGGCCCATTTACGCCGCCGGAAACCCCCGGGCTGCCGCCGAAAAAATTCTGGAGTCGCTTCAACCTTGAAGCGCGCATGATCCGACGCCCGCCGCAGCGGACCCGGCTGCTCTCCGCCGATCCGGATGGGTTCGACACCCGCGGAAAAAGTCTCCGTGCCGCCGACCCTCAACTTGTCGGGAGAAAGCTCGAACGTCCGCTTCCCATGGAAGCGCTGCTCAAGGCATCGGGCGGGTGGCTCCATGCGGATGAGGCCCGGTTAATGTCGAAGCACCTCTCGCAAGACCTCAGAAGTGGTCGCGAGCCGCTTGGCCTTACGCCGCCGAATTTGACTTGCTCTCAACCTCCAGGCCGAAATCTTCGGGCGGTTCATCGGCAGGGGTACCCGCTTCAAATTCCACAAGTCCGAACGTATTAGGGGCGGGCCGAGTGAAAATTTTATTATCGCGCGCGTACGAAGCCAAAGAGCCGCTTAAAGAAAGCTTGCTTTTCTTCTCGACTGGTTTCCCGAGCCTTTTTAACAATTCTTCGACATGAAGCGGGGCCCTAGCCTCTTGCAAAATAACTCGAACCTTGGAAAGGTCTGTTCCGGGGCGGAGTGTAACCTCCTTTTTATCAACCCCGTCTCTTGGCAAGAGCTTTCGCGTGTCCTCGAGGGCCTGAAGGTAGATTTTCGCCGTTTCCAAGTCCTTCTGAAGGGAATCGATTTCCTCTCTCTTTTTGGAGATTTTTTTGTCCAACTCTTTCCGAATATCCATATTAACGCCACACTACGGCCATTTGTTATTGAGTCAAGGAGAAAATATGGAAACGAGAGAAAAAGATTGACGAATTATGGAAAATAGGCCAAATTGCCTATATATCGGTGGAACAACAAAAAGACTACCATGGATAGCGTGATGGAGACCTTGGACGGGCTGAAGCGTTTTTCTAAGAACGGCGGCGAGTACTGGATGGGCAGGGACATCCAGGCAATACTCGGATACGACAAGTGGGAAAACTTCAAGAAAGTAATCGAAAAAGCAAGGGAAGGATGCAAGAGCGCAGGTGCACAACCTAAATACCATTTTCTTGATACCGGGAAAATGGTCTTAATCGGAAGCGGAGCACAAAGAGAAAAAGAGGATTGTTTCCTCACAAGGTACGCGTGCTACTTAATCGCGATGAATGGCGACCCCTCAAAGGCTGAAATCGGGTCGGCGCAGACCTATTTTGCGATCCAAACCCGGCGGCAGGAAATCTCCGACCTCTCGCTTAATGATGAAAAGCGGCTGGAATTGCGGGACCGGGTTAAAGCGGCGGTTAAACACCTAAACAGCGCGGCAAAAAACTCAGGCGTAGTGAATTACGCCTTCTTCCATGATGCCGGTTATGTTGAGCTTATGGCGTTCTTTCAAATCGCGGCCGGCGGCTTGTCGAGCGGGAAAACAAAAACCGGCGCCCACCGAAGCCCGCGCCGGTTGAACTCCGTCCCGCGGCCCGGGACTATTTCAGGGCGGCGTCGTAGAATTCTTTCCAGTCGTCGAGGTTGTTCAGGTTCACGGCGTCCTTGGGCGCGTTGGCGTCGTCGGGGATGCCGCTGGCACTGAGGATCGATTTGCGCGTGCCGTCATCGTGCAGGTAACCGCGGATGGAGGCGTTGTGCTTTTCGACCGTGGCCCGGTCCAGTCTGACGCCCGGCTGTTTCTTGATCCAGGATTCGAACTGCGGGTAGGTCGGCTTGGAATCCTTGATGAACTTCAGCACGGCGTCGCGCTTCAGTCCGAGCGCATCGATCGTCATCTGGTCGTAGCCTTTGCCCGCGCCGGGATAACCCGGGGCCAGGCTGCCGCGCGATTCGAGCGAAACCTTGAGCCAGAGCCGCGGCAGGTGCGACACACCCAGCGGGCCGGCCACTCCAGAACTGATAAGAGGAACAATGGTATTCATAGTTTTATTTGTTGTGAATGATTGTTTCGACGTCAGTTTAGAGACATTTCGGCGGCGGGGTCAACTGAAATTTACGCCAAATTTGCACCCCCAAGGCGCGCGCCCACAGACTCGGCGCGGAGGACTCACAGCACCCGGCCCAGCCATTGCAACACGGCCCCCGATTCATGCAGCCACCCACCGAATGCGCGCAACACCGACCCGCCAGTCAGCAGTGGAACGCCGACGAACAACACTCCGATGTTGCCCAGGAAAATGATCACCGCCGAGAACAGGTAACCCTGGCTGGTGATGTCGGTCTGGCGCGTCCGCAGAATATGCCAGGTCAGCGTGACGTGAAAGGCGTAAGCCGCGCCGATCAGGAGGTGAAACCATACCGCGTAACGGCTCCAACCCCAGACCAAATTTCCCAGCATGAAGCCGAGCACCACCAGCGCCACATATAACGGAAAAAAATAGGGGGCGAGGGCAATGACGAAATTCGATTTGGTGATGACCACGTGGCCCCCGTCGGCGGTGACTTTGAACTTCTTGACTTTGCCGCCGAAAACCCAGGCCCAAATGGCATGGGTCAGTTCGTGGCCGAAGATGTAAATCCGCATCGGCTTGGGCAACAGCAGGAAAATGATGAGCCAACAGGCGGCGCCACCGATCGTAGCCACCCAGATCGTCTCGGCCCTTCCGGTGGCGGCGAGCAATCTGACCAGGGCCTTCACCGCGCCGGCACAGAACGGCAGCAGCAAAACGGCGATGACGGTTTTGATCCATTTCGGCACGGGCGTGTTGTAGCCCAAAGCCGCCCGGCCTGGAAAGCCTGCGCGGTCGCAGCCAGGTTTCTGGGACACCATCACCACTGCAACCGAGGAGGGCGGAGATCGCGCCGCCGTCAGTCTGCTTTGGGCGCTGCCGGCAAAGGCGTGACCAGCACCTTGCCCAAGACGCTGCGCGAGCGGAGATGGCCCACGGCGGCAGGCGCTTCACTTAACGGGTAGGAGCGGTCGATCACCGGCTTTAATTTCCCCGCCGCAGCCCAATCAAGCGTGGCTTTCAAGTCCGCCCGGTTCCGGCCGTAACTGCCGACCAGGCACTGTTCCTTGACGAAAAACGGCCAGAGATCCAGTGAAACCTGGCGTCCGGCTGTCGCCCCGCACGTCACCACCGTCCCGCCGCGAGCCAGACAATTGAGCGCCTGCTCGAACACGGCGCCGCCAACATGCTCGATCACGAGATCCACGCCGCGCCGGCCAGTCGCTTTCCGGACTTCAGCCGCCCAGCCCGCGTCCGCCGGGTCGGCCACAAATTCCGCGCCCAGCCTTTTGGCAAGCGCGCGCTTGGCTTCGGTTGAACCGGTGCTGATGACCCGCGCGCCGAGTTGCCGGGCGATCTGAATCGCGGCCGAGCCGACGCCGCTGGCCCCGGCCATGACCAGCACCCAGTCGCCGGCCTTCACTTGGGCGCGATGAATCAGCATGTGCATCGCGGTGCTGCCCGCCAGGGTGAGCGCGGCTGAGGTTTCGAAGGCGACATTCTCCGGCAGCCTCACCAGCGCTCCCACCGGCACGACCACGGCTTCGGCGAAACCGCCATCGCGTTGCACGCCGAGGATCACGTTGTTCAAACACTGGGATTCCTCGCCGCGGGAACAGTAATCGCACCGGCCGCACCACAAATTGGATTGCACCGCCACGCGCTCGCCGGCCTGCCAGGCGCCTCCATTCGAGCCGACTGCCACGACGCGCCCCGCGATCTCACAGCCGGGCGTGCGGGGCAATTGGAGCGGCATCGGCAAGCCGCCTTCTTCCAACCAAAGGTCCAGCCGGTTCAACCCGCAGGCATGCACTTCGACGACCGCTTCGGACGGCGCCGGTTGCGGGTCCGGAAGTTCCCGGAATTCAAATCGTCCCGGAACGCCGTGGGCGATGAGCTGAACGGCTTTCACGAGCAGAATTCAACACCGATCGTCGCGGCGCGAACAAGGGTTAAAGCCGAAGACTTTTGGCTGTGAGCACGCGCCTAGCAGCCTGTTCAGAAAGTGGCAGCCGACGTGAGGAGGCTCTCATATCGCTTCTGTTTCCGAGGAAATTTGAGCCTCGTTACCTCGGCTGCTACGGGAAGCGGCGTTTTTCAACGGGCTGCTAGTGTCCGGGATGGCCCTAAGAGCGTGTTTTAAAATCCACCAAAGCGCCGCGTGAGGGCACGCGGCCTACAGGGAACAATGCGATTTCGGCACCCTTGTAGGCCCGGTCCCCTGAGCGTGTTCTAGAAATCCACCAAAGCGCCGCATGAGGGCACGCGGCCTACAGGGAACGATGCTATTTCGGCACCCTTGTAGGCCCGGTCCCCTGACCGGGCGATTTTCAAAACACGCCCTAAACACGGCGTGCCCTGCGCGTCGGGCGCGCCGGCGGTCCTACCTTGCCGGATATTGCCAGACCCAGTCGCCCTCGGTGGCCTTTTGGCGTGGCACTCGATCCTTGGTCACCGCGATTACTCCGCCGTCGTCCGTTTCGTTCCAGCCCACGGAGTATAGTACGAAACGCCCATCCTCCGCGCGGCGGTACTTGGGCAGTTCACCGCTGATGACATCGCGGGGCAATTTGTCGATGAAACGCGGCGCGAGCGCGGCGAGCGTTTCGGGATACTGGCCGCTGGCCAGGCGAAACCGCTCCAGCGCGCAGGCGAGCACCGCCTGGTCCACAACGCACTGGGCGTTGGCAAACTTGGTCAGCGGTTTGGCGGGAGGGATCAGGAACTCCTTGGCCATGACCAAGTGGTTGGTCAGCAGCGTGGAATTGTTGGCCAGCGCCTGCTCCATCGCTTTCTCGTTTTCCTCGGCCTTCCGGGGAAAAACCCGTCGGGCTTGAGCGTCAAATTCCGGCGGGTACAACATCTCGAACCATCGGTTGTAATTGCGCCGCTCCTCGTCAAACCAGGCGAGCGGGCAGGTCTTGAACCTGCTGTTCGCCTCTGTTTTCCAAGGCTCCGGCGGTTGTCCGGTGCTGACCAGGCTGAGAAACATGTCCCCTTTCCGTTTATTGCGCACGAGGCTGATGGTGAGATTGCCCCAGGCCCGTTCCGCCCGGAACGCCTGCTTTAAGTCGGCGAGCAAATCGAATTGTCCCAGGCGTGTTTGCACGGTCGAGAGGTTCAAGCCCGCCACCCGCACCAACTGCGAGACCAGCATCGGTTCGCCCTGGATCGACTCGACCAGCCGCAGCATCAGTTTCACGTCTTCGAAGGCCGGCGCGGTCTGGCCCGCGGCCAGTTCGGCCACCGCGCGGAGTTTCAAAACCCACCAGGTTCCCCTGATCACTCGCAAATGCGGCAGCAAAATCCCCCAGGGATTTTCCAAATCGTACCGGACATTGAAACGGGAGCCGGGACGATGGCTCGCGGCACGCAGTTCGTCCAGGACCGGATCATAGACTTTCAACGCTTGCAGGATCGCCGCAGCCGCCGTGCCCCGGTCCACAGTCCGGTCGGGTTCGGACGCGTTGTTCGCCGGATTGGTCTCGTCATCGCCGATCGTCTGAAAAGCGAATTGCCACGCCGCGAAATCCGTCATTTTGCGATCCGGGTTGTTCCGGTTGGCGTCGGTTTCGTAGTCGCCGGCGATCCGCGCGGCCTGGTCGTAATGTTCGGGCCATTGGCGTGGGTCCGGTTTATGACTCGAGTTGGTGCCAAACAAGGTTTCGAAGAAAGGGATCGCGGCGAAGTTTTCTTCGTCCGGAATGGACGGAGGAATGATGGCGGCCACTTCGGCGTTTTCCGCGAGCGTTCCGCCCGCGGCTTTTTCCTGTGCCCGCGCGCTCCGCAGATTCTGCACCGTCAGGAACAACCCGGCGAGGGTAGCCAGGCAGACGAACGCGAATAGAACGCGGGCCAGAACTCGGCGCTGGAGCAACTGGCGAAAAGCTGATGGCGATGGCCGAGGTTGAAGGGTATCTCTGGGGTCATTCATAAGCGGTGTAATTTCGTTGCACGGTTGGATTTCGTTTTAGAACCGGGACGCCAAAGTTGCCGCTGTCCGCCCGGCCGTTTAGCCAGGCTGCGGCTAAACGGAAGTCTTCTGGCTCTGGCGTTCACTGCGCGGGCGCGGCGGCGCGGGCTTCGCCGCCGGTGACCTTTCCTGAGCATCGCCCAACAGTTCAGCCAATTCGCGGCGCTGTTCGGACAGGGCCATGATCATTTCACGGCTCGGTGGCGGCGAAACACTTGCGACCCCGGCCGGCGTCGTGAGTCTGGCGGTATTCAAGGCCAGGATGATCACCCAGGCGGCGGCCAGGCCGGCCCACGCTCGCGGGCTGGGCCAGAGCCACTCGCGCCACCAAGGCTCGCACGGTGGGTTGAAGGCCGGGGTTTGAGCGCGAGCGGCGGCGTTTGCGGCCTCCAGGATTTCCCGGCGCCATTCCTCCGGCGGCGAACGGAGTGGCTGGCGTTGCAGTTGTTGTTCGAATTCGTCCGGTTTCATTTTATCTCGTCATAGAGTGGACGCAGCCGCGCGCGGAGTTTGTCTAGGCCATAGCGATAGCGGCTGGCCGCGGTGTTCGGGGAAAGGCCAAGGGTTTCGGCGATCCCCTCGAAGGTGAGTCCTTCCCAGAGCTTGAGATGGACGACCGCGCGCTGGTCGGCGGGCAATTCTCCCAACGCGGCGGCGAGGGCGAGGCGAAAGCCCTGTTCATCCGGATCGTGGGCGCGCGCAAACGCAGACGCGGATTCGGCGGCCAGTTCTTCGTAATTCTTCTCCCGGGTCACGGCGCGGCGCAACCGGTCGATGGCGGCGTTATGGGCGAGGCGGAGCAGGAAGGCCCGCTCGTCGCGGACCCCGTTCAACCGTTCCGGCTGGCGGGCGAGCTTGAGGAAAACCTCCTGCAACACATCGCGCGTGTCGGCCTCATTGCGAGTGAGGTTCAACAGGAAGCCAAAGAGGGCTTGGGCATGGTCATCGTAAAGGCGAGCCAGTTCGAGCGATGACGGCATGCGTTTCTAAAGAGGACGCGCGCGGCCGGCGAATTTGTCTGCCTGAGGTTTGCACCGGCCAGCCGCCCTGGCCGCGCAAAACCCAGCCCTCGCCCGATCAAGCGCGGTTACTTCAGCCTCACTTCCTTGCCGGTGGAGGAAGAAAGGTAGATCGCGTCGAGCAGCGCCTGTATCTTGAGCGATTCCTCGGGCGGCACGAGCGGCTTTTTGCCGTCGAGCACGCAACTCACAAAGTGGTGAACGCGATCCTCACTGTGCGGGACCTTCACCCCGTTGAGCTGGATGGTCTCAAAGCCGTCCGGGCTGTTACGAATAAGCCGCGCCGGATAGAGGCTCAGGCCGGCGTTGGCGCCGAGCAGGTCGATGCCGTACTCGCGCGCGTCCGGCGCGACGAAGGCCGCCCAGCCCGCTTCGAGGGCCACGCTGCGGCCGCTTTTCATTTTGAGCAAGGCCACGCTGTAATCGTCCACGTCAAACGGCTTGCGGGGATCGATTTCGCTTTTGCCCCAATCAATTTCGCCCAGGCCGCGCGGCCCGAACTTCGCGTGCGTCTGCGCGGAGACCGAGGCCGCCTCGAAATCCTTCAGCAAATGCAGGCAGGCATCCAGCAGGTGAACGCCGATGTCGTAGGTGCAGCCGCCGCCGGCGAATCGTTTTTGGGTGAACCACGATCCGATCCGCGGAATGCCCCCGCGCCGGAGCCAGAAGCAACGGGCGTGATAAATTTCGCCCAGGTCGCCCCGCTCGATCAGCATCTTGGCCATCTGTGTGTGACGGTTGAATCGGAAATTTTGCGCCACCATCACCATTCGCTTCATCTTTTTGGCGGCATTGAGAATTTTGGCGGCCTCCTTGACGTTCGTCGCCATCGGCTTCTCCAGCAACACGTGCTTGCGTGCTTCCAGGGCCGCCACGGCCACCGGCGCGTGCAGATGATTGGGCAGCGCGATGGTGACGGCGTCGATGTCGGGCTGCTCGAGCAGTTCGCGGTAATCCGCGTAACTGCGGGGGATTTTGAAACGTTCGCTGGCTTCGCGGGCGCGGAGCGGATGATTCTCCGCGATTGCCACCGCGGCCGCGCGCGGGCAGGAGGTTAGACTCTGTAAGTGCTCTAACCCGATCGCGCCGGCGCCGATGACGGCGCAGCGAAGCTTGTCTGCCATAATGGATTGCTAGTAATTTTCCGGCTCACGTACATCCGTTGAAAATGGCTCTGGCTACAGCTTATAGCCTGTCCGAGGCCGTTTGGCAATCCTGAAATCGGCTCGCCAGACGCATTTGCAGGATTGCCCTCGCTTCGGAGACGGATCAGATAGGCCGGTTTTTACGTAAGTCATTGATTTTCAATATATTGGAACCAGTTAACCAACTATCCTCCCCTTTGATTGTCAGTGGCGTTGCTCGAAACCTGGCGCCTTGGGTGCGGCAATTTGCGAGCCAATTTTGGGCGAAGAAATTGCTGGAAGGCATCCCCCCAATGCCTTAAATCAGGCTCAAGGCAATTCAATTCTTTGAACCAAACCATTCAATATCTGCAGTCCGAAGCTGCTGAGCGCGAAATTGAAATCGGCGTGCTAGTCAATTGCCTGCTCCTGGATGCGATCAGCGCCGGCGCCAGCGATATCCACATCGAACCGTGGGAGAGCACGCTGGCGGTGCGCATCCGCTTGAGCGGCGTGCTGACGGAATTGGTCCATCTGCCGCTCGAATTGATGGAAAAGATTTCCGGCCGCGTTAAGGTCATGGCCGACCTCGTCAGCTATCAAACCGGCTTGCCCCAGGAAGGCCACGCCTCCGCCGGACCGGAATTGGGCGGAGTCGAGTTGCGCATTTCCGTCTTTCCCACCGTGCGTGGCGAAAAGATTGTGATCCGCCTTTTCGACCCCAGCAATCGCAGTTTCGAGTTGAGCAGTCTGGGCTTCGACGAGGAGACGTTGCAGCGGTTCACCCAGCTTTTAGTCCGGCCGAGCGGATTGATGTTACTCACCGGCCCGACCGGTTCGGGCAAAACGACGGCGATCTACTCGGCGCTCTATCACATTGTGCAACGCAACGGACCGGCGGTAAGCATCAGCACCGTGGAGGACCCCGTCGAGTTCAACCTGCCGATGATCAGCCAGGCGCAAATCAATCCCGCGCAGGACTTTACTTATCCCAAGGCGCTCCGCTCGCTCATGCGCCAGGACCCGCAGGTGATCATGGTGGGCGAAATCCGCGACGCCGAGACCGCGGGCATTGCCGTCCAGGCCGGGCTTACCGGCCATCTGGTCATCAGCACGATTCATAGCGGGATTGCGGCCGGCGTTTATGCCCGGTTGATCAACATGGAGATCGAACCGTTTTTGCTCGCTTCGAGCATCATTGCCGTCCTTGGCGTGCGGCTCATCCGCAAGAACTGCACCTTCTGCGGGCAATCCTATCGGCCCGATGCGGGATTGCTCCGGCTGATCCCCGACGACATGGCGGCCACGACCGATTTCCGGCGCGGCGCCGGCTGTCCGGAATGCCTGCACACCGGCTTCAAGGGACGCACGGCGTTGACCGAGCTGCTCGTCTCCGACGAAGTATTCCGCAGCGCGGTGCTCCAAAAAATGCCGACGCGCGCGCTCCAGGAAGTCGCCATCCAGCAGGGCATGCAAACGCTCTGGCAGAGCGGCCTGCGCCGGGTGCAGGGCGGCCAAACCACGCTGGAAGAAATTCTTCGGGTGGTCACCGCCGACCAAGGGTAGGCACGGTCCGCTCGGTGGCGAGGGGGGATCGCCAAAAGGAAATTTCGATCGTGTGTGACTGCCTTGTTGCTTCCTCAGTCAATCCTTCAATTGTCCATGTTTCCGTCGCCAGTTTAGCGCCTACGGCTGGCGAGCAAGCCAAAGTCGAATGGACTTTACGGAAGTTGTGCGCGGCCACGAACAGACTGACTGCAGCCCGGTGATTGTCCAGCTTGCGGGACCAAGCTAAGCCGAGACCGCCAAACCGGCTTGTAAAGTGCCTCACACTCAGATTCACACGTTCAAACCGGCTCCACTGTTCGTCCTCCTGGATGGCTCCGGTCTGGGCGTTCCGCACCAGCCGGCCATGGAGTCGTTCACAGGCCGAGCGGTAATGGGTTTCGCCTTTGTCATGGTGGCCGCCCCAAACGCTTCCGAGGCTGTCCCGCTCGCTACCAGTAAATCCTTCAATCTTTTTTCCCCTTTCCCTCATCTTCGACGATCAGGGCAACTGCAAGCCATTTGCAGATGCGGTTGTATTCCGCCCGAGAAATAAACAGTGGGCTGCTAATGGTAAATTTTCTCGTCTTTTGTTTATCCAAAAACAATGAGTGCTCCTCTTGATCGCTGAATTCCTTTGGCGCCTTGTCGGCTCGGAATCTTGAGCTTTCTGGCGCTTCCGTGCGCGGCGCAATGGTCTGAACCGGCGTTGATTTCAACGCTGCCGAATGTTGAGTGGCTTTGAACCTCAAAAATCTATCCGCATCAATAACCCCGATCAACTGCGCCGAATTTTCAAAAAATGCAGCAGCACGCTCCTTCCAACTTTCGGGCACGCCGAATTCCCTTTGTAAAATGTTCGCTAGGATTTCTCGGCTTGGAAGCTTGTCGCCATCATAACGCCGTATCAATTCACGGAAACCGGTTGGCGTATCCAAGCACACTAACAACGCGGTTGACTTCTCATTCTCGCTGGTCGGAAAATAATACCGTTTTGAAGCCTCAGTTAAAATGTACTCACTCCTTCCGGCAATTAGCCCAAAAGCCTTGGCAGACGACACGCGTTGCAGAAACGCTGCTGATTTATCACTTTCCTTCAGGAGTGCGGCCAAGCTGCTCTTTGAGACCGAAGTTCGGGCACCGCCAAGCTCCTTTACGGCGTCCGCAATTTTCAGCGACGGCCCAAGCGACGTGTAAGGATAAACGCTCGCTTCGCGTTTGGATTCAACTCCATTGTTTTCAGCGTTCTCGTTCATGCGGTATGAATTTAGAACGTCCATAGAAAGATGTCAATGTTTTTCTATGTTTTTCAAACCAATAAAACAGCTTGAATCTATGGTTTTTCCCCTTGCCGTCAACGCCAAGGCTGGCGATAGTGAGGGTGCGACGAGGCGTGATACGCGCCAACGATTTATTTGCTCCCCGCTCGACACGCTGGAAACAGCCTCGGGCGGGGTTATTTTTTAGCCAATGCTCACCGAGCCTGCAATTAAGCGTGCGGTTGCGTTCATAGACGGCCAGAACCTTTTTTATGCAGCAAAGAATGCGTTCGGCTACTTATACCCCAACTATGACGCTTCCGCCCTTGCTGAAACCATCTGCAAAACTCAGAACTGGAACCTCACGGAAATCCGATTCTACACCGGCATACCAGATGTGGCGGATAATGCCACCTGGAACCACTTTTGGACAGCTAAGCTTGCCCAAATGGGCCGCCAAGGCGTAAAAGTTTTCAGCCGCCCACTGCGATATAGAAACGCACGCGTAACGTTGCCCAACGGAAGCGTTACAACTACTTTAGTTGGGCAGGAAAAAGGCATCGACGTTCGCCTCGCTTTGGATGTTGTGGGGTGCGTTCACCGCAGATCACTTGATGTGGCGCTGATTTTTAGCCAGGACCAAGACCTATCAGAAGTTGCGGACGAAATACGTCAACTCACAAAACAGCAAATCCGCTGGATTAAAACCGCCTGCGCCTTCCCTACAAGCCCAACCTATAGCAACACGCGAGGGATTAATGGCGCCGAGTGGATACCGATTGATCGCGCTCTTTACGATTCCTGTATAGATCCACGGGATTATAGGCCAAAACGTGCGGCCACTCCCTGATTAACAACAATCCGCTCACACGGGACCGAACTTTCCGAGCGCGTCCATTCGACCGGGACCCGTTCGAGCGGGGGCGAGAATTTACAATGGACCCCGGCTGGCTCCGGACGTAAAATTCGTCCCAAGATGCAAAAAAGCGGTAATGGGACAGTTTGAACTGAATCCGAGGACTCATCGAATCGGCACGCTACCAACCACATGAAAACTTCAGAACATTTAAGAGGAGAAATTCTAAAGTGGATATTGGCCATCCTTTTAGGGTCAGCAGCATTTGTCGCGACACAGATAATTCATGAGGTTTCAGCCCCGGTGGGATCCGACAAAGAGGCTTGACTCGAACTGTTCGGCTACCGAAAAACCTCGAACCCTGAACCCTGAAGCGCGAACATTGATACCAGAATTTTAGGGCCGCTTGGAATTTGTCGGATCGTCATGAGCAACAATAGCTTCGTCAGCTTCGTACTGGTTGGGGCAACGGCTTTGGGCGCAGGGTATTGGATCGGTCGGCAGCACTCCGCGCGATCCGCTCGGTCGCCCGCGAGCTTGGCGGCCCAATCGGCTGGTGGAACCGCGCAACGGCAAGCATCGCTGCCGCCGGTCAGGAACCCGCGCCTTGCCGCCAAGCCCGGTGATGCGGAGGGAAAACCTTCGCTCGCCGAAATCGAAGCGAAGCTCCAAGGGATGAAAGCGGGAGATCCGCGCTGGTGGAAAGACTGGCAGCAAATCATGGATGCCGTGGCCCCGGCTGACATCCCGGCCTTGCTGGTGTTTTTGGAGAAGAATCCCACCGCGGTCAGCCGAGAGGTTTGGCGCATGAGTCTGCTCGGGCGTTGGGCGGAAAGCGATGCCACCGCCGCGATGGCGTACGCCAACACTGTCGGCGGCAAATATGAGCGCGAGCAGGCCATCCTGGCAGTGCTGCGTGGCTGGGGGGAAACAGACCCGGAGGGAGCGGTCGCGTGGGCGCGGCAACTCCCGCCCGGACAGCTTCGCAACCAGGCGATCGGCGCCGTCATCGGCATGCTGGCGGCGGCGAATCCCGAGGCCGCGCTCGATCTGATGCAAAGCTCCGGCGTCAAGACGGCGCAATGGGGATACGTCTATTCCGTTTTCAATGCCTGGGCGGCACAGGACCCGGCCGCCGCCGCCGCCAAGGCAGAGGCATTGCCAGGCGGACAACAGCGTTCGCAGGCGTTTCAATCCATCGCCTCAACCTGGGGTTCCAAGGATCCGCAAGCGGCCCTCGCCTGGGTCAACGGCTGGCCGAGCGGAAACGACAAGCGCAACACGATTGGCACGGTTGTCTCACAATGGGCCGGCAATGATTTGACCGGCGCGCTGGCCTGGGTGCAGCAATTGCCGGAGGGACTCACCAAACAAAGCGCAATGAGCAGCGTCGGCAACCAGTGGGCGCAATCGGACCCGAAGGCGGCGATGGCGTTCGCACAAAATCTTCCCGGAGGCAACACCAAAAACAATTTGGTCGGCAATATCGCCGGCCAATGGGCGCAGCAGGATTCCGAGGCGGCGCTCGCCTATGCGCAGGCGCTTCCTGCCGGAGCCGAACGCGATCGGGTTATCCAGAGCGTGGTTTCCGCGCTTTCCCAGCAGGATCCGAAGAGCGCGGCGGCCCTCGTTTCGACACTGCTGCCGGGCAGCGCCCAAGGGAGCGCCATCAGCCAGATCGCCAATGCTTATGCCAACGCCGACCCCAAAGCGGCCATGGAATGGATCCAAACGCTGCCCGACGGCTCCGCCAAACGCAATGCGCTCCAGAGCATTTGCTGGCAATTGGCGCAAAACGATCCGAAAGCGACGGCGGAGTTCGTCCAGACCCTGCCGGCCAGCCGCGAGCGGGATAATTTTGTCAGCACCCTCGCCAGCCAATGGGCGCAGACGGACCTGAACGGCGCGGTGGCCTGGGCCAGTCAGTTGCCGGAGGGCCGGGCGAAGCAAAACGCCTTGAGCAGCCTTGGCCCGCAGTGGGCGGAAGCCGATCCGCAAGGCGCGATAGCCTTTGCCCAAACGCTCCCGGCAGGCAACCAGCAGAACCAGTTTCTCGGCAGCATTGCCAGTTCGTTGGTGGCGAGCGATTCAAAGGTTGCGCTCGAATGGGGCGGCCGTTTGCCCGAAGGTGAAGGGCGCAATTCGTTTATGTCGGGCCTTGCTTCCAGCCTGGCGCAAAACTCTCCGGAAGAGGCGGCCAAATTTGTCGCCAGCCTGCCCGCGGGCCAGGGGCAGAACCAGGCGGCCAGCTCCGTGGTTTCCGCGTGGGCGCAGTCCGATCCGAAAGCCGCCGCGTCGTGGGTGGCTGGGTTTCCGGAAGGCAGCGCCCGGGACAATGCCATTCAGAATCTGCTCTCCTCCTGGGCCAACAGCGATCCTGGCCGGGCGGGCGAATGGCTGGCTTCGTGGCCGGCGGGGCCGGCGCAGGAGCGCGCCATTCAGTCTTTTATCAGCGCAACGTCGTGGCAATTTCCCGAGCTGGCCGCGCCCTGGGCGCTGAAGATCAGCGATCCCAACCAGCGCAATTCCAGCATCGAAAGCGTCGCCCGCCAATGGCTGGAGGTCGATCCCAAAGCCGCCGAGGCCTGGGTGACGGCCACCACCCTGCCCGACGACCGCAAGGAGCGGCTGTTCAGGAACCGGAATCAGTAAACGGCGGCCCGGAGTCTGTGGTCAGTAAGCGAAAGAAAGGAGACCGGCGCGCCCGGACAGCATGAAGGGCGATGTTTCCTTTTGCTGGCTCCCCCGCGGCAAGTGAGTGGGCCGAAGCTAACGCCACGCCCAGGAACTCGATCTACATCGGCATGAAGGGATGTGTCATTTCGGCCACTCGCTGATCCGATGCCACCAGTGGTCAAGCCGCTTCAGATATTTGGGGGAGTTTCGCATTCGGTTGGCCAAAGCCCCGTTTCCGAGAGACTTGTCGGGCCAAAGATGGAGGCGCTTCTCGATGCCAAGCTCCTTGGCCAGCTCGTGAACCGTGCGCAGCGCATCGACCGCGTAATCCTGCCAGCTTTCGCGCGTCGCAAAGACTTGTGTCTTTAATCGGACGCCCGCCAATTCGGCCTGCCCCTCGATACGCGCAATGTTTTCGGCCCGGATGTTTATCGGTTCGTGGAAAATGGTAATCGGTTCCAATTCGGCCACGGCTTGGAGCGTCGCGCGCAAGTCGGCCGCATCGCATTCGGGGTAAGTAGGCGCGATCGCAACATAGACGTGCAGGCCGGCCTCCTTGGCGGCACGCAACGCGGCCAGCCGTTGCGACGGCGCGGGAGCTTTCGGCTCGTACACTTTGGCCAAATCATTGCGCAGCGTGGGCAGACTCATGCCAAAGACCAGTCGCTTGCCAAAGCTGCGGAACAAATCGAAATCGGCCCGTGCCAGCGGGCTGCGCGTGAGGATGCGGACGTTGAGCGTGGATTGCTCGCGAATGAGTTGGAGCGAACGCCGCACCAGAAAACGGGCATGCTCGGCCAACTCCCGCTGCCGCGTCGGATCGGGATGGCGGATGACCTGGTACGGATCCGTGGTGCTGCAATAAATCACCGCGCGATTGCCGTCCGGCTTGAGCTGCTCGCGCGGCGTATTCTCGGCGGCGCGCAACGAGGCGAGGAACCTGGCTTCGTCCCAAGGACGGAGCAGCACGTAATCTCCCCACTCCGCGTCCGGGTCTTTCACGCCGTATTCCACCAATTTCGGCCCCTGCTTAATGGTGGCCGCGCTCGGCACGTAACAGAACCGGCAGGCGTGCGAGCAGCCAACCGCGACGTTGAACGCCCAGTTCGACAGGCTCTTATAGACGAAGTTGTTCGGCGCGATGACCGCGGGGGCGTGCCAGAGGCCGACTGATGTTTTCTTAAACGGTTCACGAGCGGTGTGCCGTGAAGGGGAAATGGTCCGTGTCTGCGCGACTAGCACTGCCTCTATCAAACCGGGATTCATTCAGTGAAATGTTGTAAAATTATTGTCGTCGGCACCTTCCATCGAGATGAAGCCTTCGGCCTCCAGATTACGTAAAGCCTGAATGTATTCCCTCCGCAAGACTTTCCACTGGAACTCATCGACGATCCCCGCAAACAGGTCACGATTCTGTACGCGACTCCAGCCCCGTTCGATCCACAGTGTCCCTACACTGTCTCGAATCGTGTTCACCATCTCGGTGCGCTTTTGCCCCGCAATATGCTCGTTCACCGCCATGAATTCCATCTGAGGCTTTGCGAAAAGATCGTTGTCGCCGATTCCTTCAACCGACCTGTCGACCTTCGCCATAAAGTTGGCCATATAAATGTAGCCGTCTGGGAAATTGCAGAAGTGAATGAGAAAATATCGATGACCCTTAGTCATCGGGTTGCGAATCGGATACGTCAGGCTGAAGCGCAATGGGGCCACGGATTTGACCTTCCGAACATACCCTTCAATCAAGACTCGGCTCTCCGGCACGCTGAGCAAATCAGCGGCCTGTTCATCGGTGAGTCGATCCACACGATTTTTGAAGGCGTGCGCCGTCTTCTGATGGCCTTCTTCGAGGTTATCCGCGTTGTTAGCCGCCCAACTCAAAAGTCGTTTTACTCGTGTGTCGTCGTAGCGAACCAGGATTTCCGTCTTTCCACGCCGAGAAGCGATGGTCCTGACCGTATCTACCTCCACGCCTTCTGTGCCGAATGGGTCGATGAAAAAGAACGCTGTGTGGTCGCCAATTTCTGCCAGAATCTCCGGCAGCCGTTCCTGGTAGCTGCCTTGAAAGTTCTTCACGCGCTTCATTTTGACGTACTCGGCGGTTGCTCTTTCAAGGTTCGCAAAGGTCTCCTTTATTCCCTCAACGTTGATGCACTGGAGAATGCCCTGACGACTCTTCTGCCGAGGAGAAACTGCCAGTTCCGCCGCAATGAGGGGTGAACCCTTGCTGCCGTCCTCAAGCCGGCCAGGCCCAGCGAACCCATCTACGTAATAGACTGGTTTCCCGCTGGCGCCGAGTTTGCCCAGGAAAAGCGATAGATAATTCCCCAAAATGCTGTGCTTAACCTGGGTCCAAGCTTTCGGTGCCTTATGAAAATCTGATGCCATCTCTCGTGACCACCATTATCAGCCGCACAGCCACAAAGCCAGTCCAACTCCGTGCGGGGGTTGACAACGCGATTCGCATATACTATCCATGTGGATAGTATATGATCGAATTGACCCAAGCGCAACAACTGTTGCTGGATTTCATCAAAGCCGAAGACCACAGCGGCAGACGTACTGCGAAATTGCGGGCGGTCCCTCGCCCCCCATTGTGTGAATCCTGCACCTGACCACCGGTTTTGGCGATCCAAAATCGCAGATGTCGTGGGACAAAGCAGGCTCGTCACCTGGAGCGTGGCAGATTTCCGGACCAGTGCTGAGGGGAATGCTCGGGGTAAGCGCAGCCGCAAATTTCGGTTGCGTCAGCCGCCTGCCCGCGTAATCTGACTAAAGTTTCAACCTGAATGTTTTCAAAATGAGCGCCAAACCGTGGCAGGAATGGATCCCGGGCGTTCTGTCAGACGAGCAGGTCGGGCGTCTAAAACCAGAGGGATATATTCAGAATTCTTCCGGCAAAATCGATTTTTCCTCCTTTGATTTAACTTTGGGTGGTGATGTTTACGAGATGCTCCTGGGCTCGGTTAAGCCGTTCGGGAAGAGCTTTGAGCATTTTGTGAATACGGAGACGAAGTTTGTTAAACCGCTGGAATGGGAAGGCGATGGAACCTTGGTACTCACGCCCAAGAAGACGTACCTCTTCAAACTTAAGGAAAAACTTGGAATTGGTCTGCGGAGGTCCAATATCTACGGCCAAGCCACGGCAAAAAGTTCAGTCGGACGGGTCGATGTTTTAGCGCGGCTCATCGTGGATGGAATGGATAGTTATGAGGGATTTACCCAAAAGGGCATGGAGGACAGCAGTGGCACGATGTACTTGGAGGTCACGTCCATAACATTCAGGGTCCGGGTCAAATCAGGAATTTCACTATCACAATTGCGGCTTTTTTACGGCGAACCGGAAAACTGCGAAATCAGAGGTAAAGAGCTCTATCAATCTGTTTTGATCAGTGACCCTCCAAAAAGTGACAACTGTCTGTCAGTGGACTTGAGCCCCACTAGGGTTCATGGCGAATCAGCGTCCGCCTTTCGCGCAAAGCGGTGCATCGAGACCCCGATCGATCTCTGGGAAAAAGGGAAGCTGGAAAAGCCGAATCCGCTACTCTTTTGGGATTTCGACGTAGCGGACGAAAAGCACCGGCTGAGGATCACCGAGACGAACTTTTACATTTTGCGATCCAAGGAAAAGATTCTTTTGCCACGCGGAGTCTGTGTCTACTGCAGGGCAATTGATGAAACGATCGGAGAGATGAGGATTCATTACGCGGGATTCGTTCATCCCTATTTTGGTCGCAGGGGAGAAACCGGTGCAGAGCGCGGGAGTCCGCTCATATTTGAAGTGCGTGGGCATGATGTGAACGTGACGTTAAATGACAATGAAAAATTGGCCACGTTGACCTTTTACCGCATGTCCGAGGATTGTAGAGATCCCAGACCTGAGGAGTTATCACGTTATACAGGCCAAATCCTAAAACTCTCCAATTTTTTTGGTGATTTTCCACAGGCTCAGGAGGCATAAGCCGCCTCCAATATTGTGAAAATGACGACATCCACGATCCAAAAGGATTTCCACGTCGCACGCTTGGGAGAAGCCGATGTCAAACACAGAACGGACCATCTTCGTACCTTAAAGAATCTGATTTTGGAGAACGAGCCGATGTACCCTGGAATCGAGCGTTGGGTGGGCGACAAGGTGTTCCCCGGTTTGCGCTCCTCCGAACGAGTCGCCTTCGTCGGCTACCTCGATGAAAAACCAGTAGTTTCAGCCGTCGTGAAGCGGGGTAGCACCGGCAAATTCTGTCATCTGCGAATCCATGAGGAATTACAAAACGCACATTTGGGAGACGTGTTTTTTGCGCTAATGGCAAACGAGGTCCGTGATCTTGCGAAATCGATTTACTTCACTTTACCGGAGAGTTTGTGGGAATCCAAAAAAGAGTTCTTCCGATCGTTCCATTTCTTGGAGCGTACCAAAGCAGCGAACCAGTACCGCCTTTTTGACGAGGAACTGCAGTGCCGCGCCTCTTTCCGAGACGTGTGGCAGCGCGTAGCCGAAAAACTCCCGAAGATCTTGGAGCTTTATTCTCCGAGCGAAACCAGCCCGGCTGATGATTTGCTGTTCAGTGTTCGGCCAGAGTATGTAAATCCGATCCTCCAAGGGAAGAAACGCATCGAACTCCGCCGAAAATTCTCCACGAAATGGCTTGGCCATGTGATCAACCTGTATGCATCTGGTCCGGTCATGCGACTTGTTGGACAGGCGAGAGTGAGCAGGATCGTTGTGAAAACGCCGGAATTAATCTGGCTGGAATTCAAGGATCAGATCGGCTGCGCTCGGAAAGAATTTGACCGATACACGGCATCTGCTGGGGAGATTTACGCTTTGGAACTGGATGAGGTCACGGGTTTCCGCGTTTCCGTTTCTCGTTCCGACGCGTCTCTGTTGTTGAAAGAGCCTCTTGTTCCTCCGCAGTCGTATTGCACCTTGGAAAAAAACAAGGCTTGGGCAAAAGCTGTGTCGCTTGCAGCTTTGCTCCAAGGGACCTTCAGCTGCAAATGGCTGTCGGGTTTGCGCTCAGCAAAGCCCCGACAATTCCGGACCCTCAGCAGTCAGAATAACGTTTTGGCCTCTCAATTTAGGAGGATATTAACAAAGTAGGATGCCAGCGGTTTTGTGAGAAGAACGGCAAACCATTGGACGAACGTTAAGCGTAGGATTGATTGCGTCACAAAACGAACTCGTCCCGGCCCTACAGGCCGGAAGAGTAACTTTGGGGCCGGCGTTTCCTGGGCCTACACTTTGCTTCAGCCCAGGCGTTTACATTCCGGGCCTGCGGCCCTTCGCCCGGCGGGGCTGAAAGCCCCGAATATGAGGGTCTGGGCTGGAGGTCCTGAAGGCTCAGTACCTCACATTCGCGGCACGCAACGTAGCCTCCCTTGGCGCGCACGGCTGCCCCTCCAACTCACATCGCGCTCCCTATCTTTTCCAACGCCTCGATGGAATGAGACTCCAGCGGGTAGTCGCGTTTGCGCCAGGCATCGATGCCGCCTTGCAGCGGGTGGACGCGCGTGATCCCGCGCCGGTAAAGCGTCATCCCGGCGCGCGCGGCGCTGGCCTCGTTCGGGCACGAGCAATAGAGGACCACTTCCCGATCGCGCGGGATTTCCTGGTGCCGCTTTTCCATTTCCTGCGCGCGCCAGTGCCGCGCCCCGGGAATGCGATATGGATCGCTCTTCACGTCCAGCTCCGAGCGCAGGTCGATGATGAAAACTTCCTCGCCGGCGTCCAGCCGCTGGCGCAGCTCCTCGACCGTCATGCGCGCGAGCCGCAGTTGGCGCAGCACGCGCTGGCGCTGCACGTATTTGTAGCCGATGTACGCCGCGAGCAGCCCCATCACCAGGAACAGCGCGCCGTGTCCCAATTGCCCCAGCGCTTCGAGCGCCGGCTCCAGTTGGTGGCTGAACACAAAACCCAGCCCCAGGTAACAACCCACGTACAGAAACGACCCCAAACCGTCGAAGGCCACAAAGCGGTGCAGGCTCACCCCAAAGATTCCCGCCAGGGGCGGCATCACGGTGCTCAGGCCGGGAACGAATTTGCCCATCATCACCACGCGCATGCCGTAACGGGAAAACATGTCCGTCGTCCGGCGGACGCACGAGTCTGGCTCCAGCGAAATGCGGCAGAGGAAACTGAGCATGCGATGGCCGTAGGCCCGCGCCAGGAAAAACCAGATGACGTCCGCCAGCAACGATCCGAGCGCCGCCCCGGCGACGGCCACCGGGCCATTGATCCGGCCGCTGCCGGCCAGCACGCCCGCCGCCAGCAGGAACGGCGGCGCCGGCAGCGGCGCGCCCAATTGCTCGATAAAGACAATTCCGAACAAGGCCAGCGTCCCGTAACGGGCCAGAAATTCGAGAGTCTCATTCATGGCGAACTCCTTTCAAACGAATGCGCGAAAATTTTCATTGCAGTTCCGGCACTGGCTCAGGCGCTGTAGCGTTCGGGGGCGGCCAGGGGATCGGCGTGCGCGCCCCGGCTGGCGCGGATGCTTTGCGTTCGGCCTGCCGCAGCGGCCGTTGAAACTCGTAGTTGATAGGCCCGCGCGCGTTGTTCCAACACTTCACGTTCGGCCTGGAGCCAATCACTCTGGGCGGTGCCCTCGCGGCAGCCGCCCGCGCGCCAAAGCTCGTTCGCGCGTCGTTCAATTTGCTCCTGCAGCCGCAGGTGACCCTCGGCTGTCAAAACGGTTGCGGTGTCGATTTCGGTTAGCGTTTTGTTTTTCATCGCGTTTCTCCTTCGGCGGCTATTGCCGGGCCATGGGTTTGTCCGGGTCGCTCGGACCTTATCCATCGAATTGAGGAATGCCCGTGCATGAGTCACCGTTCCAGAATGAGTTGTTTGCGGGAAAAATCAAAAATGACTTTGAACTCCCGCAGCACGCCCATCCCGATGTGCCCCGCGAACGGGTCGGACACGGGCGAGCCTTCGACGAAGAAATCGGTCTGCGGCCGATCGACGGTGAACCGGCCAAGCCGGAGTTCAGCGACGTGGCCGCTGCGGGTGCTGGCGCCGCCGCCCACGCCGAACTTCGCGCTGTCGCGAGTCTCGGTCGCCGCGAGCAACTGGTTTTTCTCGACAAACGGGTGGCCGAGGCAAAGTCCGCTGTCGCAGCCCGTATCAATTTCGAACTCGCCCTTGATCGCGGGCCGATCCGGCACGCCAATCGTCGCTTCCACCGCCGGAGTATCTTTTCGGAAGCGGAGCGGCAGGATTTCGCCGTGGCCGGAATAAACAAAATTCGTCGGCTCGTACAGCCGGACCAACTTGGCCTCGCCGTCGATTTCCATGACGAAACGGCGCAACAAGCCCGAACCGAGCACGCCATCCTGCCGCCGCCAGCGATCTCGCTCCGAAGGCAGCGACGCCACGCGCCGCGGCGCATAGCTGGCGCCGCCGAAGTCAAACACCACCCCGCCATACATCGGCGCCTCCTCTTCGCCCGCGATGCCGACGATCGTCACGCGGCCAGCCTGGCGCAGGTTCAGTTGCTCGGCCAGCGCCGGATGCACGGTCGTGATCGAGAATCCGGTGTCCAGCATGAACGAAAACGGTTCCGAGCCATTGACTCGCGCCGGGATCATCACTCGTCCGCGCTGAAATTTGAAAGGAACCGCAACCGGATTGGTTGACTCGCCCGCCCCAACTTGGCCAACGAACCAGCCGGCGCTCAGCGCCAGCAGCAGCATTACAATGGGAGCGTTCGCTCGTTGTCTTCGGGCGCTCACCCTCGCCCCATCGGATGGCGAGGTAGTGGCAGCGCGCAGCGCCGGGGTGGGCCTTTCCTGGTCTTCTCGCGTAATTGCAAAGCCGTGACGGTTACACAACACTAGTCGTCCTTCGAGCGTGAACGCATCATACCCCGAATCCCCTCGGTCGCACAAGACAATGTTTGTTTTGCTTTTGTCGGCAGATGCGGGTGCCGTCGCGGGTTTTCGTTCAAGCAGGACATTCATGCGAAACTGCCCTTTGGGAAATGCCCTCACCCCTCCATGAGCAGCGGCGCATCCACCACCAGTTTGGCTTCAGGCGCTTTCAAGGATTTCGCCAGGTAGATGCAGGTGAAAGCGCAAGCCACCGACAACCATCCAATGATCGGGAAATGAGTGATTTCGCCGCTGGCCGACTGGCCCATGATTTGTCCGCTTAAATACGCCGCCAGGCCGGACGCAAATTGTTGCACGGAGGAATTGATGCTCATGAATCCGCCGCGATAACGGGACTCGATGCTGGCCGTGATCAGCGCCATGGCCGGCACCATGCGTCCGGACATGCAGACCATCAGGAGAGTTGAGGTGGCGATCGCCGCGAGCAACGGCGCCCGCGGCAGGTTGGTCAACGCCACGATCGGGAGGGTAGCGGAGAGTGACGCCAGGGTGAAGACGTGCAGTTTGCCGGCGCGGTCCGCCCAGCGCCCGATCCAATTCATGCTGAAAATGGTGCAGACCCCGCCCGCCAAATAGATGAGCGGCAATTGCGGTTCCGTCAATCCGACGTTGGCGACCATGTAATTGGCGATGTACGGAAAAACTAAAAAGCCGGTGCAGGTCAGCACCGCCATGAATAGCAAGGCCCGCTGATGGTCCGCGCGCATCAAGACGGCCAACATTCGCGCCGCGGGGTGCTGGCTGGCGGCGGGATGCAAATGGCCGCGCAGGGAAGGCATGACGCGCGCCGCCGCGCCAAGAATGATCGCGCTCAAAACGGCCAGGACGAAGAAGGGCGCGTGCCAGTCCAGGCGTGACGCCAGAAACAGTCCGCTCGGCACCCCGCAAATCGACGCCACGGCAAACGAGGACATCACCAACCCCATCGCCGCCCCGCGCCTTTCTTCAGGCACCACGTCGCCGATGATCGCCATGATTAATCCGCCGGCCACGCCGGCAAAGGCGCCCGCCACCACCCGCGCCGCGACCAACAGCGGGTAGCTCGGAGCCAGGGCGCAAAAGAGCGTCCCGCCCGCAAATCCGGCATAGAGCGCCAGCAAGGCCCGCTTGCGATCGAACCGATCCAGGAAAAACCCGGCCGCAATGCCGGCGATTCCCGCGCTGATCGCGTACGCCGAAACGATAAGGCCGAATTGGCCGGGGGTGACGCCGAACACCCGCATGTATTGCGGTCCCAGCGGCATGATGATGAGGAAATCGAGAATGGTCGTGAACTGAATGGCCGCCAGGACCAACAGCAGCAACCGTTCATTGATGGGCCTGGCCTTTTCGCCGGAAGTTGGAACGTGGCTGGTCATCTCGATTTTCGAGTTGGAGATTCATGATCAATGGCAGCTCATTTGGCCGTCCAGCCGCCATCGACCGCCAGCGACTGGCCGGTGACGAAGGAGGCTTTGTCCGAGCACAACCAGAGGACCGCTTCGGCGATTTCCTCGGGCTGACCGGCGCGGCCAATCGGGTGCATGGCGGCAATCTGGCCGTGCGCCTCGGACCCCGCTCCGCCCGTGAACCGGTCGAACATCGGCGTCTCAACGCCGCCCGGGGAGACGGCGTTGATGCGGATGCCTTGCGTGGCGTATTCGAGGGCGGTGGACTTGGTGAGACCGAGCACGGCGTGCTTGCTGGCCGCGTAAATGGCGACGCCGGGAAATCCGATCAGGCCGGCCACCGACGAATTGTTCACGATCGCGCCGCCGCCATGCTTCAACATGGCCGCGATTTCGTGCTTCAAGGAAAGCACGACGCCGAGCACGTTGGCGTTCATCGTGTGATGGTAGTTCTCCACGGTCTGTTCGTGAATGGGGCCGGGCTTGCCCTCGACTCCCGCGTTGTTGAAGGCGGCGTCGAGCCGCCCGTAAGTCGATAGCGTTTTGGCCACGAGCGCGGCAACGTCCGCCTCGCTTGTCACGTCCGTCTTTACGAACGTGGCTTCGCCGCCGGCTTTCCGGATGAGCGCTACGGTCTGGTTGCCCTCGGTCGCGCGCCGTCCGGAGACGACGACTTTGGCTCCCTCACGGGCAAAGGCAACGGCCGTGGCGCGGCCAATGCCGCTGGTCGCGCCGGTGACGAGGGCGACGCGGTTGGTAAACGTATTCATGGAAGATTCCTTTCGTTCGATTATGGGTTGAGGTCAGTTTGTCGCCGCGAGCGCGCCGAGGTTGTCCACGATCCGCTTCTTGCTCGCCGCGCCGACCGTTTGATTCCGCACCTTTCCTCCGGCGAAGTAAAGCAACGTCGGAATCGATTGGATGCGGAAACGCTCGGCGAGCGCCGGATTGTCGTCCACGTTGACCTTGGCGACTTTTATGCGGCCGGCGTTTTCGGTCGCGATTTCGTCGAGCACGGGCGCCAGCATTTTGCACGGCCCGCACCATTCCGCCCAGAAGTCCACCAGGACGGGCTGAGTTGAATTGAGCACTTCGGTTTCAAAGTTCGTTTCGTTGATTTCAATAGTCGGTTTCATGGTAAGTCATGGTTTTCACTGCTTGTTCTCTTCCTCCGCGTTTTCCCGCTCTCTTGGTGGCCGCTCGTGCCACATGAAAGCGAAGGTAAAAGCGTAAACAATTACTACTACGAGCGATGTCAGCATGGCGAAGCTCCTTTCCGCTCAAGACGACGGGATAGCCAGCGCGCCTCTGGCGCTATGGCCAGACCAAATGGCACGGTCCGCGGGCGCACCGGAAAAGCTGCGAAGTCAAATTGAATTACCGGCAAGAACAATCGCTTCGGATGGCGAGTGCCGGCGGGCTTGGTATCAGTGATGTTCATGACAGGTTGGTTCCCTTTGTGGGGCGCTTCGATTTCGTGGTCAGGATTGTCTGGTGACGGAGTTTTCATTGCGGTGAAGCGGCTCTTCGTTTAACGACCTCGGCGGGGACAGCGGGCGGCGACGGGAGCGACTGTCTCCTTTTTGAAAAGGGAGCCTGTAGCCAGCAGGCTCGTTGTGGGGGATGGCTGTGTCGCGGGGTGAGAACCCCTGTCTCCGCTGAGGTTAAACTCGATGCCTGGCAAGGCAGCGTTTCGTTCATAGTTTTAGGTCTGAACAAAATCATTTCCGGGAAGAACTCGTCGCCGAGTTCGCAAAAAGCTCGCGCTCGGTCCAACCGCCGCCCAGGGCCTTGATGAGTTGGACCGCCGTGACCAGCCGCTGACCGGCCAGCTGCGCGTTGGCCCGCTCGGACTGAAGCGCGTCGCGGTTGGCGTCCACGACTTCCAGATAACTGACGATGCCGCCGCGGTAACGGTCTCCGGCCAGATCGGCGGCGCGGCGTGCGCTGGCCACCGCCCGGTTTTGCGCGCCCGCCTGGGTGGCGAGGTGGCGGATGCCGGCCAGGCTGTTCTCAACTTCGCCGAAGGCGACGAGAATACGCTGGCGATATCTGGCGGCGGCTTCTTCAAACGCGGCTTGGGAGCGTTTGTAGTTCGCGCGGTTGCGTCCGCCGGCGAAGAGGGGCAGCGAGAGGCTCGGGCCAATGGACCAGACGCGGCTCTCCCAATTGAACAAGTTGTCAATCTCGCCGCTGACGTAGCCGCCCGAGCCGGTGAGGCGCAGCACGGGAAAGAAGGCGGCCTTGGCGACTCCAATTTGCGCGTTCGCGGCGGCGAGCTGGCGCTCCGCCTCGGCGACATCCGGACGGCGCTCCAGCAGATCGGCCGGCAACCCGGCGGGAATCGCCGGCGGCTGCGGGTTCCAATTGGCGTTGGCGGCGGCGAGAACGGCCAGTTTGAAGGTCGCGGGATTGGCGCCGGCGAGAATGGCCAGCGCGTTTTCCAGCTCGGCGCGGCGTTTGGCGAGCGACGCGGCCTCGGCCTCCGTGGTCGCCAGTTCGGTTTCGGCCCGGGCAATATCCAGTTCATTGCCAATGCCACCTTCGAAGCGGCTGCGGACGAGCTGCACTTGTTCCAGGCGCAAGCCGACGGTATTCGTCACCGAGGCGATCTCGGCGTCGAGCGAACGGAGGAGGAAATAGTTTTGGGCGACGTCGCCGTGGAGGGTCAGCAAGACGCTGTAATACGCGGCGACGCTGGCGGCGGCTTCGGCGCGGGCGCTTTCAAAGCCCCGGCGGACACGGCCCCACAAATCAATTTCGTAGCTCAAGTCGAGCGGCGCGCGAAACGTGTTCGCGGTCACCTCGCCGAAACTGGGGACCTGGTTGGGCGAATAGCGTTGGCGCGCAAAGCTCGGATCCAGGTCGAGATTGGGAAGCAGCTCGCTGCGGGCCACGCGAGCGACGGCGCGCGCCTGGTCCACGCGCGCGACGGCAGCTTTGAGTTCCTGGTTGGCCGCGGTGGCTTGTTGCTCCAATTCGTTGAGCGTCGGGTCACCGAAAGTCTCCCACCAACTGCCCTTCGGCAACTGGTCGAGCGGCCGGCCTTCTTTCCATTCACCGAGCTGGACGGCCTTGTAAGCATTGGGCGGCGTATCGCGCGGGCGCTGGTAATCCGGGCCGACGGTCAACGGCCCACCCATGAGCGAGCCGGCCATGAGCAGCAGCGCCACGGCGGCGACGCGCGTGGCCGCGCCGGCGGAACCCAGGGCCGGGCCGTGGGGTTGGGAGGCAGGCGCCAACGCCTTCTGCCGCCCAAGTTTCATCAGCGCGACGTAGAAGACCGGCGTGAGGAACAGGCCGAACAGGGTGACGCCGATCATCCCGGCGAAGACGGCGACGCCCATCGCCTGGCGCATTTCGGCGCCGGCGCCGCGCGAGATCACCAGCGGAGAGACGCCGGCGATAAACGCGATGGAGGTCATCAAAATCGGCCGCAGCCGGAGGCGGGAGGCTTCAATGGCCGCTTCGACCGGCGACCGGCCCTCGTCTTGTTTGCGCTTGGCGAACTCTACGATGAGAATCGCGTTTTTGCAGGCCAGACCGACGAGCACGATGAGGCCGATCTGGGTGAAGACGTTATTGTCGCCGCCCTTGAGCCAAACGCCGGTGATGGCGAAGAGCAGGCACATCGGCACGATGAGAATGATCGCCAGCGGGAGGCGGAAGCTCTCGTACTGCGCGGCGAGGACCAGGAACACCAGCAGGAGGCAGAGCGGATAGACATAGACGGCGGTGTTGCCGGCGAGGATGCGCTGGTAGGTCAGGTCGGTCCATTCGTATCGCGTGCCCTTGGGCAGGTTTTCGGCGGCGAGTTTCGCCATGAGCGCCTCGGCCTGGCCGGAGCTGAAGCCGGGCGCCGGCGCGCCGTTGATTTCGGCGGCGGGATAGCCGTTGTAACGCATCGCGCGGTCCGGGCCGTGAGTTTCCTTGACTTTGAGGAGCGTGCCCAGCGGCACCATCTGGCCTTTGGCGTTGCGCGTCTTGAGGCGCGTGAGGGCCTCGGGCCGGTCGCGGAATTGCGCGTCGGCCTGCGCGATGACCTGGAAGGTGCGGCCGAAGCGGTTGAAGTCATTAACGTAGAGGGAGCCGAGGTAAATCTGCATCGTCTCGAACAGATTTTGCAACGGCACCCCCTGCGTTTTGGCCTTCACGCGATCGATCTCGGCGTCGAGCTGCGGGACATTCACCGTGAAGGTGGAGAAGAGGCCGCCGAGGCCGGGCGTCTGGTAACCTTTGCCGATCAAGGCCTGAGTGTTCTGATAGAGCGCGTCATGGCCGAGGTCGGCGCGGTCTTCGATAAACAGCTTGAAGCCGCCGATAGTGCCCAGGCCGTTTACCGGCGGCGGCGGCACCGTGAGGATGAACGCCTCCTGGATCGAGGCGAACTGCCGATTCAATGCGGCGGTGATGGCGGGGCCGCTCAAGTCCGGCTTGGTGCGTTCGTCAAAGGGCTTAAGCCCGAAAAAGACAATCCCGGCGTTCGGAGCGACGCTGAAACCGCTGATGCTCAAACCGGGGAAAGCCACCGCGTCCTGCACGCCGGGTTGTTTGAGGCCAACGTCCGACATCCTGCGGATGACCGCCTCGGAGCGGTCGAGCGAAGCCCCGTCGGGCAACTGCGCGAAGGCGACCAGGTATTGCTTATCTTGCGTGGGCACGAAGCCGGTTGGCACGTGGTTGAAGCTCCAGCCGGTGAGCAACACCAGTCCGGCATAGAGGACCAGCGCAATGGCGCTTTTGCGGATGACGGCGCCGACGCCGGCGGAATAATGGTTTCCCGACCAGGCAAAGAGCCGATTGAACGGCCGGAAAAACCAGCCGAACAGTTTGTCCATCGCGCGCGCGAGCGGGTCCTTGGCCGCGCGGTGGTCTTTGAGCAGCGCGGCGCTAAGCGCGGGCGAGAGCGTGAGCGAGTTGAACGCCGAGATGACCGTCGAGATGGCGATCGTGATCGCGAACTGTTTGTAGAACTGGCCGGTCAGCCCGCTGATGAAAGCGGTCGGCACGAAGACGGCGCAGAGCACGAGCGCGGTGGCGATGATCGGGCCGGTCACTTCGTTCATGGCGCGCTTGGTGGCCTCGATCGGAGTCAGGCCGAGGGCGATGTTGCGTTCGACGTTTTCGACGACGACGATGGAGTCGTCCACCACGATCCCGATGGCCAGCACGAGGCCGAAGAGCGACAGGGCGTTGATGCTGAAGCCGAACGCGAGCATGACGGCGAACGTGCCGACCAGCGAAACTGGCACAGCCGCCAGCGGGATGATGGACGCGCGCCACGTTTGCAGGAAGAGGATCACGACGAGCACGACGAGCAGAATCGCCTCGAAGAGGGTGTGCACGACCGCTTCGGTGGAATGCCGCACGAAGACCGTGGGGTCATACACGACCGAGTAGTCGAGGCCTTCGGGAAAGTTCTGTTTCAGTTCCTGCATCGTGCGGCGGACGTCCTTGGAGAGTTGGATTGCGTTGGCGCCGGGCATCTGGAAAACCGGGATCGCCACGGCGGTCTTATTGTTGAGCAGCGAGCGGAGCGAGTAGCCGGCGGCGCCCAGCTCGACGCGCGCAACGTCCTTGAGCAGCGTCTTTTCGCCGTTCTCGCCGGTCTTGACGATGATCTGGCCGAATTCCTCCTCGTCGATCAACCGCCCTTTGGCGTTGACTTGGAGTTCCAGGGCCACCGGCTGGCTGACCGGCTGCTGGCCGACTCCGCCGGCGGCGACCTGAACATTTTGCTCGCGAATGGCGGCGACGACGTCGCTGGCGGTCAGCCCCTTGGCCGCGATTTTGTTCGGGTCGAGCCAGACGCGCATCGCGTAGTCGCCCGAGCCGAACAATTGCACGGAACCGGCGCCCGGGATCCGTGCCAGCACGTCCTTGACCTGCAAGGTGGCGTAGTTGCGCAGATAAATTTCGTCGTAACGGTTGTTGGGCGAGAAGAGATGCACCACCATCGTCAGGTCCGGCGACTGCTTGGTGGTGATGACGCCCAGTTGGCGGACTTCCTCCGGCAGCTTGGGCAGCGCCTGCGCGACGCGGTTCTGGACCTGGACCTGGGCTTTGTCGATGTCGGTGCCGAGCTTGAACGTCACGGTCAGCGCCATGACGCCGTCGCTGGTGGCTTGGGAGAACATGTAGAGCGAATTCTCGACGCCGTTAATGACTTGCTCGAGGGGGGCGGCAACGGTTTCGGAAATGGTCTTCGGGTTCGCTCCGGGGTAGGTGGCTTGCACGACGATGGTCGGCGGAACGACTTCCGGATATTCGCTGATCGGCAAGCGCCACATCGCGATCAACCCGATGATGAAGATCAAAGCGGAGAGCACGCCGGCAAAAATCGGGCGGCGAATGAAGAAGTGTGAGAAGTTCATGGGCCTGGGCGTTGAGGGTTGGCGCCTTAGTCGTCAGCGGCGCGCGGTTTGAACATTACCGACGACGGCGGCGACCGCGGTTTCCGGGGTTACGGGCATTCCGGGCCGGACGCGCTGGAGGCCGTTGACCACCACTTGCTCGCCCGGCTTGAGCCCGGCGCGGACAATGCGCTTGCCGTTCACACCGGGACCCAGCTTCACGGGCCGGTACTCGACGGTGTTGGTGGCGGAGAGCGCGAGCACGAACTTTTGGCCCTGGTCGGTTCCGACCGCCCGCTCTTCGACCAGCAGCGCGGAATGGCGCTCACTGAGCGGCACGCGGATGCGCGCAAACAAGCCGGGCACGATCCGGCCGTCCGGGTTCGGGAAGACCGCGCGCAACAAAATGCTGCCGGTATTGGGGTCCAGACGATTATCGAACGACTCGATGTAGCCGCGCTGGGGGAAGCCTTCCTCGTCGGCCAGCTGCAACTCGATGGGCACTCGATCTTCGGCCGCGGCAGAGGTTTTTCGGTCGTGGAAGAGCGCGTTGAATTTGAGCAGCGAATTCTCATCCACGTCCGCATAGACATAGATCGGGTCCACGGTGACGATGGTCGTGAGCACCGTGGCGGCGCCGGCCACGCCGTTGATGTAATTGCCGGCAGTGACCAGGGCGCGGCTCACGCGGCCGTCAATCGGCGCCCGGACCTCGGTGAAATCCAGGTCGAGCTTGGCGGATTCACGGGCGGCCTCGGCCGCCAGCAGCGCGGCTTTGGCCTCTTGGAAGCGGGCCTCGCGCGCTTCGGCGTCCTCGGTGGAAATGGCCCGGTTGGCGAGCAATTGCCCGGTCCGTTTGGCTTCGCGCTCGGCGTTCTCGCGATGGACTTTGGCCTGCTCGTACTCGGCCTGGCGGCGATCAAACTCAGCCTGGTGCCAGCGCGGATCGATCACGAAAAGCACCTCGCCTTTCTTGACCAATTCGCCGGACTGAAAACGGACTTCCTGAATGTGACCGGAGACGCGCGGCCGCACCTCGACCCTCTCGACGGGTTCGGTGCGCCCGGTGAATTCGTCCCATTCGACAAGTTCTTGCTGTTCGACGGTTGCGACGGTCACGGCGGGTGGCGCTGGCTTTTGCTGCGCGGCGCTTCGACCGCAGCCAGTGGCCACGAGGGTCAGGATGCCGAGCATCAGTGCTGGGAAGGAGAGGCGTAAGAATAGCCTGGGTGTCATAGTGTTGTGTGGTTGGGGTTGTTGTTTTGGCCGATCGAGACGCTCCCCGGCAATCAGCCGGCGAGCGCAAACCGGGGATTAATTCAGTGCATGGATTCGCTGCCGGGCGTGCCAGGTTGCGACCGCTTGCGCTTTCTCCGTGGCGAGGGCAGGGAAGACCAGGTGCGGATAGGCCGTCTGCCAGGCGAGGGCCTCGGCTTCGTTGAGGGCAAGGCGAAGGAGGTGATCCTGCGCGCCCAGGGCCTCGCGAAATTCGGCCAGGATCGCATCCTTGGTCTTTTGAATCTGCGTGACGAGTTTCTGGCAGGAAGCCAGGCATGCCTTCGCGAGGGTGGCGCCAGGGGTGGTATCATTACTGGTCGGATGAATCGCATTCATGGTTTTGTTCAGTTTTAGTAGTTGTCTGTTTAGTTAAGTATAGGAGCAAAAAAAATTTTAGGCTGCGACGGGCACGGTCTCCTTCACCCCGAGTATGGCAAAGACTCCACGGGCCGCCTCACGCAGCAGTTCGAGATCGTTTTGGATGCGGGCCTGGGTGAGCAGCCCCTCGAAATAGGCCCGGATCATGCGCGCTTTGAGGGCGGCATCGGGCGCCTGGATCAGACCGGCGGAATGGGCATCGCGGATGGCCGACTCGAAATACTTGCCGTGGTGTTCGAGGATTTCCTGGATCTTTGACCGTAGCTTCTGCTCTCGAGTGCTGACCTCGGAGCCGAGGACTCACAATAATTGCGAATTCGCTCCAGTGGCGGAATGGTCGGGGAGAACACCGAGTCCATTTCCACGCGCTTCTTGACAAATTCGGCGTCCAAAGCGGCAACCGCCACGTCCGCCTTCGACTCGAAGAAATAGTAGAAACTGCCTTTCTTGACGCCGGCCTTGTCGCAGATCTGGTCGATGGTGGTGCTGCCGTAGGAGCCGGTCCAAATCAACTCGGCAACGGCGTCCATCAATCGTTTTTTGGCATCACTGACGCGGCCCATGATCTTGTTTTTTTCGCTTTCGGAATCAGCTTTTTGCTGAATCACAACGCCAACATACCAAACTCGACTAAATAGTCAACTACTTTCTGAAAATTATTTTTGACCCTTTGGGCTCCGTCGTGGCCCGGACGAGGTAGCCGCCGGACTTTTCGTCCGCTTCGAGTTTTAAGAGGCCGCGCTTCTGCGCTTCCAAAAGCAGATCGTTGAACGAACGGAACCCGTAAGCCCGCTCGTTGAAGCCCGGGTTCCGCCGCTTGATCGCCTGCTTGATCATCGAACCCCAGATGCTCTCGTCTGCCTCCCGTTCCTCGGTGATGGCTTCCAGGGTCTCCACCACGAGGTCGAGCGCGTCGGCGAGCGCGGGGCCTTTGCTGTCGCTGCTGCCTTCGGCCTTGGGGGCGGAGGCGTTCGAGGCGGTTCGCTTGCGCGCCTTGGAGGACTCGGCCCTGACCAGGTCGTCGTAATAGAGGAATTGATCGCAGTTGTTGATGAACAGGTCGGAGCTGGAGCTTTTGACGCCCACGCCGATGACCGTTTTGGCGTTCTCCCGCAGCTTGCTCACCAGCGGCGAGAAATCGGAGTCGCCGCTGATGATGACAAAGCTATCCACATGGCCCTTGGTGTAGCAGAGGTCCAGCGCGTCCACCACCATGCGGATGTCGGCGGAGTTCTTGCCGGACTGGCGCAGGTGCGGGATCTCGATGAGTTCGAAGGCGGCCTCGTGCAAGTCCCGCTTGAACTCTTTGTAGCGGTCGAAGTCGCAATAGGCCTTCTTGACCACGATATGCCCCTTGAGCAAGAGACGTTCGAGGAGCTTCTGGATATCAAACCGGGGGTAATGGGCATCACGAGCCCCCAGCGCGATGTTCTCCAAGTCCAGGAACACCGCCATGGTCGCGTTTGAATCGTGGGCACTCATAGTCGTGCCGCCGAGTTTACCATCGCCCCCAACGGCATCGCACCTGAAAATGTGAATTATTGTGGGCCATCGTTTTGCTCAGCTTGCCCAACGTCACGCGCGAGTGGCGGCATGGCGGACTACCCAATCGACGGCCCGTTCCATGATCGGCAGCGACAAAAGAACGCTGATGTGGCCGTGAGGCAAACGCCATATTTCCGGCTTCCGCCAGGCGCGCCACAATTCTTCGACCGTATCGGCCGGTGCAAAGAGATCGTGAGTGGATTCGATGAGCAAAATATTTTCCGGACCCGCAACGGGAAAATGTGCCCTTAAATCTAGCGCATCAAACCGAATGGCGGTGTCCTGGAGGCTCTGGCGGATCGGCTCGCAAAAAGCCAGTTCGGAAATGGCCCGGTCCAACCGGGCGATGGGGGTCAGCAGCACGGCAAAGGCGGCCCGCGGATCGTGGCCGGCCACCAACCCCGCCAGCCAGGCGCCCATCGAGAATCCCCACAAGCCCACGCGCGGCGAACCTTGCGCCGCGAGCCAGGCGGCCAAGGCCCGTGTGTCCGCAATGGCCTGCCGGGTGGCCTCGACCATGCGCAGCAGATCGTGCGAGATAAAATTGCAAATGGCGTTCGGACCCCGCGGTTTCCGCCGGCCATGATACGGCAACTCGATCATCGCGGCGTTGACGCCGCGGCGCGCCAGCCGCCTGGCCAGCAATGGAAATTGCCAGCGGTAGCTCAGTTCACCGTTCCAACCGTGGAGCAGAATCACCGCCGGTTTTTCCCGCCAGGCCTGGCCGGCGCGATGGAGTTTGCCGGGCACGATGTTGTTTTCCGCCCATGGCGTCGCCAACGGCGAGTTGAAACAAAAATCATGTTCGTTCGCGAAGCGCGCCTCCGCCGGCACCGCGAGGCCGCTGCAAAAAAAGCCCGCGCCTTCGAGCAGTATCCGGGCTTCCGCCGCGTGAGAACAACCGCCATGATCCGCCTGCCCGGAGCGGGCGGACCAGAGCGCGAGCCGGTCGAGCGGCGTGGTCAAAAAGCGAAACACCCGCCGCACTATACACCAGCGAGAAGGCGAGGGCAGTCGCAAGCCGACACGCGCGGATCACCGCCCATCATCTCCGTCGGCGGGCGCGAGGCTTGGGCGCGACGCGCGGTTTTCGACGCCCGCGGAACGTCATCTTGAGCGTCTTCCCCAACGCGGCGAGGAAGGATTTCTTTTCGGCGGGAGCGGCTTGCAGGATGGGTTCGCATTTGCCGCTGCAAGCCGGGCAGCATTTCACGGAGGCGCGGTTGCGCACCAGGTGGAGTTCGTGGATGCAGACTTCACAGAAGCATTTGTGGCATCGCGTGCATCTTTCGCTGGCGCGGGCCTGCGGATGATTGCAGCAACAAGGCGAACCATCGGGCAAATGCGTCGGCGCGGGCTCGTGATTGTCGAACCGGGGGATGGCCACGGTCGCCAGCACTTCCTCCAACACCAGTTGGACTTCCCCCAATTGCAATGTCGCGCCGGACTCCATCCGAGCTTCGGTGATCAATTTACCATCGATGAACGTGCCGTTGGTCGAGCCGCGATCGCGCACCAGCACCGAATCGTCCAGATAGACAATTTCACAATGGGCGCCCGACACGGTCGGATGGTCGATCTGAAAATCATTGGCCTCACTGCGTCCGAGCCGGTTCACCCCCAATTTCAGTTCCAGGGGCGGGCCGGCCATCTCCTTCGATTTGAAGATCAGTCGCGGCATGGTTCCTCCTTTTCGACAGCGAGTTGATGCGGCTAGTCCATATCGCACTCGCTCAGAATCTTTTGGTAGGCGAGCCGGGCGTGTTCGTACGCCTGTTTGGCATCCTCCAATTCCGCTGGCCGGATGTGCTTTTCCTTTTGCGACCAGCATTGGTCCACGCCTTCCAAGCACCACTTGGCGCTGCGCCGCGAAGCGCGAATCGGCTTGCCATCCACCAGCACGAAAATCGGGTTGGTGTGGGACGAAGGCAAAATGCGCAACCCCACCCAACTGCTCCGTTCGATCTTCACGTCGAACGCCACGTCCTGGATCGTCCCATCCGCCAAAAGGTTCTGCTTCGCCACCGCCTGGCCATTGACGATGAGTTCCACGGCCACCTCGCGAGTCTCGCCGAGGCGGGCCCGTTCGATGTCCCAGTAAGGTTTTTGGTCGTAGGGGCGCCTTTGCAATCCGGGATCTGGCTTCTCACTCAAGCGTGCCGCGGCCCTGGCGGTCACACGGACGCTGCCGGGTTTGGCCAGCTTGAGCTCGCTTTGGTCCTGGCCGAGCGCCCGCTTGCCAACCTTGAACTCCATCAGGTGGCTCCGGCCATCGCTGACGTAGTTTCGGCCCTGTCGAATACTCTCGCACCATTGGTCGTAATCGAGTTTGCCGTCGAGTTTGACATACGACCGGCCGATCCCGACCCGCTCGCCGTAGATGCACGGAAAGTCCGTCTCGCCACTCACGCGCGTGCGGAAGCCGGCGTTCAGCGTTTGGTACCAGATATTCAGTTCCCAAATCGAGGGCGTGTCCACCATCGAAAGGAAATCGACGGCGGGCACCGGTTTGCCGTCGGGGCCGGGCACTTCGTGGGTCACATCGACGATGTATTCATTGGCGCCGATGCCGTCGAATTTGGGCACGTTGTAGTTCGGCAATTGGCTGCCTTCGACCTGCAGACCCCAGCCCGAATGAGCCGGACCGCAGACGGCGCCTTGCTTTTTGGCCCAGCGCAGCGTGTTGAGGCAGAGCGTGGGCCAATGGTCTTTGGAATCGCCGCCGGGATAAATCTCATCTTTGAGCCGTAGCAGACAGAGATGGCCGGAGTTGTGCGAGCCGAAGCCCGAGACTTCGATATCGTAACGGAGCAGGTAGGGATACTGCGAGACTTTGTCCACGGCCCCGCAAAAGAATTGTTTTTGATAATCGAAACACGGCCCCCAAGTCAGATTCGCGCCCACTTTCAAATCCTCGCCCATGCAATGCCGGATCATGTCCTCCGCCCGCACCCCTTCGGTCGGCTTCACGTAGTGCGCGCAGCCGGCCGCATGGATGTGATGATCGCCGGACCACCAGCCGAATTTCGAGGGATCGATCCAGCGCTGGACTTTGAATTCCAATTTCGCGGGGGAATCGACCTTGACGGTCTCGGTTTTGGGGATCGATTCCGGGCCGCGCGAGAATTCGATTGTGTACCGCCCCGCTGGCAGTTTCAGCGTGTCGCCATCGGCGCGATACACCTGCGGATGGAAACCAAAATCCGGCGCGAGCCGTTTCGCTTGCGAAGGATAGACGCGCCCCTGCTGGTCGCGAATGAGGAACGCAGCGGTCGTGGGCTGATTGTTTTCATCGCGCACGCCAAAGACGACTTCGTGCGCCGGCTGGCAATCGAAAAGAATGTCCACCTCGTTGCGGAATCCGAGGTCCTGGGTTCCCTGGCCGACATTGAACTCGAACTTGGCCTCGCGCTGGCCGGCGTCGCGGCTGTAGAGTTGCACCATGCGATACTCAAGCGCCAGGCCGGACAATTCCTTTTTCAGCGGCTGGTGATTGGCCATCTCGAGGTCGAGCCAAAGTTGCGCGTTGCTCCTGGCCGGGCTGTTTTCGCCGCGCTTGCGGTAAAATTTGTCCGAAGCCGTTTGCCTCGACCCGCCTTCATACACTGAAACCGCGTTCGGACTCAGGGCGCGCAGCTCCGCCGTGGTGCCGGCCTCGTTCTGCACTTTGACCAGGAACAGCCGCCAGCCTTGCTCGACCAGTTCCGGCCGGGCCGTTCCCTGGACAACCTTCACCCGCATTTCCGGATTGATGTTCACCCCAAAGAGGCAATGCGCGTCGAGGACCTCCTGAACTGCGGCACTCGCCAGCGCGCTGTCCGTCTCCTTCATCGCCGCGGCAAAAGCCCGCTGCTCATCAGGGCTGAACGGCGAACCAAAAAAATCCGCCGCTTCGATCAGGCGTTGAACCTGCGCCGCGAACGGCTGCCACTCGAAACCCTTGACGATGGGGAGCGGCGCGGCCGGGAGCGGCGTGGCCGCACCGAGCAAAATCAGCAAGAGAGCGGTAATGGTCGGATAAGACGAAGACAGAATTTTCATAGCATTTCCTTATTGCTGCATCAACATCCTACCAAAAATGGACCATGTGCAAAGCCTTAATTTGGAGCTTGGCGCGAGCCTTCTGTCCTTTTCGTCATTTTGCTCTTTCGCCGCCAAAATCTCTCGCCGCAGGACCCCACGGAGTTTTCAAACCGGCTCCATGTGCGGAGCCTGCGAATCAAATCACGCCTTTTGGTGGGATGCCAGCCGGCCATGGGCGCGTTGGTTCAGGTCGATGCCGGCGAGCTTTGACAGTATTTGATGTCCGCCGCCAAAGCGACCCGAATTGGCAATTGCATCGAGCAGGGCCGCTCGTTCTTGCGCCCGAACGGGATTCGCGTCGGTTTGCGTCTCCTGGGGGCCGAAGGATTATCGTGAATTCGCCGACCGCGGACAAAGTCTTGAGTCAGGGTAAGCGCGAATCTGCTGGAAATCAGCCGGAAATCGTCTTATTGATCGCAGTGGTGAAGAACATCTGGACATTCAGATCGGCGCGGACCTGGGCAATATTGCTCGGTCTGGGAGGAAGGGCCGCGCTCGGGGCCGCCCCAACGCCGCCAGACCATGCCGGCATCGAGTTTTTCGAGCAGAAGATCCGCCCCATCTTCGTCGAGCATTGTTACAAGTGCCACAGCGCCCAAGCGGAAAAGCTCAAAGGCGGTCTGCACCTGGACACGCACGAAGGTTTGCTCAAAGGCGGCGACACCGGCCCGGCCATCGTTCCAGGCGACGCGGAGAAGAGCCTGCTAATCAAGGCCGTCCGCTACAAAGACGAGGACCTGCAGATGCCGCCCAAAGGCAAGAAGCTGGCGAGCGAGCAGATCGCGGACCTGGAAGCGTGGGTCAAAATGGGCGCGCCCGACCCGCGCGTCAGCGGAGCGCAAGTGGCCCAGACCAAGGTCCAGGGTTCCGGCCATTGGGCATTCAAGCCGGTGACGCAGCCAGCCATTCCAGCCGTGAAAAACAAGAAGTGGGCGCAGACACCGGTGGATGCCTTCATCCTTGCCAGGCTCGAGGCGAAAAAGCTTTCCCCGTCGCCGCGCGCGGATAAGCGGACGCTGATTCGCCGCGCCACGTTCGATTTGATCGGTTTGCCGCCCACGCCGGCGGAAGTGCAGGCCTTCGAGGCCGATAAGTCGCCCGAGGCGTTCGCGAAGGTGGCAGACCGTCTGCTCGATTCGCCGCACTACGGCGAGCGGTGGGGGCGCTATTGGCTGGACGTGGCGCGTTACGCGGACACCAAGGGCTACGTGTTCGAGGAGGAGCGGCGCTATCCGTATTCGTACACTTATCGCGATTGGGTGATCCGGGCGTTGAACGAGGATTTGCCTTACGATCAATTCATCATCGACCAGCTTGCCGCCGATGTTCTGCCGCTGGGCGACGACAAACGCCCGCTGGCCGCGCTCGGTTTTCTGACGCTGGGCCGGCGCTTCCTCAACAATCAGCCGGACATCATCGACGACCGGATCGACGTGGTGACGCGCGGCATGATGGGCCTGACGGTCACCTGCGCGCGCTGCCACGACCACAAATTCGATCCCATCCCGACCCGGGATTACTATTCGCTGTACGGGGTGTTCGCCAGTTGCAGCGAGCCGGCGGAGAAGCCGCTGCTGGGCAACGCGACGCTGCCCAAAGAGTATTCGGCCTACGAGGCGGAGAAAAAGAAACGCGTCGAGGAACTGGCGAAGTATCGCGCCCAAAAGGAGTCTGAAACCCGGACAAAATTGCGGGAGCACGCCGGCGACTATCTGCTGGCCGCGCACGACGCGGCGGCCCTCTCGGACCACGGCAAACGGGAAGCCCTGGCCCGCGAACGGAAACTCGATCCCGGCGTGACCGAGCGATGGCGAAAGAGCCTCGAGGAATGGAGCAAAAACCCTTCCCCGGTTTTCGCGCCCTGGTTCGCCTTCGCGGCGCTGCCGGTGACCAACTTCGCCGCGGCCGCGAAAGAAGCGGCGACCAACGCAATCGGGGTGGCGGAGAGCACGAACGACGTCGCTGCCGCCGTCGCGAAATTCTTCCCCGCGCAATCGCCGCCGGATTCGCTCAGCCAGGTCGCCGGGCGTTACAACCAGATGTTCGCGACCGTGGACAAGGAGTGGCGCGAACTGTCGGCGCCGACTAATTCGGCGGCCAGCAACCCGGCGCCGGCGACCGCGGTGACCGCGCTGCCGGAGGCGGGGAAGGAAGCGATCCGGCAGGTCCTTTATGGACCGGATTCCCCGCTGAACTTGAGCGCCGGGGAGTTGCACCATCTCTATGACACGCCGGCGCAACAGCACCTTCGGGCGTTGCAACGCAAAATCGACGAGGTCGATGTCACCCATCCGGGCGCGCCGCCGCGAGCGATGGCCCTGGTCGATGACCCAACGCCGCACACGCCACACGTCTTCAAGCGCGGCAATCCGGGCAACGTCGGCGAGGAAGTCCCGCGGCAATTCTTGCAAGTCGTGGCGGGTCCGAACCGCAAACCTTTTCAAAAGGGGAGCGGCCGGCTCGAATTGGCGCAGGCCATCGCCAGCAAGGAGAACCCGCTGACGGCGCGCGTGTTCGTGAACCGGGTCTGGATGTATCACTTCGGCGCGCCGCTGCTCCGGACCCCGAGTGATTTCGGCCTCCGCTCCGAGCCGCCGACGCACCCGGAGTTGCTCGATTACCTGGCGTGGTCCTTCATGGAGGAAGGCTGGTCGATCAAGAAGCTGCACCGGCTGATCCTGCTCTCCAGCGCCTACCAGCAAAGCAGCGACGACAATCCCAAGGCCGCCCAGGTCGATCCGGGCAACCAGTGGCTCTGGCACGTGAACCGGCGCCGCCTCGATTTCGAGGCCCTGCGCGACATGTTGCTGGCGATTTCCGGCAAGCTCGACTTCACCCCGGGCGGACGCGCCGACGATCTCACCACCCAGCCGTTCAGCGCGCGCCGAACGGTCTATGGTTTCATCGAGCGCCAGAATTTGCCTGGACTCTTTCGCACGTTCGACTTCGCCAGCCCGGACACAACCAGCGCCCAGCGGTTTTCGACCACGGTCCCGCAACAAGCGTTGTTTCTCATGAACAGCCCGTTTGTTGTCGAACAGGCAAAACACCTTTTGGAGCGTCCGGAAATCAAGTCACTCGCCGCCGACGACCAGCGAATCCAGAAACTTTATCAGATCGCCTTTCAACGCTCGCCGGACACCGACGAAATCAAGCTGGGGCAGGGTTTTGTGCGCGCGCAGCAGGCCGCGCTCGCCTCGGCGCCCGAGCCGCCGGCGTGGCAGTATGGCTGGGGCGAGTTCGACGAGGCGGCCAAACGAGTGAAGAAATTCACCGCCTTGCCGCACTTCACCAAGTACGCGTGGCAGGGCGGCACGAATCTGCCGGACCCGCAACTGGGATGGGTGCTGCTGAGCGCGGA